>ERZ779791.396-NODE-396-length-16014-cov-7.69227_pt1 | contig 16014 bp, 6 predicted proteins | sample MGYA00511351_ERZ779791 | MGnify/ENA primary metagenome ERZ779791 (study PRJEB29588, sample SAMEA2143745) | human gut metagenome | biome: human gut; feature: human-associated habitat; material: faeces | place: Denmark | collected 2008/2010 ...
AATTTCAAAAATTTAAAAGAACGACTATGATTTTTTAGTGGACACTAATGACTTTAAATAAATCTTCGCTCAGTAAGGAGGAATTTCTTCGAGCTGTGAAAGAGGTTTGTAAAAAGTAATTTGAAGACTGAGCGTTTCTCTCATTTTTTACCCACATGTATATAGATAATTGCCATTCAATAGCTTAATACTATCGAATGGCAATTATCTATATACATGTTTTTGATTACCGATTTAATTTAAATCACTACTGAAAATCTATTGAGTCTGTCTGTAATTGAAAGATAATCAGTGATATATAACTTTGTGAATTTACCAAATCCTCTACCTGTGAATATAATCGGTTGTTACATTGTCTAATTTTGCTCTCGAGATTTTTTACACACAAGTTCCTATTAACTTAAAAATGTAATTTATGAAAACCAGACAAAAATCGAGAGACGCAAGTGGTATTTTGCTTGTCTGTCTTATGTGGATGCTGTCACTTTCAAGCTCACTTCATGCACAGACATGGAATATTAACGGAAATGTGACAGATGAACAAGGAGAACCGATAATCGGTGCCAATGTAGTGATACAAGGTACGGGTACGGGCACCATTACCGATGTAGAAGGAAACTTTAAACTCGCTTCAGTGACTAAGGGGGCGGTAATGGAGATAAGTTTCATTGGGTATATATCCAAGACATTGCAGGTGAAAGACGCATCATCGTTAAAGATTGTACTGAAAGAAGATAACCAGGCACTGGATGAGGTGGTAGTAGTAGGTTATGGTGTACAGCGCAAAAGTGATCTTACAGGTTCGGTTGCTTCAGTTAACTCGGATGTACTTGAAAGTCGCCCACAAGCTAATTTGATTCAATCTTTGCAAGGAGCAGTTCCAGGATTGAATATTAGTGTGACGGGTAGTAATGCTGAAGGTTTGTCTACTACTACACGTATTCGTGGTAACAACTCCATTACGGCCGATAATAAACCTCTTGTTATTCTTGATGGAATACCTTTTGATGGTCCATGGTCGGAAATCAATCCCAATGATGTAGAGAGTATAGAAGTATTGAAGGATGCCTCTTCAGCAGCCATTTATGGTGCTCGCGGTTCTAACGGTGTAATCCTTATTACTTCTAAGCGCGGTAAGAAAGACAGATTGACGGTATCATACGATACTTATGTTACTATTGACCAGCCTATCAATTTACCTCGTATGATGAATGGCAAAGAATTCTATAAGTATAAATCTGAAGCTTTCAAGGCTACCAATACTACTCCTCCTACAGAAGAGAATCCTGAACCTTGGTTAGATAACTTTACTCCTACTGAATTAGCTATGTATGCTGCCGGTCAGAGTACTGATTGGATGAAGTTGGCAACACAGACCGGTATAAAACAACAGCATAACCTTTCTTTCCGTGGTGGAGCTAACAAAACCAGCTATTTCATTTCATTGAACTATACGGATGTGAAAGGAACTGCGGTAGGCAATGAGTTCAAGCGTTATAATGTACGTTTCAATCTTGATCAGGAGTTTAATAGTTGGTTGAAATTTTCTACTACTACACAGTTAGGTCGCTACGATCGTAGTGGTAGCAGTGCTTCTTTTTGGCGGGCTATAAAACAAGTTCCGTTGGGACGTGCTTATAACGAGGATGGTTCACTTACACTTTCTGCTACTGAGGACTCCTCTTCAGCTTTCAGCATTAATCCGTTGGGATCTCTTAATAATAAGACAAAAGATATTCGTGCAAAGGTTATCACTAATAATGTGCTTGAGGTAAAGTTTCCCTTTATTAAAGGGCTGAGCTATAAATTGAATACAGGCTTCACTTACCAAAACAGCTCCTATAAGAATTATCAAGGTTTGGATACCTACGAAGGAGCTAGTGCTAATGGCGTATTGAATACTGATGACTGGCATTCAGAAGAATGGATTTTGGAGAATATTATTTCTTATCAACGTGAATTTGGCAAACATCGTATATTTTTCACAGGATTATATTCTGCTCAAAGCAAGGAATATGAACAGAATACAATGGAAGGTAAGAATTTTCCCAATGATGTGATGTATTATTACCAGATTTCTAAAGCTGCCACAATGTCTGGTAATTCCAATTATTATAAAGAAAATCATATTTCACAAATGGGGCGTTTGAATTATACTTATGATGATCGTTACTTGTTGACTCTTACTGCTCGTCGTGATGGTTACTCCGCTTTTGGTGAAAGTTCTAAATTCGGCGTTTTTCCTTCAGCCGCTATTGGATGGAATATTTCCAATGAATCTTTTTTTAAAGACAAGCCTATAAGTGAAACCATTAGCAATCTGAAATATCGCTTGTCATGGGGTAAAAATGGCAATGAGGCTATCAGTGCTTATAGTACACTACCTAATCTTTCAACTTACAATTATCTGAATGATGATCATACTGCACAGTTTGGTTTCTATCCGTCGAAGTTAGCTTCGCCCGGTTTAGGTTGGGAAACTACTACATCTATTAATACTGGCTTTGATATTGCACTTTGGAATGGACGTATTCAGAGTTCATTTGATATTTATTGGTCTAAAACCAAAGATTTGCTGCTTTCCCGTTCTATTCCTACCATTAATGGTACTGGCTCTATTACTGAGAATCGTGGACAGACCCGTAATCGTGGTTTTGAATTCCAGATAACTTCTAATAACATTACACATAAGAGTTTTAGCTGGAGCACCTCTTTCAACCTCTCACACTATCGTTCGGAGATTGTAGATGTTGGTTTGTATGATGCTAATGGAAAGCCGGTTGATGATGTGGCTTCCAAGTGGTTTATTGGTGAACCTATCAATGTGAACTATGATTATAAAATTATCGGTGTATGGCAGATTGCTGATCCGTCTAACCCGACAGGGCAGCAAGATCCTAACTATCGTAATTCGTATCCTGGATATGTGAAATACCTTGATGTAGATGGTAACGATATTACAACGGCTGATAAGACTATTATAGGGTCGGCTATTCCTAAAGTAAATATGAGTTTGATGAACACTTTTGAGTACAAAAACTTCACTCTGAGTGTGTTCTTAACGGCTCAGTTAGGACAAACCCATCTGAATGCCTTGTATGATACAAGCCATAATTCATATCGCCAGAACCGCTTTTTGGTGGATTTTTGGACTCCAGAGAATCCTACGAATAGCTATCCGAAAAATAGTTTGAATAGTGATGTGAATCCAGAGGGAGCCAGTTTCTATGAAAAGACAGATTTCTTACGTATTTCCGACGTTACATTGGGTTATAATTTCCCACAACAATGGTTGCGTCGTACTTTCATCAAACGGCTCAATCTTTACATGAACATTAAGAATTTGGCTACAATAACTGGCTGGACAGGTATGGATCCGGAATTTCTCAATGATCAATTGGCTGCTCCTCCAGTACGTTCGTTCACTTTTGGACTAAAGTTAGATATTTGATGAGAGTAATATATCATAAAAAGCTAAAATGAAATTGCACATATGAAAAAAATAACATATTTCAATGTCTTAGTGTTTACAGTATTATTGCTCACTATGGGCGGCTGTAATGAGGATAAGTTTCTTAAGGAAGATCCTCGTGATGCACTTTATCCTGAAAATTTACTTGTAGATTACAATGGATTTAAATCGATGATAACGCCTCTTTATGGTCTTATGCGTGCAGAGTATCGCCGTGCTGATGCAATGGGAGGAAGTATTGCGCTCTGTCTGCATTCTGCCTGGGGTGGAGGGGTAGATAATTCATGGGCCAATAATAGTCATGCGGAAATGAAGTTCCTCTACAATCCCAAAGAGATAACTTACACTGATCTTGCTATTTGGAATAATATTTTCCAGTGGGGATATCGTATCATCAACACTGCCAATATGGTTATCTCAAGAGCTGACAATGATGGCATTAACTGGGGAAGTGGTGCTGATGCTGAAAATCGTAAAAATGAGGTGTTGGCCGAAGCTCGCTTTTTCCGTGCTTGGGCTTACCGTCACCTTACCTATTCATTTGGTGCAGTGCCCCTTTCAACACAAGAAATTACAGGATTGAATTATCGTGATGATTGGGACCGTGCTTCCTTGAGTAGTATTCGCGAAGTGATGGCAGAAGATTTCCAGTTTGCAGTCGATAACCTTCCTTTGCGTACTTCTAATAATAGTAAAGTCTCTGGTGCTGTGGCACGTCACTATTTGGGTGAACTTTATTTGGCAGAAGGTAATGCTGAAAAAGCAGTTTCAGTACTGAAACCATTAGTGGAAAGTGGAGAATATTCCCTTATAAATCAACGCTTTGGTAGTAATGCTTCCAATGATGGATGTCCTTTTATTGACGTATTTTATACTCCTATGTATGCTGATGGAAATACGGAGGTGTTACTGGCTTTCATTAACACAGAAGAGGAGAATAGTGCCTATGGTACTGCAAATGTCTATATGACTACAACTTATAAGAACTATTATGCTAATGATGGCGATTGTAAAAAGACAAACCAGCATAATCCGGACTATATCAATAACGGTGGTGAAGGTTCATTTGCACAAGTCTTTTGGCAAGCTAATGGTGGTAAGGGAGCCGGACGTGTAGTTCCTTCCAGAGGAGCACTTCGTTTGTACAATTATAAAGGAATGGGAGAACAAGATGACCGTGTATCTGCCAATGCTATCGTATGGAGTATTAATGATGTAGATGCTGCCGGCAATGTAACCAAGGTATTTGATTTAGGTGGTACTGCACTTATTGATACTACGGTTAATGCAGCCATGCTAACTTCTACTTCCATTAAAAAATATGATTGGCCTACTACTCGTAAATGGGATTATACTCCACCTATTTTGGCTAATGCAGCTAATGATGGACACTATGCGGACATTGTTTATTTACGTTTGGCAGATACATATTTACTTTATGCAGAGGCTCTTTACAAGAGTAATCAAGTAGGCGAGGCCATTAAATGGATAAATAAAGTACGTAATCGTTCCAATGCTGTAAGTATTACTGAAGATGATCTTAGAATCGGTGGTATGGATTTCATTCTTGATGAACGCAGCCGTGAACTGCTTACGGAGGAAGAACGTCGTCATACATTGGTACGTGTTTGCCAAGAAAATGGTGGTGACGAACGTGATACCAATAACTATTTCAAACGTCGCATGCGTGAACTCAATGAGATAGCTGGTATTGCAGGACGTGGTATGGATGAATATGAAACTCCTGTCCTTTTCCCGCTGCCGCAATCATTCATTGATGCCAATACTGGTAATCCTTTGGAAAATAATCCGGGGTATTGATAGATAATAGTCAGATATAAATACCGCATATAAACGGCTTTGTATATATCGGTGTTTATATCTGATTTAGATTCATATATTCAAAAGAAAACAAAAACTTAATATCTTGATACATCATGTCCGAATTGGCTTTCATTTTTAGTCTTCTTATGGTAGGGATTACAGCGGTAGGTCTTTATCGTAAGCTCAATCCTCAAGGTCTTTTGATGCTTTCCGGTTTATTAATGCTTACAGCTGCTTTTTTCATGCAAGTGCATTCGGTAGTACCTAGTAAAGCTACGGGAATGGTGGTGTTTGATTTGGTAAGGATGATAGAGGAAGTTTTTCTTTCTAATTTGGCGCGTGCAGGGTTTATGATAATGACAATTGGCGGTTATGTAGCTTTCATGAATAACATAAAGGCTACTAATGCATTGGTCTATATTTCCATGAAGCCATTAGGTCTTTTTCGACGTTATCCTTATTTGGCGGCTACTATAGTTATTCCTATTGGACAATTACTTTTTATTACTACTCCTTCAGCTGCCGGATTAGGATTGTTGCTTGTGGCTTCGGTTTATCCTGTTTTAATTAGTTTGGGAGTAAGCCAACTTACAGCATTGTCAGTCATTGCCGCTGCTACTCTATTTGATCAGGGACCGGGGTCGGCAAATACTGCTATGGCTGCCGAATTGATAGGACAATCCAATGTGGAATATTTCATCACTCATCAACTTCCTTTAGTAATTCCTACTTCCTTGGTTGTAATGGTACTCTTCTATTTCAATAACCGTTATTTTGATAAAAAAGATGCAAAGAAACAGCAGGATGGCATATTGCAGGTGTCAAATGTGACTGCAACCTCATTAGTAGAAAAACCGGATGTTCCATTGGCTTTTGCGCTACTCCCGGTATTACCTTTGGCTCTTCTCATTTTCTTTTCACCTTTTGTGGGACTGTTTCAGCCTACTGTAACATTGGGTACCACTACTGCTATGCTTTTTTCTCTGTTCTTATCATTGGTATTTGTGTTGTTTCATACTCGTAGTGTGCGTACTACTTTTAACGTTTTTGCAAGTTTTTGGAAAGGCATGGGAAATGTGTTTACTTCAGTTGTAACATTGATTGTAGCTTCAGAAGTTTTCTCTAAAGGACTGATTGGTTTGGGATTTATTGATTCATTGGTGGGTTATTCCTCTCATATCGGACTTTCGGGATTAGCTATTGCCGCAATCTTTACTCTCATTATTTTTGGAGCTGCCATGCTGATGGGAAGTGGCAATGCAGCCTTTTTTTCATTTGGTCCTTTATTGCCGGGTATAGCCACTCAGCTTGGTTTGCCGATTTTTTCATTGATACTTCCTTTGCAGTTGGCGGCAAGCATGGGACGTGCCGCATCTCCTATTGCCGGAGTCATTGTTGCCATTGCCGGGGTAGCCGGTGTGTCATCAGTGGAGTTGGCAAGGCGTAATACATTTCCTTTAATAGGAGGAATTGTTTTCTTGATACTTTATCATCTTATCACTTTCTAAAATTAATCGACAGCTATGTTTACATTGATAAAGAATGCAAATTTATATGCTCCTGCCTATCTTGGTAAAACAGACATTTTGCTATGCGGAGAAAAGATTGCGCATATTTCAAAGACAATTGAACTGAATGAATCATTTTGCCATACTATTGACGTGCAAGGTAAAATTGTTACTCCGGGATTTATAGATCAGCATGTACATATTACTGGTGGAGGAGGGCAACAAGGTTATGCCTCATTAGTCCCCGAGGTGACTATGAGCGAACTGGTGGCATGTGGTACTACTACTGTATTGGGTATGCTTGGTACTGATGGATTTGCCAAAGAACTTACTACGCTTTATGCCAAGGCCAAAGCTATTGACGATGACGGATTGTCGGCTTATATGCTGACAAGTTATTACGGATTGCCTACCAAAACATTGATGAATAGTGTGGCTGACGATCTTATCTTCATAGATAAAGTTATTGGCTGTAAGCTGGCGATGAGTGATGACCGTAGTCCGTTTCCGACAGAGCAAGAGATATTACGTATTATACATCAGGTACGTTTAGGGGGATTTACATCTGGTAAAGGAGGAATTCTCCACATTCATTTGGGAGCACTTCCGGAAGGTATTGAGCCCTTACTCAATATTGCTCGTCACTATCCTACACTGATATCTTATCTGTCTCCTACTCATCTGATACGTACTGAAGCTCTTTTTATGCAGGCTGTAGAATTTGGTAAATTAGGTGGAATGATTGATTTTTCGACTGGTGGCTCAAAGTTTGATACTCCCCATCGTTGTGTGATACGTGCATTGCGAGCTGGTGTCCCCCTTGATCGCATTACTTTTTCTAGTGATGGCCATGGTGGCGTACGCAGAGTGAATCCTGAAACTGGAGAAATAACTTATCGTCCTGCTCCTTTGAATTTAAATTTCAAGGAGGTAGTTGCATTAGTCAATGAGGAGGGGGTACCATTGGAACAGGCGATTACATTGATAACATCCAATCCGGCTCGTAATCTGAAATTACGAGCTAAAGGTATTGTGGCACAAGGAGCAGATGCAGACTTGTGTTTTTTGGCGGAAGATTTGCAGCTTACAGATGTCATTGCCCGTGGTAAATTTGTAATGCAAGATGGTACAATAGTAAAGAAGGGAAGGTACGAATTATGAAGAAGCTGATTATATTTTATATTGGATTCCTCTGTATTTGTTTATCTGCAATAGCGAAACAGACTTTGGAAAGGCCAAGAGGTGAACATTTCTTCACTTATAGTCAATACCCTCCTTTTGCCGATCGCCCGGTAGATGTACATTATTATATACCTTCCCAGGGGGATATTAAACAAATGCCTATTGTATTTGTCTTTGAAGGAGGAGACCGCGGCTATCGTTATCTTTTGGACGGTTGGAAAGAAGAAGCGGAGAGAAAGGGTTTTATGCTTTTTATACCTCACTTTGATTTGAAATCTTATCCTTTGGCAGACTATCAGGAGGTGGGGGTGATGAATGCTGCCCATACAGTAGCTAATGCTCCCGAAAAAATTACACCAGTGTTGGTTGATAAACTATTTGAATATGTGCGTCAATTTACGGGAAGCATGCGCAAAGGATATATGATTTATGGTCATTCTGCTGGTGGGCAATTCGTACAGCGTTTCATGCTTTTTCACGATAGTCCTTATGTGGAAAAAGCTATTATAAGTTCTCCCGGTTGGTATACTTTTCCTGATTTGGCCCAGACATATCCTTATGGTACGGCTGGTATCCCCTATATTTCATCTGAACAGATAAAAAAATACTTGTCAAAACCTATCATACTACAGCTGGCTTTGGGAGATACGATACGTGAGTCTTTTCTACGCAAGACTCCTGAAGCTGAACGACAAGGACGAAACCGTATGGAGCGTGGGCGTAGTTTCTGGCTTTATATTCACCAGTTGGCTGCATCCCGTGGTTGGGAATGCCATTGGCGCAAGATAGAAGAGTGCGGCATCGGGCATGAGGCTGTCCCTATGGGGAAACAAGCTGTGCCATTATTGACGACAGATTCTTTACGGGTACTTTTTATAGGTAACAGCTATACTTTTTTTAATCGTTTGCCATGGCAAGTCCAATCGTTAGCATCCTCATGTGGAAAAAAAATATCAGTGCGCCAGGTTGCTAACCCTGGTTGGTACTTGAGACAGCATGCAGCCAATACGCAAACATTAGAGGCGATTCGTGAAGGAGGATGGGATTATATGGTGATGCAGGAACAGAGCAAGGCACCTACTCGTGAAAAGGAATGGGTAAAGAAGAATGTATTCCATCCTGCGGCGCAGTTAGATAGTTTACGCCGTCTTTATGCCCCAAAAGGAAAAAGTGTCTGTTATATGACATGGGGGCGTAATAATGATACTTATGAAGGAATGCAGCAGCAACTTACGGAAAACTATTTGGAAATGGCTGATGTCCTTGATGCTTATTGTGCTCCTGTGGGTGAGGCATGGAGACGTGTACGTAGAGAGTGTCCAAGTTTGCAGTTGTATAATTCTGATGGCAGCCATCCTAGTCCTGCAGGCAGTTATTTGGCGGCTTGTGTCTTTTATGCAATTTTTTTTGGTGAGCCTTTTAGCAGCGATTATTATGCAGGTCTACCGTCTGAAACGGCTCTTTATTTACAGAGGATAGCACAAGAAGTGGTATTAGCTAATCTTGTGTTATGGAATAGAAATCAGTCGAAGCAACCTGCCGGAGTAACTGCAAGTTTCTATCCTGACCCCAAATTTGACCGTGAGACACCTACTCTAAGTAAACCTTACGGTAGCGGATTGGCATCGGTTGATGAGATAAAGGACTATTTACAACAATTGGTTGTACGTTCTCCGGGTTTGGCATATATGGAGAATATTGGTGTTACCAAACAAGGACGTACCATTCCGGTACTTTATTTGGGTACTCCCGACAAGAAGAAGGTAAGGGTATGGATTCAAGCGGCACTGCATGGTAACGAGCCGGCAGGTGCTGAGGCTGTATGCATGCTTGTCCGTTACTTACTTTGTGAAAAAGAAGGACGTGAATTGCTGAATCATATAGCTGTGGCTTTGGTTCCTATAGCCAATGTTGATGGTTATGCCATTCAGCAACGTCGTTCGGCCGATGGTTACGATTTGAATCGCGATCAGAGCAAATTAGAGGATGCTGTCACTTTGCTGTTGAAGCAGTCCTATCAGCAATGGAATCCGGACGTAGCTCTTGATATTCATGAATATACACCTTTACGTCGTGAGTTTAACTTATTACGTGGAGTGCCGACAGCAAATGCTGCTGATGTACTTTTTTTACCTACAGGACATCTTAATGCGCCTTTAGCTTTACGTACGCTGTCTGAAGAACTTTTTCGTCGTGAGGCAGAGGTCGTTTTAAATAGTGCCGGTTATGCTTCCGGTTTCTACTTTACTCCTCGTGTGGCAGATGGTTCCCTTGTTCTTGTAAAAGGTGCCAAAAGTCCGCAGTCCAGTTCTACTTTTCAAGCATTGACGGGGGCTGTATCGCTTTTTGTCGAAATAAGAGGTATTGGATTGGGACCGGAGTGTTTTGCACGTCGTAGTGAGTGCGGTTTCTTGGTGGCACGGCAAACGTTGGTTACTGCTGCGCAACATCGTGCTTCAATTAAACGTAAGATAGAACAAGCCAGGAAGCGCACCTTGAAAGCTACTGAACCGATATATGTTACTTTCACTTCGGATACTGTACGTCATGTAGTCTCTTTTATCGATTATAAGGCCAATGAACTGTTTAAGACTGAACTGCCAACCCTTGATGCCATGCAGGCAACACCTCAATTGATGCGTACTCGCCCTAAGGCTTATCTGCTCGATGCTCCCTGTACAGAAGCAGTATGTAAGCTTCGAGCGTTGGGTGTACACATTGAGCAAGTTACCCGTGTACAAAAAGCAAAAGTTGAGCGTTACAAAGTAACCCGTCTGTATCGTGCAGAGAAGGAATGGGAGGGGATTCATCCGGTAAATGTAGAAACGGATGTCTATGAAGATAATGTAGAACTTCCAATAGGTAGTTGGTTGGTACCTTTGGCACAACCTTTAGGAAATTTGGTTGCCACGTTGCTTGAACCGGAGTCTGTCTGTGGTTTCGTAAACTTCTGTGTTATTCCGGCTGAGGAAGGAAAGGGACTGTTTATCAGTAGACTTATAAAATAAGAATTGGATATATAAAATTAAATTCGGTAATGACTATGAAACTAAAAAAAACGCTACAGATTATACTTGCTTTATGTTTAGGCCTATGGATGATTTCATGCCAGCAGGAACATATCAAGTTGACCTCTCCAAATGGAAAACTTTCTTTAGAGTTTACACTTGATGAAGAAGGTGCTCCCCGATATTGTTTAAGACATGCGGGGAAGAATATTTTACTTCCTTCACGTCTGGGATTGGTTTTGAAGGATGCGCCAGATCTTTTGACTGGTTTCGTTCTAAAAGAGGTTAAGCATGATTCGCATAATGATGTGTGGCAACCAGTATGGGGGGAAGAGGCTGAAATTGTAAATCATTATAATGAATTGAGGGTATGCCTCAAGGAAGAAACATCGTTGGAGCGGGAACTGAATATTATTTTTCGTCTTTTTGATGATGGGATGGGATTCCGGTATGAGTTCCCGCGCCAGCAACAGCTACAAGAGTTTCTTATTGATGACGAAGTGACTGAATTCGTTTTTCCTGCAGATTATGATGCTTGGAGTATTCCAGTGAAAGGAGTTCGTTTTTACGAGGCCTTATTTGAGAAAAAAACTCTTAGTAAGATGGGATGGGTAAGCACTCCGGTGACGATTGAGACAACAGATAGCCTTTATTTGGCTATTCATGAAGCAAATCTTACAGATTATGCTGCCATGAACTTGAAGCCGGTTGAACAAGTTGAAGATAATAAAACGGTTACATTACGTGCGGCTCTTACACCTTGGAGTACAGGTGAGAAAGTACGTGTTACCGATACCCGTGTATCTCCTTGGCGTACAATGATAGTGGCTGAATCTGCCGGTGATTTGCTTCTTTCCCGTCTCATGTTAAATCTTAATGAACCTTGTCGTATAACCGATACTTCCTGGATACAACCTATGCGCTATATTGGAATTTGGTGGACTTATCACATGAAGCATAACACCTGGCATGCCGGTCCCCATCATGGGGCCACAACAGAGAATACAATGCGTCACATCGATTTTGCTGCTGCCAATAACCTGGGAGGTGTACTGGTGGAAGGGTGGAATGAAGACTGGGCTACTTGGAAGTTTAGTTTCACAAAACCTTATACCGATTTTGATATACAACGTATTACTGATTATGGGCGTAGCAAAGGAGTAGCTTTGATAGGACATCATGAAACTGGCGGTAATGTTTCCAATTATGAAAATCAGATGGAAGATGGTTTCAAGTTCTATGAGAAATATGGTGTGCATCAAGTAAAAACGGGTTATGTGGGCGATTTGCTTGATGGGAAAGAATATCATAGCAGTCAGTTTGGTGTACTTCATTATCGCAAGGTAATAGAGGCTGCTGCCCGTCACCGTATCTGTATTGATAATCATGAACCGGTGATTCCTACAGGTTTGCAGCGTACTTTTCCTAATCTGATGACACAAGAGGGAGTACGTGGACAAGAATGGGACGCTTGGGATGTAGATGGTGGAAATCCTCCCTCTCATACCGTAATATTGCCTTTCACTCGTGGGTTGGCAGGCCCGATGGACTTTACACCGGTGACGTTTCGGTTTGTTAACGATGTAATGCCACAGACACGTGTACATACCACACTGGCCAAACAATTGGCGCTGTTTGTGGTGCTCTATTCACCGTTACAAATGGCTTCGGATGAAATAGAGAATTACGAGGCTAATCCGGAACCTTTTAATTTTATAGTATCTTGTCCTACAGATTGGAGCAGAACAGTGGTGCCGGAAGCATGCATTGGCAGTTATGTTACTATTGCCCGTTGTGATAAAGGAGAGGGATACTGGTATATAGGCAGTATCACGGGAGATGAGGAACGAACGGCTAATATCAGTCTGTCTTTTCTCGATACAGATAAAAGATATCTGGCTACTATTTATCGTGATGCTCCTGAGGCCGATTATGAGACATGTCCTGCTGCTATACTTATAGAAGAGCGCGAAGTGACTTATAGTGATACCCTCACCATTCGGCAAGCACGTAGTGGAGGAACTGCCGTACGTCTGTGTCCTATAAAAGACAGTTGAGCCGGAGGTATATTGGGGCAGAGTTGTTTATATTTTCTCTCTCAAGTATTCGTAAAAGCTATATTGCGACCGTACCTTCTCCTTTTGCGGTCGCGACGACTTCCAGCGGTTTCGCAACCGGTCGTCCACAAAGCAGGCTTTCCGTTTGTCCGACAGTTGTATGGATAGCATATCGATGAGCTCTTGCTTCAAGTCCGGGTCCAGAATGGGGGTGACGGCTTCGATACGGCGGTACAAGTTACGCCGCATCCAGTCCGGCGAGCCGAGGAAGAGCTTGGGTGCGCCGCCGTTGCCGAAGTACCACACACGGGCATGTTCCAGAAAGGTATCCACGATGCGTGTCACGCGGATGTTGTGGCTGTACTCCTGCCCGGGGATGAGGCAGCAGATGCCGCGGACAATGAGGTCTATCTCTACACCGGCTTGCGAGGCTTCGTAGAGGCGGTCTATCATGGCGGGGTCTTGCAGGGCATTCATTTTTAGGATAATCCGTCCTTGCTTGCCTTGCCGGGTCAGTTCTATTTCGTGATTGATGAGGCGGTTCAGTTCAGGAATCAGGTTGAAGCGGGCCACAAGCAGGCGGTGGAACACTGGATTTTCCTTTCCCTGCAGAGTACGGAACAAGTTGTGCAGGTCGTTTACAATCACCGGGTTGCAGGTGAATAGTCCGCTGTCCGCATAGAGGGTGGCGGTCTTTTCGTTGAAGTTGCCGGTGCTGATGTAGGCGTAGCTTGTCAGTTTGCGCCCTTCCTTGTCGCGGCGTAGCACGAGGGCTACTTTGGCATGTACCTTTAGTCCTGGTATGCTGAAAATGATGTTGATGCCGGCGGCTTTCATCATCTCGGCGGTGGCGAGGTTGTTTTCTTCGTCGAAGCGGGCTTTCAGTTCCACAAAGACGGTGACTTTCTTTCCGTTCTGTGCGGCGGCTATTAGGGTGTTGATGACGGTGGAGTTCTCTGCCACGCGATACTGGGTCACCATGATTTCACGCACGGTGGGTTCGTGGACGGCTTCATATAGAAAATGGATGAAGTGGTCGAAGGAGTGGTAGGGATAATGCAGCAGCAGGTCCTTCTTCTCCACATAGCGGAAGATGGATTCGCGTTCGTCCAGGCAGGTCAGCTTCATGGGCTGGGGTTTCTTGATGGGACGTACGCTTTGGTTGGGATTAGGCAGATGCCGCAAATCCTCCATGTTGAGGTGCTTGTCTCCCGGCACCAGCTCCCGGCGGTCTATGCGGTAGGCATCTACCAGAAAGTCGAGGAAGTCCTGGGGCATGGCGCGGTCGTATACAAAACGGCACACGGCGCCTATCTTGCGTTTCTTTACCTTCTTCTTCACCTGCTCGATGATTTCGGAGGTATTGGCGGCATCGTCTATCAGAATATCCGCATCGCGTGAAATCTTGATGCAATAACTGCTGTCCACTTCATAACCGGGGAAGATGGTATCCAGATTGGCCTTGATGATGTCTTCAATGAACATCAGATAATAGTCTTTCCCCACCTTGGGCAGCTGGATGAAGCGCGGCACTTTGCTGTACGGCAGTTTCATCACGAAATACTGGATGCGGTTTGGAGAACTGGCGGGAGCTCCTTTCAGATGAAGCCGTACGGCTAGATAGAGACGGTTGTCGCGCAGGAATGAAATCACCTTGTCCTTGCTTACGGGCACCGGGGCCAGATAGGGGAATATCTCTTCGCGGAAGAAGCTGCGCACAAAGTCGCGGTGAAACGGTTCTACGTTGCGGCTTTGATAGAATATGATGTGATGTTTCCGCAGGGCGGGCAGTATCTTCTGTTCGTAGATGCGGATACGTTCCTCCAGTTGGCGATTGACTTCTTGGTTGATTTCATCTACCAGTTCGGCGGCAGACTGCATAGTCTCTTCATCGCTTTGCGAGGCTCCGGTGGCTATGGCCTTATGGTCGGCTACGCGTATCTTGTAGAATTCTTCCAGATTGGAAGAGTATATAGAAATAAAGTTGATGCGTTCGTATAGCGGCAATGTCTCGTCTTCCGCTTCCAGCAGTACGCGGTAGTTGAAGGAAAGCCAGCTGATGTCACGTTTGAAATATCTGTTGTCCATGGTGTTAAGGTGTTAATGTGGCATATTAGCACATTACCACATTGTATTCTTCCCAAATATAATTACCTTTGTCTTAATAAACAAAGGAAAGATGACAAAAGTTGGTTTATTATCGGATACGCATGGCTACTGGGATGAAAAGTACCTGCAATATTTTGAGGGCTGTGACGAAATATGGCATGCCGGTGACATCGGTTCGCTGGAAGTGGCACAGAAGCTGGCGGCTTTCCGTCCCTTCCGTGCCGTGTATGGCAATATTGACGGGCAGGAGATACGGCAGCTCTATCCGCAGATTCTCCGTTTCACGGTGGATGGGGCGGAGGTGCTGATGAAGCATATCGGCGGTTATCCCGGCAACTACGACCCTTCCATCAAGGGCAGCATTCTGGTGCGTCCCCCAAAGCTGTTCATCAGCGGGCACTCGCATATACTGAAGGTGAAGTATGACAAGACGTTGGATGTACTCCACATCAATCCGGGCGCTGCGGGCATTCAAGGTTTCCATAAGGTGCGTACGATGGTACGCTTTGCGGTTGATGGGGGAACGTTTAAAGATTTGGAGGTGATAGAACTTGCTGACCGATGATGTAGTTTGTTTATTTTCAATGGATTGTATTTACCGATTGCTTGCGCTATAGTGTAAAAGCCGTTACATGCTAATGTAAAGGTTGTTACGCTATTGGGTAAAGGCCGTTACACTATTTGGTAAAGGTCGTTACACGCTGAGGTAAAGACCGTTTCATCAAGGGGTGACGGCCGTTACGCACTGAAGTATGTCTTTTCCTGATTTAGCTAGACGCTTTTTCTTTTTATAACCGATATCAGTAGACGGTTCTTGGAATGTTGTACTGGTTCAGTAGTCACTTCTTCCCAAG
>ERZ779791.400-NODE-400-length-15972-cov-7.39266_pt1 | contig 15972 bp, 7 predicted proteins | sample MGYA00511351_ERZ779791 | MGnify/ENA primary metagenome ERZ779791 (study PRJEB29588, sample SAMEA2143745) | human gut metagenome | biome: human gut; feature: human-associated habitat; material: faeces | place: Denmark | collected 2008/2010 ...
AATCGCAAAAAAACTGTCGTGTCATGAGAGGATAAAAGAGTTGCGGAAATGAGGATAATATTGAACTAATTCGCAATTTTTATTGAAAATAGTTTAGGTGAAATAATAAAAGATAAATTAGATTTCTTACCTTTGCAATAAGTATCTTAATCTAAGATGAAGAATAATATGAATCACATAAAAATGATGTTTATAGAAGAAGAAAGGATCAGCAGGCCATTACTTATACTTAAACTGTTATCAAATATCCTTCCTCTATACTCAATTATTATGTCCTTTTCTTCCAAGCCAATTCAAGACTTCCGATAGCAACATATTATTCAAAAAAGACATATAATTTTATATTATATATGATCAAGAGCAGAACTATAGTCAAATATGATACCACTATTAATATTCTTGGTGGGGTACCTGATTATGCAGTGATGCTTGACTTTATTTGTGAGTATACTGGACAGAAGCCCGAATCCGAGCAGGTATTTTCTTTCAGGACACATAAAACTTTTAACCGATTCTTAACGGCCATAAAAGTCTCCATTCTTCAGTTTGCCAACGACAAACAAAAAGATATGTTTCTTTCTGCTATCAGTTCAGATAATTTTTCTTTAAAGGAAAAATTACTTGTCTTATTTTGGCAACTAACATATGGCAACGCACTTTTTGCAAAAGTGACTAAAGATGTCTTTATGAAAGCAATTTATCAAGGGAAATCATCTCTGTCTGTCATAGATGTATTGAGCTTACTGCATTACATAAAGGAAACAGAAGTAGGAGAATTAAACTGGTCGGAAGAAACTCTGAAGATAACTGCATCTAAATATCTGACTATCCTCAAGAAGATGGATTTAACAGATGGCAAAACGACCAAAGAAATACGTCATCCCATTATTACTGAACAGCTATTTGTTTATTTCATCCGTTGGATGATCGTTACATATCCAGACAACCGGACTTTGGAAAATCCTTTCGCAGTTTTCGGTTTTATGGATAAGAAAACAATTATTGGAAGATTAAAAAAAATAGAATATCTTTCTCTTTGGCAAATAAGTCAGATGGGAGAAGACGTAACCATTGATTTGATAAACCATGAGTAGTACATTTCAGATAGAGCACAATCGTTTGTTTGATGAACTGAGAGAAGTGCTTAAAACAGATATAGCACATATCACTGGCAAAGCTAATGGGGGAAGAAGCATTCTTTTTGTTTATCCTCCTGAAGATGATGATGCCTATATTGCATATGCAAAAGAAAACTTCAATCCCGATACATATTCTTTTATAGATTTAAGGGAGCTTTTTACTGAGTTTATTTCTGAACGAGGATTAGAACAGTTTCAAGAGAATTACAAGGAATTCGACCATGAAGTATTCCTTAGTGATAACTTCTATGAGGAAACTTTCTTTTATTATGTAATGAAGACGATTGAAGCTTCTTACCAATCCCGTAAGATACCCGTTCTGATTCATACAGGTACTATTTATGGCATGGGATTCTCAAATATTAATATAATGGAGCATCAGATTGTTATGCGTGCTCAATTACCTCTGATTGTTTTTTATCCGGCAATAGTCGATAAGGACACTATCAAGTTTCTAGGTAAGCAAATTGCCTCCAAGTACCGTTGCATCGTTATAAAGTAAATATATTCTTATGAGTAAGATAAAAGAGATACTCTCCATAGAATTGGAGAACGACATAAAGAACGTCATCGACCTAAATTCGCAAGATGAAGAAGATATAAAAGAGGAGCTGGATGGATTTATCCTTACAGAAAGTCTTGCCAAGCATTTATCTGATTTTCTTGACGTCTTCTGTTCTGATATGAAGGAATCCGGCGTATGGCTAAGTGGCTTTTATGGTTCCGGAAAATCTTATTTTGCTAAAATGATAGGCTTCCTGATAGCCAATCCGGTTATCAAGGGCACTCCTATGCGTGAGCGGTTTATGCCTAAACTGATAGGGCTTAAGAATAAGGAAATCATAGAGAACCAGATACGCTCATTAGATAAGACTGATTACCAGGTTACTCTGTTCGACTGTGCCAAGGTGGATTCAAGCCATGGACTCTCGTACATGGCCATGAGCCATTTCTTGTTGTCATTAGGCTTCCTGAGCAACTGGATTGGTATGATGGAATTCAATCTGATGCTTGAAAACAAGTATGACAAATTTTTAGCCACTGTAAAAGAGCAGAATGCAGGAAAAGAATGGCATGACATAAGGAAAAAAATGTCAGCGGTTCCGGCTCTTAAAAAAGCCATTCTTACTTTCATGGCAGAAGATGAATATGAAGAAACCCGTAAACTGATTGAGGATAGAATAAATACTTATGATGCAACCAAATTAAAAGAAGATTTGAGTCTGTATCTGGAGCATTATCCAGAGAAGAAGATCGTGTTCTTTATTGATGAGGTCAGCGAGGCGTTAAGTCAGAAAAAGATAAGCTTATTGGATTTAGAAGGACTTTCAGAAGCCTTGTCTTCTCTTGGTAACAGAGTATGGACTGTGGGCATCGCACAGCAAGCTTTTAATGATGTACTCAATGCATCCGGCCTGAATATCCATCAACTCAACAAGGTGGAAGCCAGATTCAAGACTCGTATTCCCATAGCTGCAGAAGAAATAGACACCATCATCCGTAAGCGACTCTTAGCAAAAACAGAGTTAGGAAGAAAACAGTTGGAAACTTATTATCTTAAAAACAGCGGTATGATTCAGGATATAACTCATATTGCCGGTGTTTCCCTGAATGCCACCAAAGACGAGCATACGTATGCGGATTACTATCCATTCTATGAGCATCAATTCAAACTGTTACAATATTTCCTTTTCGGTTCAAGAGATACGGTTACTTCTCAAATAGGCACTCGTGGTATGTTGGTTTCCGTATTTGATGTATTGAAAAAAGAGGCCATGACAGAAGCGGACGTGTTTACCCATGTCAATGCGACCCAGCTCTGTCGTCAGGCTGAGGAAAATATTCAGGAAGCATTGCGTATACGCTATGAGCAAGCTGACAATTACATTAATAAGATAGGAATGCAGTATGTAGAAGGCAAGGCTCTATTGCAGACCATTCATTTCTTGGAAAAGGCCAATGCTTACACTACAATAGAAAATATCACCAAATCGTATGTCCGCAGACCGGAAGATTATTATAGCGTACTTGCAGAAATAAAGAAAGCGCTGGAAATATTGGTAGAGCGTAATGTACTTATTACATCCGGTAACCAATATCGTATTACCAGTCAGATAGAACAGCAGATTATAGATGATATGAATTCATTTTCTGCAGAAGCCTATCGTGTGCGTGCCGAGGTAACCAAGATATTGAAACAGCAGAAAATTATCAAGATTTCGCAGACACTTACATCAGAGGGTCAGGCAGTTCCTTTTTGCGTGGAAAGTTCCCTTGGAGAAAATTTTGCCAATGCAGGTGAAAAATACATGAAGGTCAGCTTCTTTGATGTCTTTCATGAAAACCATGCACAGCTCGTGGATGCTGTCAAACAGGATACACAGAGTCAAAAAGGCATAATCAGTATTATCCCCTCATCTGTTTATGGAACAGAAATTTATAATCGTGCCCAAGAATTATTAAAGATAGATTATATAGAAGCCAAAACCTATCATACAGCCGAAGAGAAGAAGGTGGTAAATAATATTGTTTCAACTAAAGAAGAAAAAATGAGGTTCCTTACGGAATTGATCAATAAATCCTATACGGAAGGAACAGCTGTCTATCTGTTTAACACCTATCAGCTGACGGATGCCAATTACCAGAAAGAGATAGAATCTCTCCAACGCAAGATGTTTGGTAATATTTTCTATAAGAGATTGAGTGCGTCTTTATCCGATTCTTTGGCTGTGAAAGTACTTATAGCAAACAGTACCCAGCTGACTACCATGTTTGGTGGTTCGGAAGAGTTTCGTTTCTTTGATTCTGCCGGAAAGTTCATCGGGGAGAATTTGAGCGTGTCCACAGAAATTTTAGAAAGATGTAAGTCGTACTGTACTGGAGATAAACTGGAAGAGGAACTTTCTGCACCTCCTACCGGTTATAAGTTCGGAACTATCATTACTGCTGTGGCTGCCTTGTTCCGAGGCAACAAGTTGATAGCCAAGTTTAATGGTGAAGACTTCCATTCTGTATCAGATGCACTTGAGGCTAAGATCTTCGATAATACACGTAACTTTGCTAAAGCATCGTTCAAGGCTGTCATGAAATCCCTGTCTTATAATGACCGACAAGAGATTGTAGATATATTGAAAGAGGATTGCCAGTATAAGAAGATTACTGGAGAAAATGCTCCTTCTTACAATTTGAATGACTTTGAGTTGGTGGACTGCATTCGTACACTTTCCAGACGCATGATGGATAAGGTAAAAGATAAAATCATGGGCGATGATGAAATGGAACGTCTGTTCAAACGTTCTGTTCAAGCACGTAATGTATTCAGTCAATATACAGCTGCTGTAACAGATGCAAATTATATAGCTACGGCACGTACGTTCCTTCAGGAAGCTGATGATTATATCAATGCGGTAGAGCAGGTACAAAAGGATCTAAAGTTCATAGATAATGATTTTAAAGCTATTGAAGAGGAACGTGCTTTTATTCAAAACGTTACGGAGGAATTTGACAAGACAGGAAATGACATGAACCTGATTCGTGCCCAAAAAGAACAGTTTGAAGAAGCGCGGGAAAAGGACTTGGTAGCTAATGCTCCATTAATAAAAAAATTGACTCAGGATATCAAAGATATTTATTACAAGGTAATGAAGCATAAGGCTGAATTATTGAGTGAAGAAGTTCTGGCTTTATTTACCAAAACAGATGAACTGAAGCATCAAATAGATCAATATCCTAAGGAATGGAATGACAAACTCTATCGCAAAATTGAGGACTTGGAAAAATCATGGAGGCAATATGCAACCATTAAAATAAATCTTGACAAATGGAGTGTAAAATGCAGCAATACAGGCTTGCTGCTACGCGACCTTGAATACAAGATTACAAATTTGGGAATAGTCAGTCAGGAAGTAAGTTTGTGGGAGACAGAAATTATAACCCAAAAGCCTACTCCAAGGAAACCTGATAGCCCGACTCCAAAAGATAAACCGGCACCACAACCTACACCCATACAACGCAATATGAAAGCGAAACTACCGAAGGGTACTACTTCAGTTGCAGAATACAGGTCTTGGCTGAAACAGCAGTTGACTATGCTGAATATGTTTGGTGAAGATGATATTTTGAATTTTGACAATTAAAAACTTAATTATTAATAGATAGAAATGAAACTGATAGATCATGTACTACTTATACGCAGCCTGATACAGCAGGCCATTGATAACCGTTTTTCCCGTTTGGGACTGGAAGCAGCGGAGGAAAAAGGACTTCCGGAAAATGCTTCAACCAGTAGCAGAGAGAAGAGACACAAGTTGGAAGCCATTATCGAGACGCATAAGCAAGTGTTAGGCGATGACTATGCGAAAGCTAGAAAGGAAGCCATCAATGAATGTACCTTCACACTCTTCAATCGTTTGGCAGCTCTGAAGGTGATGGAGGACCGGGAACTCTTTCCTGAAGTAATCCGTTGCCGTGTGGAGCATGGGAACCTTTCGTATGCCCATAAGCAATGGCTGGAAGAACATACGGGTGAACGGAATGCAGAACGAATGGGCTTGAAGCATTTCCTGGAAGATAAGTTTAAAGAACTATCTGAAACCTATAAGATTCCTTTGTATAGTCCGGATTATGCGTACGCCATGTTGCCTACAGCTGATGAATTGTTTGAAATTATTACGGCTTTCAATGAGATAGAACAGGATGCGGATTGCGGTGCGGATATTTGGAAAGGCGATGATATATTGGGCTGGTTATACGAAAACTTTAATACAGTAGAGAAACTTGTGTTGAAAGATTCCGGTGATAAAACGGAATATGACAAGGTTTCTTTGCAGAGCCAGGTCTATACTCCTCAGTGGGTAGTAAAGTTTTTGGTGGACAATACATTGGGTAAGATGTATTTGGAAATGTATCCGGACAGTAATTTTATCTACGATGAAGATGGTAAGGTAAAATATTTAATAGCCAATGCGCCTACTTCACAAATGCGTCATCCAAAGAAATTGGAAGAAATCAAATTGATAGACCCGGCTTGCGGTAGCGGAAACTTTTTGATTTATGCGTTTTCACTGTTCTATGATTTGTATTTGAACCAGATAGATCAGTATGATGCCGATTATTCACGCAGGGATATACCGAAGCTGATAGTGGAAAACAACCTTTATGGTGTAGATTTGGACGAACGTGCTGTGCAGCTTACTCAGATAGCTTTGTTTATTAAAGCAATGCAGCTGAAAGGGCGCAGGGGAGCTATGCCTGCATATACGCATGCGGTAAGTACCCATTTTGAACTTCCGGAATATAGTCAAGTAGAGGCTGCTTTTATGTTGGGATCAGACTGGAATGAGAAACAACAAAAGACAATCCGTTCTATTTGGGAAGATTTACGTTCTGCATATAAGTTTGGTTCTTTGATTCGAGTGGAGGAGCAGTTGGATGCCTTGCTGCCGGTAGATTCTTCAGATATGTTTGCCAATCAGTGGAAGGCGAATATGTTTGATTTCAAGCATCAGATGATTACAACTTTGCGCAATCAGGTTCATCAGTGGACGGGTGAAGGCAGCAATGAATATTCATTGGCAAAGGCGAACGATGCCATTACATTTTTGGATATTCTAAGTATGAAATTTGATGTAGCAGTAGCCAATCCGCCTTATACAGATAGTGCGGACTTTGGAATTGAATTGAAAGAATTTGTGGGTGCGAATTATTCCAAGCCCTTGAAGTTTAATACTAATCTTTATGCTTGTTTTATCAAAAGATGTTGTGAACTGGTTAGTGATGAGGGGAAGATTGGGATGATTCATCCTCATACATTTATGTTTATTAAAACATTCGAAGACGTAAGAAAATATTTGATAGAACAAACGCATATCAATGTGATGGTTGATTATGGTTTAGACAGAGTAAATCTTTTTGGTCCCGGTATATTGTTGGATGCAACTTTCTATACATTGGATAAATCGTTATCCAATAAGGATGCAGGTGTGTATTTTAATATCACTACAAATTTACAAGAAAAGTTTAAGAAGGATGTATTGAGCCAAGCATATACTGATTTTTGCAATGGAAGACAGAATGACCGTGTCTATCAGTTAACTCAATCAAAACTGAAAGATATAAAGTCTTATCCTTTTATTTATTGGATCTCGGATGAGTTTAGAGGAAAAATGAAAAGTAAGGATTTGGATAAGACAGTAGATATTAGAGCAGGAATTCAAACATCAAATAATAATAGATTCTTAAGATTTTGGTGGGAGGTTGATAAAAGTAATATATATGATGGGATAAATAATGCAAAATGGGTAGTATATTCAAAAGGAGGTCCATTCAATAAATGGTATGGAAATTTATGGTTGGTAATAGACTGGGAAGAAAATGGTAATAAACTGAGAAAGTATCTTCTTTCTAGAGGGCAAGATTTACATGCACAAGATTATTATTTTTTGCAGGGTATTACATATTCTGCCAGTGGCTCAAAAGGTATGTCATTTAGATATATGCCAAAAGATTGTTTATTTGATATAGGTGGCTCATCTATTTTTTGTGTAAAAGAGTTTAAAAATTCGTTGTATTTAATAGGTTTATTGAACTCGAAATTATCTGTTTATCTTACGAATTGTTTTAATCCTACTGTAAATAAGCAACCTAACGATATTAAAAGGATACCATTTACTATTCCAAATAGTAATATTGAAAGAAAAATTTCTTCATTATCAGAACAATGTATATCTATAATGAAGAAGATTTTAAATTATAGTATAATTTATAAAGATTATAGTGTCTCTCCAATAGGAAATAACAATTTGCCTCAAATAGAATTATCTGATTATTATTATAAAGAGAATAGCTTAGATACACTGATTTTATTGAATGAGTCTGTTATTAATAATTTGATTTTTAGAGTTTATAGTCTTTCTGTCCATGATCGTCAAATGGTACTCGATAAAGAAGGTCTTCCAGTTGGCGATTACAGTGTTTCTTCTAAAGCCAAAGAAGCTTATAAAGAATGGCTGTCAACCAATACGGAATTCCCTGCTTCTCCAGAAGTTCTGGAGCATATTGACTCTTTAGAGATAAATGAAGATCAACCGCATATTGATGACTTTGAATCACTCTATCAGAATAACAACGGATGGGAAGAATTCTGCATCAAGCATAAGATGAATCCGATAGAAGTATGGTATCAGTTTAAAAATGCCGGCATATTGCCACCGCAACGTACACAGGTATTGGCTTTTGAACTGATAACGGACGTAATCCGTAGTGTATTAGCGAAAGATGATGATGGGGTAATTCCACTGACGGAACGTATGGGTGAAGAACAGTTGGCTGGTCGTATAGAGCAAGAATTGGTGGAGCGAGGATATAATTCTGCACAGATCTCACAGATTATTCAGTTGCTCGGAACACCATTGGACAAATATTTGCAGGATAAGTTCTTCAAACAGCTGAGTGATCATCTGAATCTCTTTATGTATCTGCCAAAGACTCCGTTTATCTGGCATTTGACAAGTGGTCCGCACCATGCCATAGAACTGTATATCAGTATCTATAAATGGAGTCGTGATACCGTGTTCCGTATCAAGAGTGTCTATATAGCCAATAGGGAAACAGCCTTGAACGACCGTCTTTCGGGGATAGATGTAAGTACCGCCAATGGTCAGCTTGAAGCTGGGGAACTGAAGGAACAGCTGAAAGAACTGAAAGCGTTTGCGGAAAAGATAGATGAACTGTTGGCAAGCGGTTATGATCCTAAATTGGATGACGGTGTAGGCAAGAACATTGCTCCGTTGCAGAAAGCAGGCTTGTTGAGCTATGAGGTGCTGAATGCCGGACAGCTCAAAAAATATCTGAATGCGGACTGGTAATAGGATAACTAAAAAGAAAAAGTATGAAGGAGAATTCACTATACGATAAAAAGTCTCTTCGTGAGATTACGAAAAAGAGTGCAGACTGGAACGAAGTGGCGAAAGACTGCGTGGCTTTCAGTAATGCTCAGGGAGGTGTGATAGACTATGGCATAGAAGATGATGCGGATGCACCACCGGCAGACCAGAAGGTATCAGAAGATATAGCCATTAATTTGGAGAACAAAATCAGTGGTAAGACGCTGAATGTATCTGCCCATGCCGAAATCCTGACGCATGATAATGGCGGGCAGTATATCCGTCTGCATATAGCTCGCGGTACTTCTTCGGCATCTACTACATCCGGTAAATATTTCATACGGGTAAGCGACAATAGTGTACCGCTTACGGGAGATGACATAACCCGCCTTTCAGCAGAAAAAGGATATTATCGTTGGGAGGATGAGGAAAGCAAATGGAGCTGGAAAGATGCCGACAAAGAAAAACTGACAGCTTTGCTTCAGTATCTGCGGACTTCAAACCGTGTGTCGGATTTCGTAAAACAGAAGGAAGATAAGGAACTGTTGGATTATTATTTCCTGACAGTGGAAGAGTCGGACAAAATGACCAACTTGGGAGTGCTTTTTATCGGAACCCAATCGCAACGAGGCAGGTTGATGAATGCACCTGTGGTGCAGTGTATCCAGTTTGACCAGTATGGGGATAAGGTTCGGAAATACCTGATTGATGACTTTACCAAGAATCCTCAGGAAATCATTGAAGCAATATGGAACAATGTGCCTGTTTGGAGGGAAAGCAACGAAATCAGCGACGGACTGTTCCGTAAGGAAATTCCTGCGTATGACGAAGCAGTAATCAGGGAACTGACCTGTAATGCGTTGGTACATCGCCCTTATACGGTAAGAGGAGATATCTTTATCAATATCTACCCAGACCGAATTGAAGAGATCAACCCCGGAGCATTGCCCTTGGGAGTTACTCCGCAGAATATCCTTCATAAAACGGTAAAGAGAAACGAGCATTTTGCCAATCTGTGCTATGCCCTGCAAATGATGGAGCGTGAAGGTTCCGGATATGACAAGATGTATGAAGTGCTCTTGTCCAATGGAAAACAAATTCCGAAAGTGGAGGAAGGTGACGACTATGTGAAAGCCATAGTAGAAAGACGTATTATCAGTCAGGAAGCCATCAAGGTGATCCGCTGTGCTTTGCAGATGACAGAACTCCGTCAGAAGCAGATAATCTGTCTAGGACTGATAGCCCAGCATGAAAGCGTGTCGGCTACAAGTCTAATTAAATTGCTGAACCTGAAAAACAGGGATGAACTTTCTCCATGGCTCGATAAATTGGTGGATTACGGTATCGTAGAAACTTCTGGTAAAAACAGAGGGAAAGAATATCGTGTGAATGACTCTATTCTAAGGCAGAGTGATTATAAAGGTATAACTTCACTGAAGAGAATTGAACCTTACAGACTTCGTGAACTGATTATAGAAGACTTAAAGATATATGAATGCTCTGGAGTGAAGGACATACATCAGAGAATTGGAATCGAGATTCCTTATAAGAAAATTCTGGAACAGATTAAGACAATGCTTGCAGATGGAATAATTGAGTCGGAAGGTAAAAACAGATGGATAAAATATAAATTGAAAAATGACAATTCTCATTTCCAAAATTGAGAATAAAAAAAGATATTAAAAACAATTTGGAAATGAGAATTAGAAATGAAAAATATAATTTACTGATAATCAGACAATTAATCATTTCCAAAATTGAGAATATAAAAAGAAATAAAATCCATTTTGAAAAATGAAAGAGATAAAGTTTTAAACATAAAGGCTCATGATTGATATATGGTTTCAAAACGACATAAATAAAGTATTGTCTGTCCATAACCGTGTAGTGGTGACAGATGCTTTAGGAGAAGGTAGATTTCTATTAAACTATTTACCTTCAGATGTAACAGTAATCAATACCGGTAATACGGAAATAGACGAGATCAAAGCGAGATACAAGGCTGAAAAGGACTATATCGGCAAGAAGGTTGTATTCTATAAGCAGAATACGCCGGATTCTTTATGTTTCCTGTTGGAATATGCAGAAACTTACGGTTGTGTGGTATTGGATGATATGGAGGCATATATCAGAAGGCACCTGTTTGAAGAAATAAAAGAAAATACGGAATTAGGAAAACAGGAGCTCTTGATGGCAGCCAAATTGAGCAAGGGAAAAGACTTAAACTGGTGGCGTGGAGTCTGCCAGGGAATTATCAAACCTCTGGATACGGATGCACTGGTGATCGACTTGTTGAATAATCCTAAAGAAACTCAAAAGAATATGGATGGGGATGTATGGAACATCTTTGAATCGGAGATTTACAGCCTCATCTCAAAACCACAGACAGAACAGCCGGTGGAGGTATTGGCACAATCAGTGGCTGATACGATATTCGATGGATTGATTTACAACAATATATCTGATCGTCTTTTGAAGATCTATTATAAATGCGTGGACAGTAATTCGATGAAGGAGCCTTTATTGGATTATATTGAGAAATATAAGATTCCTCAAGGTGTATCTGTCTTGAATACCCATCCGGATCATTGTTTTATGGCGTTGGACAAACTGTATTTCAAGCAACTCAGTTCTGCATTAGAGAACTGCGAATATATTATCGGATTCCAACACTATGTCCACAATAGAACTCAAAGTAAGAAAGCAGAGGCATACAAGGCGGAATGGTTGAAAGACGTAAAGGTATTGCTTGATTTCGAGAATGATAAACTTTACGAAGTGAACAATGTCTCTCAATTGGCAACTTATTATCAATCGCACTTTGCTCCTTTGGATTCAGCCATAAGACATTTATATGCGGCATGGCTTCAGGAAGAAAAATTATTACGCCCCTATCAGTACAGGTATGAACAATATAATAAAGAATTGCTTGACCGTTGGTTTAGCCTCATAGAAGAGTATAGTCCAACCCAGAAAAACTTTATAGCAGATAAACTTTCCGGGAACGGAAGAATTGCCGTAATAGTCTGTGATGGGTTAAGACTTGAAATAGCGGAATCCATAGCGAATAAGCTGAAGACAAGAGGAAAAAGGAATGTGGCTTTTGCAGAACTGCCATCGGTAACAGAAAATGGCATGAGTTCACTTTTCGGTTGCCCGGAAGTTGAAGACATAGCCCAAACAAGATATAACAACTTGAAGGCTGTAATACCTGACATAGAGATTATCCAACTGGAAAGGCTCAACAGCGGAGTAACGGCAAATAAGTTGGTGTTGATGTTCGGAGATATAGATCAGGTGGGTGAAAAGAAGCAACTGGCAGGACTGAAGGACATTAATGCTTATGAGGAATTTGTTTCAACCAAAATAAATGAGCTCTTCGGTATGGGATACAGCAAAGTATATCTTACAGCCGATCATGGGTTCGTGATAACTGGTATATTAGACGAGGCAGATAAGATTCCTGTCCCGAATGGAGATATTATCAAATCAGAAGAGAGATTCTGTCTGGCGAATAACGCTGTGGACAATGAAAATATAATCGTACGAAACCAGAATTATAAGGATAGTCAATACCAGTATTATGCGAAGTCGGACAAGCCATTTGTTTCAAAAGGTGTATATGGTTACGCACATGGTGGATTCACACCTCAAGAATGTATCATTCCGGCCTATGAGTTTACAAACGAGAGTCCGGAATCTCTTGGCATATCCATCATTAATAAAGCAGCACTACAGAATGTAACCGGAGCCTACTTTACAGTTAAGTTGAAGGCAGAAAGCATAGAGAGTAGTTTGTTTAAGGCCGAAAGAAAAGTGATGATCCAGATTTATGGAAATGGTACTTTGCTGAGCACCTCTTCTGTATATAGAATGACTCCTTCTTCCGGGGATGAGGCTGAATTTGCATTGCCTGCAACAGGGAATGTAAAAGTTGTTGTCATAGATATTCAGACACAGCAACAAGTAGATTTTTGTGATGTTAAGAAGTCTGTTTCACGAGACTTAGATGATTTGTTTTAAAAGATGGAATTATGTTAGAATTAGATAAGAAATTACTGGATCAGTTTCAGGGATATGTAGTTAGAAAAGACGTTGTCCGCTCTGTAAAGGCTGGAGCGAATGTGCCAGTTTTTGTTTTGGAATATTTGCTTGCCAATTCATGTAGTACGGATGATGAACAGAAAATAGCGGAAGGTATTGAGAATGTGAAAAATGTACTCCGTAAGCATTATGTCAATCCGGATGAGGCAACCCTGATACAAGCCAAAATAAAGGAAGAGGGGTCTTATAAGGTAATAGATAAGATTTCTGTCCGTTTAGATGCTTCCAAGGATAAATATTGGGCTGAACTTTCCAACTTGAACATTCGCGATGCCAATATTGATGACCGGATCGTGACGGAGCATGAAAAGATGATGATGGGTGGAATATGGGCTATCGTAGATATAGCATACGATTCTACTTTGGCTATCGGAAGCAAACTGTACCCATTTGTGGTATCCAAAGTGCGCCCCATCCAGTTATCAAACTTTGATATGTCTAGAATAATAAACAACAGAAAGAATTTTACCAATGAAGAATGGCTAAACGTGTTATTACGCAGTGGAGGCTATGAACCAGAATCGGAAGGAATGACACAACGTATGAAGATGCTTCTTCTTTCACGTTTTATTCCATTGGTAGAGGCCAACTTCAATATGGCTGAACTCGGCCCAAGAAGTTCAGGTAAATCATACGTGTTCAAAGAATTGTCACCATATTCTATGCTGGTATCTGGTGGACAAGGTACCGCGGCGTCTCTTTTCGTAAATAACTCTAATGGGCAGATTGGTGCAATGGGTAAATGGGATGCTGTATGTTTCGATGAATCTACTGATGAATTGTTTAAAGACCGTGAAGTAGTACCATTAATGAAGGACTATATGGAATCCGGTTCTTTCTCAAGGGCTGGTAAATCAGGTGAAAAATCAGCTAATGCTTCTATTATTCTGAATGGTAACATCAATCAGCCTGTAGAGACTGTATTACAAACAAGTCATTTGTTCAGTCCTTTTTCCGACAAAATTTCAAACGACACGGCATTCCTTGATCGTATAGGTTTTTTCCTACCGGGATGGGAAATCATGAAATTTGCACCTGCCAATTTCACTAATCATTTCGGTTTCAGTACAGACTTTTTCAGTGAGATGCTTCATACCTTAAGAAAAGATAATTATACGAATGCAATAGATGAGTATTTTACGTTAGGCCCACAAATGCGTCAACGCGATACAAAGCCCGTTCGTAAAACGGTTTCAGGACTCATCAAGCTATTGCATCCAGATGGAAAATACACTAAAGAAGATGTACGCGTTTATCTGGAATGGGCAATAGAAATGCGTAGAAGGGTAAAAGAGCAGCTGAAACGTATTGGTGGAATGGAATTTTGGGATACCAATTTTTCTTATATTGATAAGGAGACGCAGGAAGAAACATTTGTTTCCGTACCGGAAGAAAGAGGAAGCGGACTGATTGATGATTCTCCATTGCCTCCCGGGACATGTTATTCTGCAACTTCGGATGGGGATAAGGTCGCTTTAGTAAAGATAGAGGTAATAACAATGTCTGGTAATGGAAAATTAAATATCAGTGGAACTAATTCAACAGCCGTAAAGGAGGATATTAAAAATACATATAACTATATGAGGGCAAATGAAAAGATGTTGCTTTCTCAACAACGTTCGTTTGCCAACATAGATGTGACTGTTCAAGTAACTGCTTTATTAGGATCAACTGTACAGAATGGAATCGGAGGAGCTGTTTTTGCGGCTATCATCTCATCTGTTTTCAGCAAAAACTTAAAGCCGGCATTAGGAATTATCGGTAACATATCAATAGGCGGTGCCATTGAACGTGCAATTAATTTCAGCGACAAGGTTTCCATCTTGTCAGAGAACGGAGCAAAGACGGTACTTGTGCCTATGGACAATCTTGCAGAGCTTTCTACGCTGCCAACTACTATCTTAGGTAAGACTGATGTCCCCTTTTATGCCAACACACAAATGATTATTCAAAAGATGATGTTGTAAGTGTATGGTTCAGATGAAAAAAGTGATAAAAAGATTAACCAATTATAGGTACTTACGAATGATATTCAAGAAGCTATTGGATAATATTGGGAAATCACCATTAACATGGTTGAGCTGTATAACCATATTATTATCTTTCTTTCTTTTTGATTCTTTTTGGGTAGCATGGATAAATAAAATATGGGTTGACCCGATCGCATCTCAAATTAAAGACAATACATGGTGGGTTGTTATTATTTATTCAGTAGTTGTATCGGCATTCTATTATCATGGTATTCAGGAGATGGAGATGATAAATAAGAATAGATGTAAGGCAGTCGTAATTGCTGCTTTGTTATATTGTCTTTGTCTTTTCTCCGGGAAATGGGATTATATATTGATTTTTGATTGTTGCAGATATTTTGCTTGGAGTAATTTAATTTTTATGATTCCTGTAATATGGGAATTTTGTATCTATTATCATTTGGAGCATAAAAAGGCTACTGAAAATATTGAGCCTGAACTTGAGATTGAAAAGACAAATAATGTGGCAGATTCATATAAACGAAAGGCAGTATGCGAATCTGCATACAAAACTTTGGAGTCCTGTTTTTATAAGGAAGGAAGTTTTACATTCTCCATAACGGGAATTTGGGGAAGTGGAAAAACGACTTTTATGAATATTCTGAAAGAACAATATAGTAGAAACAACTCGGCCAAAAGTGTCATTATATTTGAACCGTGGAAAAGTGATACATCAGATTCCATTGTAAAGGGATTCTTTGCAATGCTACGTGATGAACTAAGCAATTATATTCCAAATATTTCATCTACCATAGGGACTATCGTAAAAAGGCTAAAACTTTATAACAGATTGATTGTTAATGTGATAGAAAATTC
>ERZ779791.402-NODE-402-length-15872-cov-4.72005_pt1 | contig 15872 bp, 12 predicted proteins | sample MGYA00511351_ERZ779791 | MGnify/ENA primary metagenome ERZ779791 (study PRJEB29588, sample SAMEA2143745) | human gut metagenome | biome: human gut; feature: human-associated habitat; material: faeces | place: Denmark | collected 2008/2010 ...
TAGAGGTTCGGCAGACGTGTACGGTTGGGGTTGTCCACGTTGATGGCCATCTGCCATGCACGCCGCCAGTCGGCCAGGTCGCGCCGTGTCAGTGCTTCGGTAAGCAGTTGGAGCTTGACGCTCATTTCCTTGATGCGCCGTCTTTCGGCGGCATTCATCCGGTTGAGATATTCTATTTTCGGTTTCTTTGCCATAATCGTTACCAGATATAGTTGTTACGTTTGTCGGAGCCGTATCGTATGCCGGCTCCGGTCTGTTCTCCTTCTTCTCCCGTGGGTTGCAGTTCGGGCAGGTTCATGACCGCCTTGCCTGACTGAACCTTCTCCAGGTAGGCGATGGCGTTTTCAAACTGTTCCTTCCGGATTTCGTAGCCCATCTTCTGTGGCAGACTGAGCACCATGAAGTAAAGTGCCAGATCGGCCACCAGCCCCACGAGGTCGATGTTTCTTGCTTCGCCTTCGGCGGTGAAGGCCGCCTGCATGTCATAGCGTCCGTCCAGGTAGCTGGCTATCCGGTCCATGGCCCGGCGTTCGGCCAGCAGGCGGTTGTCGCTTGTAGCCTGTTGGATGATTCTCAGTGCATCGGCACTGACCTGTATGTAGTCTTGTTCGGTGATAAACATAGTTACCATGAGTTTTTAGGAGGCCGGCGAACACCCAGCCGGGGTGTGAACGAAGCCTCACGGGTTTGTTTCTGTAATTTATAGATAGCTCCCTCGCAGGCATCGGGGAAGTCGTCGTGTGCCCGGCTGCCCTGTTCGAAAGCCAGTGTTTGGTCGATTCCGGCCCGCATGTCGGGGTCTTCTTTCAGCTTCTCGTTATAAAAGAAGTAGCCACGTTCCCATAGTGGGCTAATAGCCTCCACACGGGCGAACTTGTCGGGTTTCTTCCGCTTGTCGGGCATGATGGGAAGCTGGTAGCCCCGTGCGTCGCCTTCACGCTGGAACTCGTCGAGGATGGTGTCCTGCATGAAGTTGGCTTCCATGTAGATGCTGACCGCCGCATCCTCAGGCAGTGACTCGTAGACATCGTAGAGCCAGCGAACCATTTCGCCCACGCTGCACTGGCGGCAGAAGGCACGCAGCAGATGCAGTTCCCGGTGGGAGGCGGTTTTCAATCCACGCTTGGGACGACCTATCATGGCAGCAGCCTTGTAGTCGTTCTTTCCGGAGGATTTCCACGAAGGGTCGATGTAGAGCACTATCTGATCGTAGTATTTCAGTTTCAGCATCGGTCGCCAGCGTATCCACCGTTCCTGAAACACGGCTCCCTCGGTGATGGGATTATTCATGTATTCCTTCTGAAACGAGCGGTAGCCCATGAACTGTTCGCGGTCGCGCAGTTTCTCGATGGTGTAGAACTCCGGCCAGGCAGGAATCCCGTTGCGATCGATGGCGTTCACCTCAATGGTCTTTACGGTCGGCGTGTCGATGATTTTCTGCAATACGGAGTTTTTGGAAATCAGGTTACCCACCATGATGAAACGCCCGTCCTTGCCGCCGAAGCAGCCGAACAGGGCTTCCTTTATCCAGTTGGTCATCTCACGTACACGGGCTTCACTGCGGCACATTTCATCATCGTCCAAGTCATCCACCACGATGTAGTCCGGACGCATTTCACGGAAACGCAAGCCACGGGGCGACTGGCCACGGCCTCGGGAGAAAAAGGCGCACTGGTCACGTGTGACAAATTCGCCTTCCTGCCACATTCCGCTGTTGTACTGTTCGCCAAAGTCACGGATGATATACTGGTTGTATTGCAGCTCTGCCTGCAAGTCTCCCAGCAGACCATCGGCGCTGTCTTCACTCTTGCCGACCAGCACCATAACGTGCAGCTCGCTACGGAACTTCAGCCAAAGCGGGATGCCGATGTCCAGGTGTACTGACTTGGCATGACCGCGCGGCCACTTGCAGACCAGACGCAGTTCCGGATGGGAGGCGATGTAGCGTGCCGCCTCGTTATGGAATTTCGCATTCGGACACTGGCAATAATGTGAAAGGTACCGCTGGCAGAAACAGTCGTAGTCTTTCAGGGCACGGGCGATATTCCGCTTGCGTTCCGCTTCGGTTTCCACTCGTTCCTGCGAGGTCATCCGTTCCACCCGCTTGCAGTGTTCCTGCCATCGTTTCAGGGCTTCTTTCTTTTCCTGTTCCGTCATGATCAGCCTCCTTTCTGGGCGAAGAGTTCATTCAGGTAATCGTTGTGCAGCTGGTTCACGAGCTGGAACAGTTCGTTGGTCAGCAGGGGATACTTGTCACGGTTCGCAGCCAGCCAGTTCTCAAAGTCAATCATGGTGTCGATTCGGTCTACCACACTGGCCTTCTTCTCGAGCTTTTCGATGGCGGTGGCTGTCTTGATAAGCTTGTCGCCCAGGCTGGCCAGCATATCCTCGTTTCCCGGCTCGTTCGCCTTGTCGAGCAGGGAGTTGATGGAAGACAGCAATTTATTCACCAGTTCCGGACGGGTGATGCTGCGTGCCGCCTTCATCTCTTTCCAGCCGAGGGTATTAATCCACCGGCTGAGCGTCTGACGGCTCACTTCCACTTTCTGAAGAATCTCTTCCTGCGAAAGCCCGCTCATGTAGAGCACCCGTGCCAGTTCCTGTTTTGTGTCGTTTTTAGCCATGTTTTACCTTGTATTTATATTCGTTTACGACAAAGTTCATCCATTTTCGTGCATCCACGAAAAAGGGGTGCAACCGTTACAGAGAACAGTGCAGCATTTACACACTTCCTTGCAACCGTTACACACTTTTTTGCCCGGACGGGAAAGGCAGAGTAAGTTTGCGTCAAACGAACGGAAAAATGGCAAAACGAATCAGAATATCGAACGAAACGCTGAACTGCTACGGCACGTGGATTCGTACCGAAGGCATCGACCTGACGCAGTTTGAACGGAACCCCGTACTGCTCTGGATGCACCAGCGGGGCGTGGTAATAGGAATGATAAAGGATATACGCGTAGCGGATGGAGAAGTGACCGGCGAACCCTGGTTTGATGAGGTACGTGAAGAATCGCGTCTGGCAAAGCAGCAATGGGAAAAGGGCACGCTACGTATGGGTTCGCCCAACTTCGAGATACTGGAAACAAGCGAAGATGCTGCTTTGCTGAAACCCGGACAAACCCGTCCTACCGTAACCCGCTGCAAGCTGATGGAATACAGCATGGTGGACATCGGCGGAAACGACGACAACATCCGGCTCTCATACGAGGGGCGGGAAATCAGGCTGGATGCAGGAGGCGGATGCGACCTGCCGCTGTTGAAGGAAAGCTTTAATGAAAACCAAACATTACAGACAATGAACGAACAACTGAAAACCATCGCCCTGATGCTGGGGCTGGCGGACACCGCCACACTGCAGGAAGTGCAGAAACAGATTAACGTATTGCTCGGCTACCAGGCGGCCAACACATCCCTTCGTACCGAGAAAGAAAAACTGGAAAAGGAACTTGACACCTTACGACTGGCAGGTATTACGTCGCTGGTGGAGGATGCCGTGACTGCCGGAAAGATTGAATCCGGGAAGAAAGCTCACTTTATCGAGCTGGGAAAGAAAATCGGACAGGAAAGCCTGAAACTGACCTTAGAAGCCATGCACGGCACGGTCAAGCCGTCGATGGTGTTGAACCGAAGCACTGACCGGACGGCAACCGGCGAATGGAAGAAACTGAGCGAAGTCCCGGAAGAGGAACTGAAACTGATGCGCAAGGACGACCCGCAGCAGTACCGCAGGCTGTACAAGGCAGAATACGGTGTGGACTGTCCGGAACTTAACTGATTGTTGAACACAAATTAAAACACGAACATGAGAAAAGAAATCGTAAAATTCGTAACCGGCACACTGGTGAATGTGCTGATGAGTATCGTTATCCTGGCTTGCCTTGGAATTCCGAACGCAGGATTCTGGGGGCTGATTGTAGGAGTGGTGCTTCCTATTGCACTGGGTAAATTTCTTCCGAAAGGTGCAGCACTGGAAGGTGTCTATACAGAAGTCTGGACGGGCGAGCTGGTGAAGCAGCTTCGCGGAGGAATGACCGCCTCATTCCTGGATGGTGTGTCCGATTATTCGGCTGCGGTGAACAACGAAGTGGTACACCTGGTAGATGTGGGCGGCGACCCGGACGTACTTATCAACAACACGACGTATCCCATTGCCGCACAGGAACTGGAGGACGGGGATATCGCACTAGGCCTTGACAAGTTCCAGACCAAAAAGACAGCCGTATCGGACGACCAGCTCTTTGCTATCTCTTACGACAAGATGGGAAGCGTGATTGAGCGTCACGGTGATGCCATTACCATCGCAAAATTCAAGAAAGCGGCCCATGCGCTGGCTCCGAACAGCAACACGGCGAAAACACCGGTAGTGCCTACTTCCGGCGATCTGGATAACGGACGAAAGAAATGTACCCGCAAGGATATTATCGCGCTGAAACGCAAGCTGGATGCCTTGCAGGTTCCCACCGCAGGCCGCCGGCTGGTGCTCTGCTCTGATCACGTAAACGACCTGCTGGAAGACGACCAGAAGTTCCGTGACCAGTATTACAACTACACAACCGGAAAGATTGCCAACATGTACGGATTCGAGGTGTACGAATTTGAGAACTGTCCGTACTTCACCAAGGAAGGCACAAAAGTTCCGTTTAAGAATTCGCCTTCGGGCACTGACCATCAGGCATCCTTCTGCTTCTACACCAAGCGTGTGTTCCGTGCGCAGGGTAGCACCAAGATGTATTACCGCGACGCACAGACCAACCCGGACTACCAGCAGAACGAAGTGAACTTCCGTCACTACTACATCGTACTTCCGAAAAAGATGGAGGCTATCGGTGCCATCTACAGTTATGACGGTTCTACTGCACAGACATCCGACCAAAGCGGAGAGCCTGACAAGAACTGGGCTGAGACCAGACGCGAAGCTGAAGCCGCTAAAATGGCCATGGCTATGTCTGAAGGAGGAGAGAATGGCGTGAGCGGACTGGAAGAAAAGTTACAGGAAGACCCTGCAGCCGGTGAGGAACTTGAAGCATAAGGGGGACTGAAGGATGAAACACTTTACAATGGGTGAACTTTGTGCAAGCACCACCGCCGACGCTCATGGAATCAAGAATACACCGCCTCTTCAGGAGGCGGGTAATCTGAAAGCCCTGTCCGACAACGTGCTTGACCCGCTCCGCGAATGGTACGGAAAACCGATTACTGTCAATTCAGGGTACCGCTGTCCGCAACTGAACCGGCTAGTGGGAGGTGCGGCAAGCAGCCAGCATCTGAAAGGAGAAGCTGCTGACATTACAGCAGGAAGCAAGGAAGATAACCGGAAACTCTTTGAGTACATCCGTGAGAATCTGCCTTTCGACCAACTGATTGATGAAAAGAATTTTTCGTGGGTGCATGTGTCTTACAAACGCGATGGAAATAACCGGAAACAGACATTGAAACTTTAAAAACAAACCGGCCATGAGCGATACAATCAGGGAAATTATACAATGGCTGTTCGCTGGCGGAGGGCTGTTGGCCCTGATTGAGCTATGGCGGACACGCCGGAAAAATAAGGCAGCATCGCAAAAGGACGTGGAGTCATATTTCCAAACCATGTATGAAGCGAACGGTAAAACGATGATCGGCCTTCAGCATAAAATTGACGAATTACAGAACTTAACCATCAGACAGGATGAACGCATATTTAAATTGGAACGCATTACGCGCCGGGCTGCTGTGTGCCGTTATTGGGGCAGTTGTCCTCTCCGTTCAGAGCTGCAAAAGTACAAGCAGTTTACAGGAGAACCGGACAGCCGTCCGAAAGGACAGTCTGACGCAGACCGCAACGAAGGTGACTGCTTACGAACCGGTCCCGATGACACAGACGAGTCTGGCACTGGATGCCGACCGCCTCCTGCTTCTTCCTACATTTCCTGAAGGTGTCGGTCTCACTGCGCACGATGGCCGTTTGTCTCTCCGTGCGGAGAGTGACGGGAAAGGTGGTGTGAACATCACAGCGCAGCATGAAGGTGAAGAGCGAAAAGTGATTCAGGAAGAGAAAACCACTTCAAACCGTATCCGTGATGAAGCGGAAAGTCAACTGGAAGAAGTGAAGGAAAAACACCCCGGCTTTCTATCATGGATGGGAGGAACAATCATTGCGGGGCTATTACTTTTCCTTATTTGGAAACTGATTAGAAAATATTTAAGCAAACATTAAAAACGACAAGATTATGGCAGATACAAGCAACGGACTGATGTACGGAGTGGCGAAAGTGACATTCAAGGCTGCGGGAGCAGAAGGACAGGAAAAGACGTTGGGCTGGCTGGATGAAAACGGGATGCAGCCTGCGGGAAATGCTCCTACCTTTATGGATGTGATGGCCGCACAGGTAACAGACGGGCCGGTAGACAGCATCATGACCAATCCGGGAAGCGATGCGTTCACAATGAACCTTATCCAGCTGAATGCGCAGAGTATGGTGGATGTGTTCGGTGGAAAAGCGGAAGCTGACGGTTCTTATACACCACCGACAAAGATGGTAGCCAATGGCGTACTGACTATCACTATGCATTCAGGCCACAGTTTCCGTGTATTCAACTCCCGATTGAGCCGTAACGGATGGCAGAATGGTATCAACATGCAGAATGTGCTGGCAATGGGTATCCGTGTGGATATGCTGAAACCGACCGACGGCAAGGAAAGACGTTACCGCATCTATCCTCCCGGAGTAACCCCGGATGAGAGTGATTCAACCGCAGACGCAGCAGGATAAATATGAAGGCACAGGATATAGAACTGCTGGCAGGCATCTCTCTCAGTGACGGGGGAATCAGCCTGCCGCTTCATACGGTACTTCGGAAACGTCCGTTCCGCATTACGATGAAGACACCTACCACCCGGAGCCTGATACGAATCAGCAAGCGTTATCTCCGGATCGGGGTGACTCCTGAAGAATATGACGCATACGACCTGGACCAGCGTATCCGGTTTGTCTTCCTGCATGGAAAGGATATCAGCCGGATGGTGGCATACGGAATTATTCGAGGCCCGGTACTGGGAAGGTTACTAAACCGCCCGGTGGCATGGATGCTTCGGGAACTGATGACGCCCGACGAACTTTCATCCGCCTGGCGACAAATACTGAACAGTACATCTACCACGTCTTTCGGGATTATTATCGCATCGGCAGCAGCTCTGAACAAGATGCAGCCCTTAGCGAGCCGGACCGGGAGCGCAAACGACAAGAGGAGTTAAAGAAGGGACATACGGAACCTTCGCATAGCCTTTTCGGCGTAGTAGGTCAGCTGGCCACTGAAACGGGTTGGAGCATTGGCTACATTCTGGACAAAGTGAATGTAGTTACCCTACAGCTCATGATGGCAGACATGCCTCACTGGGTTCCTCCGAAGAAACCGGACTTGATGCAGCAAATCCGTGAAATGGAGGAACGTGAGAAAAAAAGAAACAGTCACACATACAAAAAAAATACGAACACGACAAAGGGAATGAACCCGATGGAGTTCTTTACCAATTATGCGGTAAAGGACTGATTATTCATCATTATAAATTGGAATCATGGCAGTACCCGTTGAACTGGAAATATTCATGAAAGACTTGACCAAGGCCGGATTACAGAGCGTGGGCAAGAATGTGGATGATGTGGAGAATCAGACTATGAAACTGATTGAAGCATTGAAGCAGGTACGTGCCGAACAGATCAAGCAGCTTGAAGCGAACAAGCAAGCCGGAAAAAGCTACACGCAGGAAGCGGCCAACGTACAGGCCTTGACCGGTCAAATTAACGGATTGAAGGCCGGTCTGAAAGACTTGCAGAAAACGAAGGAAGAAACCGCAAAAACGCAGACCATTGACATTGACACCGAAGCCGTAACTCGTAAGACCAACAACCTGAAGATGCAGTTCAGTCAGGTGGCAAGAGAACTGCCATCCTTAGCAATGGGGCCGCAGATGTTTATTCTGGCTATCTCCAACAACCTCCCGATGTTAGCGGATGCCATTGCGGATGTACGCAAACAGAATGAACTTTTGGCGGCATCGGGTCAGAAGAGCGTGCCGGTATGGAAGCAGCTGGGAAAAGCATTGTTTTCCCCACAGACAGCCTTAATCGCTTTAATTTCATTAGGAATTGTATATGGAAAGGAAATTGGTAATTGGGTTAAGAACCTTGGTAAAGCCAAAAAAGAACTTTCCGAAACGCAAAAACTACAAGAACAACTTAACAGTGCAAGAAGAAAGGGAGGTGAATCAGCTGCAGAAGAATCAGCTAAACTTAAGATATTATATACTGCTACGCAAGATTCCACAAAATCTATGAGAGAAAGGAACAAAGCGGTGGATGAATTGCAGAAGATGTATCCTGATTACTTCGGGAAGCTGAGCAATGAAGCGATTCTGGCCGGAAATGCGGCTTCAGCTTACGATGAACTAACCAAAGCAATTATCCGTAAGGGACAGGCACAGGCTGCTGAAGATATAGTGTCTGATTATTCGAAGAAAAACTTCCAGTTGCAGCGTGGCATCAATGCGGACACAAATTGGACAAATCAAAACAAGGCCGCATACGAAGCTGCATTGAAGGAACGCGATAAAATGTGGGAAAATTATCGTAAAGTAAACCAAGGAAGTGCAATTGTAGATAGTGCTGCAAAATCATGGATCAGTAATACAGCAGAAGGGAAACTGATTGAAGAATATGAGCGGCGCATGTCAAACATAAAGAAGTATTCTGATGAAATTGCAAAAAACAATAAAATAGTAGAAGGTGTAGTCAAACAGATAGACACATCCGCTTATACCACTGATTTTTCAGGGACTAAAACAGGAACTGGAACAAACAAAGAAAAAACAGACTATGCCTCCCAGCTGGCTGATGCCCGCGTAAAAGCACAGCAGACTACAGAAAAACTCCGCATCCAGATTATGCAGGAAGGTATTGCAAAGCGGATGGCACTGGCAAAACAGGAATACGATGACAGCATTGCCGACATCGACAAGCAGGAACGAGATACGCTGGACAAGATGAACCAGGCACGCAAGCAAGGTGACAACATTCCTCAGAGCCAATACGACGATGTAAAGAATACGGCAAATACAAACCGCGTGCTTGCCGAACAGGTGTACAACGAAAAGATATATCAGATTGAACAGGAATATCGCGACAAGGCCACGCAGAGCCTTATCGACTACAATAAACAATACGGAACGTATCATGAGAAGCGTCTGGCCATTGCAATGGATTACGCCCGGAAAATTTCCGCTGCGGAAACAGAAGGAGAGGCCGACGTATTGACTCGTGAACGTGACGACAAGCTGGCCAGCCTGGACTTCGAGGAAATGAAGAAAGGGATGGACTGGGACAAGATTTTCGGTGACATGGAGCGTGTGTCTACTGATACGCTGGAAAGTCTCCGAGAGAAACTGAAACAATACCTGGAAGGAATAGGCGATGACATCAGCCCCGAATCTTACAAGGAGGTAATGGATGCTTTCAATAATATAGATTCCGAGCTGGCCGACCGTTCCCCGTTCGAAACAATGAAGAAGGGGTACGAAGATTACAAGTCTGCGATGGAGGAAGTACGTTCTGCTCAGAACCTTCTTCAACAAGCACAGATGGGTGGAAGCGTAATTGTAGAGGAATACGATGAAGAAACCGGTGAACTTACACGTAAGCTGATTACTCAGGCAGAAGCGGAGGAAAGACTTCGTGCTGCCCAGGATAAACGATACAGTGCCCAGAAGAGTCTGACGGATGCGGCCCATTCCATCGGACAGAAAGGAATGGCAATCGTCAATGCCGGAAACGACATAGTGGATATGTTAGGAAACTTTGGCGTAAAAGTTCCGGAAGCGGTGAGTGAGACATTGAACGGAGTCAGTCAGGTAATGAGTGGACTGGAAAGCATAAACCTTACAAATCCATTTACAGCAATATCTGGTGTAACTAAAGTACTTACTGGAGTAGGGAACACCATAGCCGGACTGTTTGGTTTCGGCGGGGCGGATTATTCCGGCTATGAAAATATGAAGTCGAAGTATGAGGGACTGATTACAATCTGGGATGATCTTATATCAAAAAAGCAGGAATACATTGACATTGACTACGGTACAGAAGCACAGAAAGCAGCCGAGGAAGCGAAGAAATTAGTAGACGTACAGATTGAACGTCAGCGCCAGCTGATGAACGCACTTTCGGGAAGCGGAGCCAGCATCGGAAGTCATTCACTCGGATACCGGGTAAATCGTGAGATGAGTGCGCAGGACTGGAGAAGACTTTCGCAGCTTACGGGGGCAAATATACAGGGATTTGGCGACGTGATTAATTTGGACGCAGACGTCATCGGTAAGGTACTTCAGGACGAAAAGTTTGTGTCTGTCCTGACGGCAGTCAACTCTGAGTTTGTGACCTACATTCAGAACATAGACAAGTATAGCGAACAGTTGAAGGAAATTGCCGAACAGGAAAAAGAAGCATTTACCGGAGTCAGCTTTGACGAATTCCGTGACAGCTTTGTGAGCATGCTGTCGGATCTGGACGCTACCAACCAGGATTTTGCAGACAATTTCGAAAAATACCTTCAGAACGCTATATTCTCCTCAATGGTTGCTGATAAGTATAAAGACAGAATCCAGAGTTTGTATGACTCATGGGCGAAAGAAGCGGCAGATGGAGATAAGGTGTATGTTGGAAAAGGTATGTTTGGACTACGTCCTTACATTGAAAAAAACAAAGGTCTTGACGAAAAAGAAGCTGAAATGCTACGCAATCAATATCAGAGTATTGTAGACGATATGCTCGCCGAACGAGAACAGATAATGAATGCTTTCGGATGGTCTTCATCTGCGGATTCCGGAAGCAGCCAGTCTCCCAGCAGCGGTGCGCTGACCACCATGAGCCAGGACAGCATATCCACCTTTGAAGGAATAGGACGAAACATGCAGACGCATCTGGCCAATACAGACAAGTTTGTGCAGGAAATCCGCAATACACAGAAACAGGATAGCCAGACACTGGCCACCATAGCCGGTCACACGGCACACCTGGTGGAGATACACGAGATATTGAGTGATATGAAATTGAACGGTATAACACTGAAATGATATGGACCTGACAGGATACCTAACAATTAACGGAACGGACGTATGGACGGAATACGGTGCTTTCCTGGGAGAAACGGAAGAAGGCGGACACGTGAACATGGACGCTCTGCTTCGCATGCCTTCGGCCAAAGATATTACCACTGTCGACTTCCGGGAACGGGTAGGGGTAGAACTTCCTCAGAATCCAGACGTGAAACTGAGCAGCATCGAGCGTACCTTGCAATTCTGGCTGCGTGGAACCACCGCAGCCGACCGCTTAGACAAATATCAGCGTATAATGACGCTCATCACGTCGGGTATGCTTGCCATCGCCGTAAAGGATTACCGAACTTACAATATGGTGTATCAGGATATGCCGTCAGATCCATCATGGTACGAAAGCTACGAAGGAGACCGCTTCTATGTGCTGTTTTCAGTGAAATTTCTGGAACCGCAACCTTCGATTTAGGGATTGATTAAACACTGATTAAATGGAACTGAAAATATACGATAAAGCCAACAACCTCCGACTGACAGCCAGCCCGAACTCTTCTTCCAGTGTCACGGAAGAAATAGGTGGAGAATGCAGCGTATCTGCATCCTTCACCCATACTGCATACGTGCCTCTGGATGTGGATGACTACATAGAACTGGAAGGCGTGCGCTATAAGGTAAAATCCCGTTATCGTCCGAAACAAAAGAACACACAGACTTACGAATACAGCGTGAAGTTCTATGCACCGATACATGATGCGGAAGATACACTGATGCTGTTCCAGGAGGGTGGAACCACTTCTGAATTCAGTTACGACGGTGGGCCGCGCGAACACCTGCAGTTGTGGATAGACAATATGAACCGCCGTGCCGGTGGAAATCTGTGGAGCATCGGAACGGTTATTACCGCCGAAAACAAGGTGATTGATTACCGGAATGTGAAGTGCTGGGATGCGGCTTTCGGCAGCAACGGCATCGCCGCCACATTTGATACGGAAATGTGGGCAGACGGTTATGTGATTAATCTCTGCAAAGCTGAACGTGGGGAAGTGGTGGAGCTTGGCTACCTTCAGGGACTTACCAATCTGGCACAGGAAGATAACGGGGAAGTGAAATTCTTTACCCGTCTGTTCCCGTTGGGCAGCACACGCAATATTGATGCGACAAAGTACGGATATTCCCGTCTGCAACTTCCAAGCCGGGAAATATATGTGGACAAGAACGTAGACTTGTACGGAGTGAAGGAAGAAACGGAAGAAGCTGCGTTTGCTGAGATATATCCTCAGTATGTGGGTACGGTTTCGTCGGTTCGTACGGAAGAGAAAACCAGTGAGGAAGGACGGAAGTACACCGTATATTACTTCAAGGACAACGGCATGAACTGGAATCCGAAAGACTACGAGATTCCGGATTTGGACTATATGCTACAGTTCCAGACTGGCGAGCTGGCAGGACGTGGAACTGACGGTTCTTTCCAGGCTGCATGGCATGAAGATACACGGGAATGGGAAATCATCAACGTATATCCGGATGATACGACTCAGATTCCTGGAGACGTGATTATACCGAATCCGGGCGACAAGTATATACCATGGAACTTCGCCATGCCGCAGGAATACATCACCGCAGCGGAACAGGCATACAAGCAGGCAGTAGATGATTTTCTGAATACTTACAGCTTTGACCCGAACAAATACACCGGAACTACTGACAGGAACTACATAGAAAAGAATAATACACCGCTCCGCATCGGGTGGAACGTGCGTCTGCTGTCAGAACAGTATTTCGGTTCTACCGGAGGATACAAGGATACACGTATTACCAAGGTGCAGCGCAAGTTGAACGACTTGTGCCAGGCTACTATTACCTGCTCGGATGAAGTTGGTACGGGATGGAAATCCTCGGTGGATAACTCGCTGAACTCGCTACGGTATGAGGTGGCCAGACAGGCGGAACAGACGATGATTGATATACTAAGAACCGGAGACAGTCGTACACCCTCCAACAATAATGTATTCTCAGCATTACGTTCGCTCTCCACCTTATTGCGTAAGGATATTCCGGACAGCACTAAGCATCTTTTATCGCTGCTTGGCGGTGCGATATTCGGAAAGGATGGTTTCGCTGAAGGACTGACAGGATTTGGAGCGAAGATTGGGGCAGATGGACGAGGCGAAATGCGCAGCCTGAAAGTATGGGAAGAGCTGATTGTTCCGCTGCTTGTATATAATCGCGTGGACATAGTTATCGGTGACAAGTGGCGCTCACCGGGTGCCGGTGTGATTGAATCTGTCACTCCTGATACGGATGCGGAAGGGAATCTATTACCCTCCGGTACGGCTACATTGAAGCTGGAAGATGGAGAAATTGGTGCCATCGCGGTGGACGACATGAACATGGGTATCTGGCATTTCGGCGATGAACGAGATGCTACGGAAGACAGTGACGACGGAATCGGTAACTTCAACTTCGCAGGGTTCACGACCGCCTACTGGCGTATTACGGAGATACAGGACAAGGATAACAAGACGTTCCGTTATGTGCTCCGTGACGGATACAACGTGCATCCGCAGCCTCAGATGAAGTTCTCATGCCGGGGTAACTTTACGAACGAAAAGAGACAGACTTCCGTGTACGAGACCCGTACCTATACACGTATGCTATGGAAACAGAACGATTGGGAAATAGGAAAACGAAACATAGCTTTACAGTACGGTGACCTTAGTAACCTGAACATTTTCGGAATAAATGCTACGGGATATGCGTTCTACGGAAACTCATTATACTTCACCGGAACCGTTACCCAGATTCGAGAAGACGGAACGCCGGTAATGGTGGCCAACGACCGCACGGACTGGTCACCTGGAGACTTCGCCGCGTACTACGACCGTGTGAGCTACGAAGGTGGGCTTTGGCTTTGCCTCGCAAAGGAAGGTACAAACACAATTCCATCCAAGGACGATCCGGCGTGGTTACTACAGGTAAAGTCCGGAGACAGTATCAAGTCGTACAGAAGATGGAAGAGCTCGGAGACTCCTTATGCTTACGGAAGTATTGTGCCGTTTGCCGACCGTGTGTTTATGGCCGCTACGGAAACAAGCAATCCGCCTTTTCCTCTTGTTACTGACAACGAAGGGAACTATATCGTGGTTACGGAAGATGGCGGAAATACATATCATTACATTATAGCTGAATACACGCAGAGTGAGGACTGGACGCTGCTGCTGGATATATCGGGTATTACCAATGGCGCCGACGGTGACAGTCTGTACGTACGGTATTCCTCCGACAAAACAAACTGGCACGATACATTCCAGGAAGGCGATATATGGATGCAACAGAAGCTTGGTGATGGGGCCTGGAGCGATGCCATGCGTATCGTAGGTGAAGCTGGTGCAGATGGTAAGGATGCGCAGTATCAGGAATTCCAGTTTGCAGTCAATACCTCTCTTACCGTTGCCCCAACAACCGGATGGCAGGACGCGCCACCGGCAGTTGGAACAGGACAATATCTTTGGATGCGTACAGGAGTTGTGGTTCCCCCTGCTACCGTTCCTTCCAACTGGGTAGCCGTTAGAATAGGAGGAGAAAAAGGTGAGTCAGGTACGAGTGTCAAGAACGGAGGAAGATGGCGTACTGGTCTTGTCGTCGATGCAATGACACTGGTCACAATGGGAGGAAAGACTTTTCTTTCTAAGGTAAGAACTTCCAATCCTCCTATGTGGACGGTGCTGGACAGCTACGGTAACAGAATTATGAAGTCTGACGGTGGGTACATTCTCACCGGAGAAATGAATACAGACGAATACGAGCTTATCGTGGAGAACGGTGCGGACGGTAAGGACGCGGTGACATACGAATACATCTACCAGCGTACGACCTCGCAATCGTCTCCTGCTACTCCTTCTACGGCTCAATATGAAGGATATGTACCTTCCGGCTGGTCTGCTACCTCACAGGGAGTGAGTGACCTGTACCCTTACGAATGGCGATGTGAACGAAAACGTAGTTCGGCTGGTATATGGAGCGACTGGAGCAGTCCTTCGCTGGTATCCAGTTACGGAAAACAAGGGCTACAGGGTTGTGTAGTAAGAGACTCGGAATGGACAACCGGTGTGCAGTACCGTAATGACAGCGCACTGACGACCAATACCGGAGTAAGATATATTGACGTGGTACTGGTGCGAAATGACGGAACGACAACCGGCTGGGATGCCTACCAGTGCAAGAAGACACACGTGTCATCTTCTTCCATCACATATACCAATACAGAATACTGGGATAAGTTTGATACGAATGTAGGAGCAATTTTTACGTCGCTAATTATTGCAAAAAATGCGAAGATAAATTTCCTTTCAGGAAACCAGCTAACGATACAAAAATCAGACGGCACTATAACAGCAGGACTTAGTGGCAGTGAATCAGGAGGAAAAGTTCGGATATGGGCTGGGTCTAAAACGCCTGATGACGCTCCGTTCAGAGTTGATGAAAATGGAGAAACATGGCAAACGAATGCACATGTCACAGGTGAAATAAATGCTACAAGCGGGTCATTCCAAAATGTAAACATAAGCGGTTCATTAAGAACACCGTGGAAGACACTGATATACGAGCCGATATACATATCATCTGGAATTGATGTATGGGGATTTAACGGTTCTGCAATTTCTGATGACAAGATTATTATATCGTCAATATATAATAATTCAGAACTGTTACTGGCTTGGGGAGATAATGCAGATGGTAGGACTGTTTATCTGTATATAAAGACAAACTTTTCTATTACAGTTAAAGT
>ERZ779791.403-NODE-403-length-15861-cov-6.44192_pt1 | contig 15861 bp, 20 predicted proteins | sample MGYA00511351_ERZ779791 | MGnify/ENA primary metagenome ERZ779791 (study PRJEB29588, sample SAMEA2143745) | human gut metagenome | biome: human gut; feature: human-associated habitat; material: faeces | place: Denmark | collected 2008/2010 ...
GAGGAAGATTGTGCATCCATAGCAATATAATTAAATGAATAAAGCATAACTAAATGACAATATTAGCTATTTGTTCAATCGTATACAAATAAATATAGCAATAGAAAATTCCTTATTTTCGTAGAACAATTTTATTAATTATGTTACAGACAAGAATCATCTTATTGCTTCTAACTACATTCATAGTGTCTTGTAATAGAATCCATCAAAATTCGTCATTGGAAGAACTGTTTAGCAATACAGACACCATTCACTTAACATCATCAAAGGACTTAATGGAATGGACTGATGAAGAAATTGTTTGGCAAGATTCATCTTTAGTAAAAGTTGCCTCACTATTAGATCAATACTCCAGAAAAAGCAATGACTTAAAATATGATTTGTTTTGGGCACGGACTTGCGAAAAAGCAATGATTGAGTATTTCGACAATAATGTAAAAACAGAAGGGCTCACTGATAAACAGAAGTGCGACATTGTGTTATACTTAATAAAAAAGGCATATTATCCCATGACTCATGGTGCAACCATGTCGGCTCTCGTTGGATACGGTGTAGAAAGATCTATCCTATATTATCAGATTATACAAGCCACAAAAGATGAATTACTACATTCATCAAATCCGAAAGAAGTTCTGAATGAAATCAAACAATGGGATTCTTTTTACGGTGCATTAATGGATTATAGAATCAAGCTATTATATTTTGATGCATTAGGAGGAGGAAGCGGAACCCAAGTAGTAGTATGGATAATCAATAATAGTATTCTTTCTGTTCGACTTATGGACTTACAGTCCAGACATAAAGATATGGAAAGCCCAAACAGTTTATCTGAAGCCGAAGAGTTATTTAGTGAAGCAATTTTAAAAAAGCCCCATAAAGAAACTGACACATATTGGATTGATGACTATAAAAAATATTTAGAAGATTATGAAGCATTGCTTAAGCAAAGTCCAGTTGTAAATGAAGCAGCAAGAAAATGGATGGATGGCCGTAAATTTATAGATGATGAATGCAACGCTTATATCATAGAAAAATTGGCAAAAGCATTTTCAGATAAAACCGAATTTTAAAAGTACATATAGATTTTTTCTTATAGCCTTCGGCGGGGTGACTGCCGGGGGCTTCGTGCATCTGCACATAAAGCGTTAGGGATTGCAGGGTAAAGCCCACAGCCGAGCGAGGACTTGCAACGGAAAGCCCGACCTGAAAGGGAACGCCCAAAAGAAAAAATCCCCTGAAGCATATACTCCAGAGGACTTTCACGACACACATATCTTTATTTGTAATACAGCTTCAAATCGTCTGTAGCAATCTGCTTGCCATCTTCAAAGGTCAGTGTCTTACGGTCTATCTCCTTGCCGTTCTTACGGACAACAACCACCCATTGCATCGGCTCGTTCACAACCCCATCGTCACCATCAACCACACCACCGGAAACGGCAAACTCAATCGCACTGCTTTCAGTGGAAAGCGTAACGGAAGGTACAGCCAATGCGTCATCATCAAGAATAGCCGTGCCCTTGAACTTCTCATTTGTGTTCTCATTAATCACTGATGTGCCGTTAGCAGCCACCACCACAGACTTTATATAGCTCCGGTAATCGCCTGACTGCTGAACGGTAACCTGATACATAGCCCCCTCACCGCCACCGGGTTCATCATCTTTGCTACAACCCACAAGACCACCAATCACGTACAGGCAAACAGCCAACCGATAAAATAACTTTTTCATAAGCATAAAAATTTAAGTTTATAAATAAACCACGCAACCCAAACCGATGTGGTTATTGTTGCGAAGGATTGAATTAAACAACATCTCAAACCGATATTCGGCAAAAAGAGCAACCTTATGGCTCAGCAAGACTTCAGGTCTTATGCCCACTTCATAGCCATAGACAAATGTCCGGCTACGCTCCAGATAAACCAGTTCGCTTTTCGTCTTAGCCCGCTGATAGCCGATTGTACCGGAAGCCACACCCAGTAAGGAGAACTTGCGCCCCTTCAGGAGCCAGTATGCGAACTCCGGGCCGACTGTTACGGTGTTCGCCTGAACCTGTTCACGGTTCAGGTTACGATAATTGAGGTTAGCCCCCACCCTGAAAGTCTTAAAGACTTTGCCATAGCCCAGCGTACCCTGTACCTGGTGTTCGTCCACCATATAATCAACTTTCATGTTCAGATAGTTGCTGCCGATATACTGTGCCCTGCAAACAGCAGTCAGACACAACAGGCAGCTTATAAAAAACAGCTTTTTCATAGAATTACGGATTTACTTGTATGGTAATCTGTTTTCTCACCGGCAAACCGTACCGGCTTGAAACGGTAAACTCAATCAATGTCTCGCCTGTACTCTCAGGCATGAACACCACCAGATTATTGTGTTCAAGCGCAACACCCTCGTCACGTGTAGCGTCATATCCGGAAATATAAACCTGCCCCTTACCCTTGACAAACCGTGCGGAAGCCTTTACGCCATACTGGTCTGTAGCAAGCAAAAGGTTAAACTCCACATTATCGGACAGGCTGACCATATCAGGCACATTCTGGAACTCCACATTCATATCAGGAGTAGAAACATCAAGCCTCACACTGTCAGCCCTTGTCACCATTTCGCTGGCAACGGACATCTTCAGGCTCATAGCCCCTGCCGTTGTCGGGACAAAATCAAAAGAGAGTTTGCCATTTGTCTTATAATCATATTCAAAAGACTCACCGGGCGAATATTCGCTGTTATCAACGATGATCACGCCATTGCCACCCTCTATGTCAAACATGGTAAGCAGCTGGTCGCCGTTGTCAGGATCAAGACCATTAACGGAAAACGTACAGTTCACAGCCTTGCCGACCGCAGCCGCCCCACCGTCAATGCTTTTGAGTGAAACGGAAAAGTCACGGCTTATCAGATTGAGTTCGTTATCACAGGCAGATAAAGCCAGCATAAAGAACAGTGCAGAAATAAGACTTCTCATAGGCTTAAAATTTAAAACTTGGTTATTCTATCAAACAAATCATTCAAATCTACTCCCCTGCTTCTCAGGAAAGCGATATACTTCACCATCACGGGCAGGTTATCTGACTGCTCGATATTGGAAAGCTGCTGTCGGCTTATGCCCATCATTTCAGCTACGCTTTTGGCTGTAAGCTGTAAGCGGATGCGTTCGACCTTTAATTCATTCGTCAGTTCCATATATGAAATTTATTGGGTTTATCATTCTGTCATTTTTTATCACCTCATAGTGAAGGTGATTGCCAGTACTCAAGCCTGTACTGCCCACAAAACCGATAACATCACCTTTCGCGACCACCGCACCCTTGCGTCTGTAAATATGCGTAAGATGCGCATAACGTGTCTTGAATCCGAAGCGGTGTGTTATAACAACCGTTTTGCCATAACCGGGCACATTGCCGGAAAAGGAAACCGAACCATCGGCTGCAGCATGTACAGTGGCCGCATACTCAGCCGCCATGTCAAGCCCGGCATGAAAGGTACGTTTACCGCTGACCGGATGCACCCGATATCCGAACCTGTCGGATATACGGTAATTCTCTTTAAGCGGTGCCACAGACGGTACAAACCTGAAAATATCCTCCTGACGGCTTATAATATGCCATACGGGAGCGACCTGTTTAAAATCACGTGCAGTCTGCAACACCTCTGCCACCAGTGTGCGCTTATTCTGTGCTGTGGCTCCAGAAAGAGAAAACAGCACAATCAAAGCCACGCTAAAGCTCCGACACATTTACGATATCGCTGTTCTCCAGGTCAAAAAGAACATGACGGCCACCGTTTTTTTCGTTTATCTCGATACGGAAAAACTTGTCATCAGGAATAGTGAACTTATCAAAAGCAATCACATACTTCATCTTGTCGTTGCCCTCGATACGAGGAGCGTAGTTTTCGGAGAACAAAGCCTGCTGGTCAACCTCCTGGGATGCAGTCAGCTTCGCAGTCTTGCGGTCAACGATATAATAGCGGATATAGTCTATGTCGTAAGGAAGACGGCTCTTGTTCTCAATCTCAAAAGTGAAAAGCAGCAGATTATCGTAGATATGCAGGTTATTGAGTGAGAACACTATCTTATTGCGAACAATACCCTTATTGAAAATCTGCCGGCGTGCGTTATACACCCTGTTCATCACATCGTCACGTTCACCAGCCGGGATGATATTGTCAGTAAGAATCACATTCGCCTTTTTCTCCGGCTTTTTCTCACCCACCTCATATACAAAAGCATCCGGTTTATCCCGGTAATCGACATTGAATGTAAAGAACCTGCCGCTTTCGGTAGCAAAAGAGACATTGGTCTGTTTTGGGAACTGCTGCACGCTGCCTGTACGTGCTATCATACGGATAATATTCTCCGTATTCTCAGCCTTGCTGACATTGATACAGGTATCACCGTAATCAATGTAAATTACCTTTTCGGGAGCAATGAGGTGAGTCTGTGAAACCTCATTGATAAAAACCGTATCAGGATTTATGCTTGTCATGCCAGGAAGGAAATAGTTTGTCTGCTCCAGACTGTCAGCATAGGACACATTGAAGGAATAGAAAAAGCCTCCTTCAGTCGCCACGCTGACGGTAGTCTGCTTGCTGAAACTTTTGCTGTTCGCCTTGATGCGGAGGATATGCGGTACATTCTCCGGGTTATCCACCGCCACAAAATCAGTAACCGCCTGACTATATTTCACCGCTGAAGGAAAAATCAGATGTATGGTTTTGGAATAATTTACTGCGATGGGCAGACTCTCAACCGGGCGTATCTGCGCTGTAGCCGATACAGCCACAATCAGAAGGATTATATTCAAGAAAAGTGCTTTCATTTCAAATAAAGTTTATAGTTTGACTTCACCGTAACGACAATCTGGTTGTTCTTCTTACGGAACACGCTTTTAGCGGCATTGCTGACGGCGTTAACGCCTGTACTCAACACATCTGTGCCATAGATACCCGTATTCAGGTCACCCACCACTTCATCAGCCGCCTCCTTGCTTGCTTCAGCCTTTATATTCAGCGGCACATATATACCGGGCAAGCCATCCTGATCATAGACGGTCTTTTTAAGCTCGTAGATGCTGTTGCCTACCCTGACGGATTCAATGGCTATATTGATTCTGTCCTGGTCAAGTTTGACCGTGCCGAAAAGTGCCGTACCCTTGTCAAGCAGCAATCCATTAGGAAGCTGCATCTCTTGAAGTGTTACCAGCTTTATGACACTGCCGGAAGTAATCTTCTGGTCACCTGAAACAATCGCCTCGATGGTATTACCCGTATTCTGAGGTTTATCTCCGGAAAAGAATCTGCTCGCAGCAGGTTTGTTTTCGGGTTCAGGTGCCGGTTTGGTTTTCGGTTTCTCCGTTTTCTTCTTCACCGTCTTAGGCTTCGGAGCCGCCTTAGCCATGCTGTCAGCCCTTTGGTTAGCCCTTAGCTGCTGCTGAAGTGCAAGGACTTCAGGATCTTCTGTATAAACCCCTTCTGCCCTCTCATGATAGACTTTATCGGAAAAGTTCTCATATTCAGGCTTGGCTTCAGAACTCATCATATCGTCTATGGTGAAATCACTCTGCTGCTGTGCCCTTAAAGAGGTATTGACATCCTGCATATTCTCATCATCATCAGAACCGCTTAAAGCCATGACAATCACCAAAACCAACAGTACGAAAATGCCGAATGAAGCGAAAACGATAATCTTTGTCTTAGTCGTCTTATCCATAGGCTCACTGTTTAAGCGGTTGTTCTATCCGTATAATCTGCTGCAAGAACTGGCTGAAGAAAAAACCTGTCACGTTCTCCGGGAACTGCGGTGTTGTTCTGACAAGCTCACCCCTTGTGCGTATCAGGAATTTAAGTTTCTGTCCGGACACACTATGAATGGTAAGTGTGGAAGAAAACTCAACCTGATAAGGCTCGTTATCACCGGCAATACGCTGCACGCTGTCAAGCTCACATTTATACACCGCACCGTTCTGAACGGCATCAGAATAAGCCTTATCGTTATAATATTTGGAGAATATGGCATTCAGGTCGTTTTTATTGATATAAAAAGCGGCATGAGCCTGATTACGTTTCATATCGAGCCTGTCAAAGCTGTTGGCATAACGGGTGGCTTCGGAGCATGTATTCTTGACCAGTGCGATAAAAAGGTCTTCTGCATCTTCGGCATGAGTCTTCAGGTATTCGCCGGAGCGTTCGACCACGACTACCTTATTCAGTGCGGAGAAATTAACGGTCAGCCCCCATGCCAGAACCAGCAACACCACCAGCAAAGCAAAACCCAGACACAGTTTGAGGTTGACAGCCCCTTTACGCTTGGCTTCAGCCAGCGTATCAAATTCTTTCAATATATCATCTTTATTCATGATCGGCAGGATTTAAAACAGTTCACGACAATACTTCACACTCTTGGCAAACAGAAACAGTTTGAAGACAAATGCAAAAAGCAACCCCAACATCGTATATTTGTTCTGTCCGCACATCTGCATGACATTCTCAGAAATGACGGAACCCAGCGCATTTGCAATCAGGAAAGCCGGGATCATCATATAACAGACAAACAGATTTTTCAGGTAAGCATGTGTATAATGCCTGGTTTTCTCGTCAAGAAAGAGAATAATCGCAATCGGTGTAACAATCTCCAGCAGGATAAGATACAGATACCTTGCAGCGGCGAAGAAGAAGAAAATATACTTAGTCGCATACAGAAGAACGGTATAAACCGCAATATTGAACGGAAGGGCTATCACCTCGTCAATCTGTTTGCCCACCCAGTTGCTACGTCTGTTAACCTCTTCGATATAATCTCTTGTGAAAGTAGCAATGGCTTCGTCTATGCTCAGATCGACATCTTCCTGATAGTGTTCTATCAGTTCATTCTGAATATTGCCCAGAGCCGTCTCAACAATGGTAAAGGCAAACGGAGCCGCCATGATAATGGCAAACACATAGATATAGATATAAAACAGCTTGAAGAACTGTTTCATGTCAGCCGGTCTGTCACCTTCACTGAAGGCTTCTTTCCATGCGGTAACAAACTTCTGGATAACAATAATAATCGCCACAAAAGTGCACAAGGCAATGATGCCCTTGCTGACATCATTTAGTTTAACGGCTTCATACGCCTGTATAACATTATCAATCACTTCCATAGGCTCACGATTTATCAGATTTAAGTGCGGCAATCCGCTTTATTGCATCATTAACGGTATTGAACCTTGCCCTCTCGTCAAGCAGCTTGTCCTGCTGTGCCCTGAGCTTTGCATCAAGGTCAATTATTATCTTCAACCTTTCACCGTCCGTCATTTTCAGATCCGGCGAAATGATGGTGCGTAAAAGGTCAAAGGATGTAATACTCTCCTCCATAATATCATTGAGCACTTTGGTATAGGCATTATACCCCTCCTGCGTATAGATGTCTGTACGTGAACACTCGGTTGCTGAAATCTTCAGCATTTCGCCCTGAAGCTTCAGTACATTCAACACCATTTTGGAGTTCTGGATAAGACCACTCACCTTACGGTACAGGTCCAGGCTCTCGGTCAATATATTGCGTGAGTTATCCAAAACCTTAAACTGTTCGTAAGCCTGTTCGAGTTCTTTCGCCCACGTTATCTGTGAAAGTTGTGTCAGTGCCGGGTCTGAAACCACAAACTGAGAAAAGGCAGGTGTGGCCAAACAGAACGTCATGATGACACTACATAGAAAAATCCGTCTCATAGTCTTTGTGTTTTAACTGTTTATACTGTTCGATAGCTGTCTCCAGACTGCCGACCTCTCTGTATATCTCCTGTAACCTGTTCCATTTCTCGCCATCCGTCTGAAAAGCCAGCAGCTTTTCAGGAGAAAGCTCCAGACGCACCACAGTAGCGTAGTTATCCATAAATCTCAGGAAGATTTCGGAGTACGGTCTTGTGCCCGTAAAATCATTGCGTATGGACTTCATCAGGTTAATATGACTCCGGTTCTTGATATGGAATGCCTCGATTGTCTGGTCATATACCACCTCATTGGCCGGAAGCACATAAAGAAGCTGCGTATTGGCAATGATACCCTTAGTATATTCATTGTCCGGCAGCTGTGCCATAGACTGTACGATTGTGCCCACAGCCCCATTCTCCTTACGGAGTTTCTGGTAACAGAAAGCAACCGTAGAATGGATATCGGCACCTGAAAACGTATCTTTGATGGACTGGCTTTCGGCGTATTCGTCAAAGATCAGCATACCACGCACCGACCTGTCGGAAAGAATCTTGTTTTCAATGGTATCAAAAAGGATAGTCATAATCACGGAGATAAGGAAAGGGTCTTTCTTTATCTTCGTAAGTTCGAAGACAATAAAATCACGGTTCTGCATATCATTCTCCAGTGGGGAATGTCTGCAAACATTCTCATAGAAGCCTCCCGGCATGAACTCGGAACACACGTGCAGAAAGCTGTCTATATCGAAATATTCAGGAAGGATATTCAGCCTGTCATACAGGCTGTGTCCTTGCTGCCTCACATAATCGTAAAAGTCAGGGAAAGAATGGCCGTCTGTCTTATCCTCATAATACTGACGGATAATCTTAGTAAGAGAAACAACCTGTTTAGTGTCTTCCATAATGCTTTTGGTACGCCAGAACTTCAGCACCAGATTAACGAGCGTCTTTATTTTCTCGTTATCAGGCTGTACACCGCCCGTATAAAAAGGATTTATACCCAGTGGAGAAGTACCGTCATAATCAATGTGCAGCGACTTATCTTTATATAGTTGGGAAAGTTGGTAAAAACTTTTACCAAATTCAACTACAATCAGCTTGTAATTCTGCTCAATACACTGCTGAATGATATTAAGAGAAACCACCGACTTACCACCACCTGTACTTGCCGCCACAATCATGTTGCGTGCAGGAATACGTTTTTTAGAGGCATCCCAAATATCTTTTCTGACCGGAGCCTGAAACAGGCGGTCATTAAAAAGAATACCCTCTTTATCACTTCTGAAAGTAGTATAGTTTATAGCCATACAAAGTGAGGAGTGCAAATCAGAGAGGAACATGAAGTCATCATCCAGACAGTTTTCACGTCCAAGAACCGAACCGACAAAAATATTATAAAGACCTTCATAAGATGGGATATAATATTTAAACCCGGCATTGGTAAAGATCATCTTCACCTGCTCGATACAGCGGTCAAGAACCGCGTCTTCATCTTCAAGCAGCATGATATTGAAATGTGTCTTACAAAGTACATTCTCTTCGTTGATAATCTCCTGTTCATAGTTAGCCAGACCTTCATAACGGCTTTTGATAGCCTTGTCAAACTCACGGTATCTGCCGAAGAGTCTCACCCTCTCGGATAGTTCGTCACGGTAACTGCTACCGGCAAACCGCCATATCTGGTTTATGACATGTGAACAAGGAAGATGAACGCCCAGCCTTTCGAGCATAGACATATAAAGGCTGCTGTTTGCCTCTTGTAGCGTACTGTCTGTAACGTATGTTTTCATACGGTCAGGCAAGTAGCGTTCATCACACACGGAAAAGAAAACACCTTTTTTATGTCCGATACGTATCATATCGGCACACTGTATGTCTCTCAGACCTTCATCATCATGGAATCCGTTAACGAAACGGAAGACATGCTGTTTTATCTCTGCCACACTCAGGGGCCTTATCTGTGTGCCTCTGATGTTGCGTATGATGGAAACGGCACTTTCAACCGCTTCAAGAAACTCAGAAAGCCTGTCCTTGTCGGCTTTCGTCAGTTTCTCACGGTAATCCAACGGATTAGCCTGATAAGCCTTCTCCAGACTGGAGAGTGACGAGAGTGTAAAGGAAAGGATGCAGAAATGGTGAAGGTATTCTCTGCCCTCAAAGTATCTGCGTTCAGCTTTCTGGATATAGGTATCACCCTCTATCACATAATCGGATTTGAATTTCCGGCGTAAGAATATATCCTGTTTATGGATAAAGCCATTACGCACATACTGAAACGCCCTGAAGAACTCATTGTGTCTCTGCTCCAGGTCGGCAGTGTCAAGCGAATATGCTTCAGGCAGCTCCATCAGATAAACAACGGAAATGTCGCCGGATTTGGTAAGAATAGCCGAGCCTACTGTATCAAGGATACAATAAGCCTGTGCTGCTGCAATTTTCATAAGCCTCTGGTTTTACAGGCTGTGCAGCAAGTCCTTGTTTGAAATAACGAAAATATTTTTTCTGAATTTATTGAATTTGCGTTCAATGGAAAGATTGATAAACAGCACACGTAAGAAGACAGAAACAAGTGCGCCCACCATCAAAGCAACTATAAACATCACGAAAGAACCTTCTCCGCTCATGGCATTTGTCAAAAACCCCACAATAAACAGAACCAGGACAGCCAAAATAATACAATAAACAAGAAAGAATCTGGTATTCATCCCATGTACTTTCAAAGGGGTTTCCAGCCCCTTACGCACCTGAAATTCCATTTACAGGGACATTTTAAGTTTACTGTTCACCAGAGCTATGACGGCAGCAATGATAGCCAGGCCGATAATGATATAGCCGACTACCCAAAGAAGATTAACGATACCCTCCTTGCGTGTGCCTTGTCCGTCACGGTCGATAATCTTGTCGTAGTTCATCACGACACCGATACCTACACCGACAATCAGAAGCATGGCAATCACAGGAACGGCATACTCACTAAGGAAAGAATTAACTTCGGTTCTCAGACCTCCACTTATCTGGAGGAATACAGTAAGAATTGTGTTCATAAGCTCTTGTATTTGATTAGTATTAGGTTTTCTTACTCGCACATAAAATACTCCGCCAGAAATGATAAAATCACAACCGAAAGTGTACTTATATAACAATATTATACAAAAACCGTGCCTGTAATGACAAATTAAAAGATATTTTACCAAATACACTAACATTCAGCATTTTACATAAATACAAGAAAAAGAACAGGAATGTGGAATTTCCACACTCCTGTTCTACATTATTGGGGAATTTTAAATGAAATTCCACACAAAGAAAAGACATAAAAAAGCACTATAATTTTTGTCCTTCATTATCAAATCAAAATATTCTTTATTTGTATTCCTTTATGAGGAATGCAAACCTCACTAAAGGCAATAAAAAATTTAAAGCTCAAAAATCATGAAAACAATATTTTATTTATTGCCTAAATTAGCGATTAATATTATATGTGCATACGCCATGTACAAGTCACAAGATTATTTAAACATGTCAAGACATATATGTAAATCAATACTGATAATCATCAAAATATATATTATATATAAGGGATATAAGTCAAAAAACACTTTGTAAATCCTTGATAATTTTCTTGTAGTTATCATCAATATCTGAAGGAACAACCGCACGAACTATGGGAAGAGGTTCTTCCGGCTGGCTGTACATCTTGAAACGAAGATGAAAGCTCGGCATGTTTGAATGTGCCGCACTGCCCACGAACTCGCCCGGCTTCAGTGAGGTAAAGAAATTGCTGTCGTAAATATCCTCCTTTTGTGTCGATACAGTGCGGCTGCGGTTCGCTCCACCCCTACCACTGCCGGAAGTACGAGAAATTTTCTGTTTCTCATGCTTGCCGAAAACCAACGGATAGGACTTCAGGGCTTCAACATCTTTGGTACGCCCAAAGAAGACATTACCGAAGTTGGATTCAAGACTGCTCCGGTCATACTTGCCGTACAGCTTCTCAATCTTAGCAGAAGATTGAGTAAGCACAAGAAACGCACACAAGTATTCACGAAGGACTGACGGCATCTTTTCAAAGTCAGCAATCCTGAACGTGGTCGCTTCATCAAGCACATAGACAAAAGGAATCTTATTAGCCATCGTAAAGCGTCTGGAACTGATGGAAAGCATGAGCGAGATAATGGGAGAGATAAGACTCTCAATCTGAAACGAGTTGGCAACGGCAACCAGTTTCGGATCATCAGGGTCAAGCAGGTTATACTGAAAGTCATTGCCTGTAAGGACATAACTTATCTCTTTATTGTTAGCCAAGATACCCAGGTTTCGTGTCAGTGAGCTTAGATAGGAAGCCTGTGTCTTAGGGCTGTCTGCTGCATCAAGGAAACCTTTGGCCAGTGCCCTGCTCTCATGACTGCCATTAAGAAACTCTGTTATCCTCTGTGTACCGGCAGAACACACATAGTTAACGATATGCGGTATTGTACACAACTTCGGGAAATCACGATAAAAGCGTATGGAAACGCCCCACATGATACCCAGCGCACCCCCGAACCACTCATCTTTCTTGCTGTCCTTCTCCATATAAGCCGTCAGCAAGTCACTTATAAGCTGTAAGAAAAGGCTCTCATTGCCGACTACTGCCGGAGCTATGGGATTGGTGCGATGGGTACGCTCCATATCCACAAACGAGATATAATAGAACTTATAAGGATATTGGTTTTTCTTGACCAGATTATAGGCTGTGCGCGTCAGGTCAAAATCTTTGTAATCATAGATAAAGCCGGCAAAACGGTTTTTGACAAACTGCTCCAGCAGCGGTTTGCCGATGGATTTTGTCTTTCCGGACTCTGCGCCGCCATATACGAGAAATCCATTGAAAGGATTACCGAAGGTGATACGTCTGCCACCGTCAGCAAACAGTTCAAAACGGTATTGCGCATCTTTCTTCTGTTTCTTGTCAGAAGAAGGAAGCAGAAGAACCAGGGCGATAACCAGGCAAAGTACGACTATTGCCGCAATCAGATACATCATCATAAGCTATAACTCTTTAAACGGATTCAGATAACTGCCAATCTGCTTTAACAGAATCATTTTAAGATTGGCCGGATTCTTTATAACACTCACTACCTTTTTGGCATTACCGGCAATCATGCGTTCAGTACGGAAATTATCACCAAGAATTTCGTTTATCACCTTGTGACCAACCGAACCGCCCAACATACCAGCCGCCTTTTCCGCACTCGTGGACTGCTGCCTGTCATGCCTGCTTGTCTGTCGATTATTATCTCTGGCATATCCGGTAAACGCCAACAGGTCACGCCGATCAATGGAAAACGTACAGCCATCTTTCGTATAACTGTAGTTGCCGGATTCATCCGTCTCAACCGTATAGCCTCTATCTCTCATAGCCCTGTTTATCTGTTTCAGGGTGGTATATTCAGGATTCTCCAGCAATGCCCTCATATCAGGATTAGGAACAGCATAGGCATGTCTGAAACGGTCAATCAAGGCAATATCATTATCAAAGGCAAATTTACGGATAGAAGATACAGGCAGATAAGTTTTTGTCTGTTCATCAAACAGCACATCATAGGAAACCTCTTTGAGAACCTTCGCAAAGCGTGGCTTCTGTGCCTCTTCAGGAGCGGAAGAAGCTGATGCCCTATCAGGCTTCAGGTTATTATCATCATTCAAAATAGCTATAACCTTTGCATCACCGACTTCTTCTATCGGAACCTTTTTATAAGTCTTGAATGAAATATTCTTAGCCTTCAGTCCGTTTTCGTGATAGAAAACACCGTCAAGCCTGTATTTATACAGATTGAAACGGCTTATAATATCCGTCATCCGCTCAGGCTCCAGTTTAGGATTGGCAAACTTCATCAGGTCTTTATGCCTTATGCTGACTTTTTGCCTGTCATTGGAGAAAGTATGGACACCCTTACGGACACGATGCTCATACCCCTGTTCTTTCATGGCAACCACAATCTGATTGGCAGAAGTAAACCGATAATCAGAAAGCAAATTACGCAAGTCATTATTTTTCAACTTTTTAAGAATACTTTCCGCTTCCGGCTCTGTCTTAACAAGATTGATTTTGTTGTCATAAGCAAACTGTCTTACGGTAGCCAAGGAAACGGTAACCTTATTCTGTTCGTCATAAATCACCTGGTATGAAACCTGTTTTACCGTCCTGTTCTGTTGCTGACCTTCATTGACATAAGTACCGAAACCTATATTCTTGACTTGCAAGCCATTTTCGTGATAATGTAAAGGATCAGCTTCGTAACGTGTAAGGTCGAATCTGTCCGCTATATCTCTAATCCGTGCATCAGACAAAGGACACTCAAATGTTTTCAGTTCTTTATGAGAAACCTGAAAAGACTCGCCTTGTCTTGAAAACGTGTGTACGCCACGCCGTACCTGATGTGTGAAACCCAGTTCTTTCATGGCGGCCACAATCTGGTTGGCTGCCGTGAACTGTTGCTGCTGGAGCAAAGACCTTAATTCTGGATTAGAAATAGTATCAGGAACAGCCGGACGCACAAAACAGTCACTTTGAACGGCCAGATACTGAAACTCCCTGTCAAAACATTGCTGAACACTCACCTTCCAGTTCTCATGAGAAAAGCCACGCTTAACCGTACCTCTGCCCTCCAGTTCCCACGAATTACCGGCAGACTTGGCAGCTGGAGACAGCTTAACCTTGCCATCCTTGCTTTTACGCGAAACGACAACGTGTACATGCAGGTTAAGACCAGGCTTGACATCACCAATCTTGGCCAACCCCTTTTTTACTTCTTCATCCGAGTAACTGAAAGTCCGTTTTGTTTCTATCCGTGCATAATACATCAGGTCGCCCCCATCTTTGACCGCTTCACGCTGAAAGTTACGGGCATATTCATCCATTGCAGACCGTGTAAACTTCTCCAGCTTGCGATAGACAGCCTGACGCTCTTCAGGAGTCAGTTCTTCAAGGCTGTTTACCTCACGTCCGATCAGGTGAACCTGTTCAGCCTGTGACGGATTGAGCGAAAGCATATAGAATTTGGCTTCGTCAGATCCGAGTTTGCTTCTGTTGCCGTCTATATCGGTTATAACCTTTTCGGGACTGACATTATTATCGGTATGAGAAAAGAAGGCAAGACCTGTATCACCTTCTTTCTGCAAATAGTGTACAAGATCGTGGCAGCTACCCGTATTGCCGCTCTGTACATCTTTGGCCGGGTGTACTTTGGCAAACATAGAAAGTCATCGTTTAAGTTCGTCTTTAAATCTCTTAATCCACAAGTCAAATGAATTACGGTCAATCTCATAAACCGTATCATTGAAAGTTGGTATCTTCTTCATGGAGTCGATACGTTCAACCACTTCAAGCAGTTTGTGTACGTTGACCTCCGGATGATTATCGGAGCGACCGGAAGTATTGTCAAGCTCTGTTCTGAGCTTGTCTATTTCATCACGATAATTTGCGATAAGCCTATCCTGCTCCTTAGCCTTTTCAAGCAATTCCTGCACCTGTGAAAGATGCATAAATTCATCGGGATTGATAGAAGAAGATGTATTTTCATTCACTGGCATTTGTCCAGGAACCAGTCTGAGAAGCATCTGTTCAATGTTTTTAAGTCTGGTATTCGTTGCTTTCTCCACCCCTCTTACAACCTCAATCACACGGCTTGCCTGTTCTTTTACCGTAACAGCAGGAGACGCTATTTTTGACTGCGGCATGATACCTGTCGCATCAAAATAATCAAGCATTTCAGCGATAAAAGCATCATGCGATTTAGAACCCTTAGACTTATCAAGCCTAAATTTCGTACTCTCCTTTACACGGACTGATGTATCTTTATTAACTTGGCTCATAATACAGGTATATAGGTTATTGTATGCAATATTTTTGCCTACAATATATTAATTTTCAATTAATTATGCAAGCAATATATACAAATTGTATGCAATTTGTATAACATAAAAATATTAAAATACTGAATGTCAGTATTTTAATTAAATAAACATTGGGGTTTGCCCAATGACTGCTTGCTCACTTCGGTAAACCTCGTTTTCTCTTTCCTCGCTATGCTCGTCATTCCTCGACCGCTCCGTAAACTCCGCTCCAATACCCATGCTAAAATGCACACCCGAAATGTACACCGCCGGAAAGAAAACATCAGC
>ERZ779791.419-NODE-419-length-15329-cov-7.9344_pt1 | contig 15329 bp, 12 predicted proteins | sample MGYA00511351_ERZ779791 | MGnify/ENA primary metagenome ERZ779791 (study PRJEB29588, sample SAMEA2143745) | human gut metagenome | biome: human gut; feature: human-associated habitat; material: faeces | place: Denmark | collected 2008/2010 ...
TTATCCCCGTACTTCATCTGAGCAGCATATCTCCCCTATATTTATCGGGTGAGCCAAGATGATTCTATATGGATAAGGTGATCCCCGGAAGGGCAGGCTCGCATAAATACAGTCTGTCCTTCCGGGGATCACGCATTTGGCCTTTTGCTGGGGACTCGCCTTAGTGGGTTCGTCTTTATCCTAATTTCTTCTTGATTTCATCGAGATTTTCGGCCACTTCGATCATGTCGGTCCACTTGCCTCGGATGAAGTTGCGGCGTTGCATGTCATCGAGCAGGCGGATGGTCTCGTTCCAGAATCCGTCAATGTTGTAGAGGATCACCTTCTTTGTATGGAAGCCAATGGAGTGGCTGGCTGCTACGGTGAAGATCTCATCCAGCGTGCCCACGCCACCGGGAAGGGCGATGAATATGTCGGCACGTTCCATCATGAGTGCCTTGCGGTCGGAGAGGTCCTCGCAGCTGATGGTCACCTCGCAGTATTCGCTGACGCGGCGTCCCCTTTCCAGGATGCGTGGCACGACACCGATGGTTCTGCCGCCATGCTCTTGCATGGCCTTGGCGATACATTCCATTAAGCCTGTGTTGCTGCCGCCGAAGACGATGGAATGGCCTTGATCGGCGATCCAGTGGCCCAATTCGGTGGCCTTCTCAAAGTAGTCCTGTTCGATGTTGTCATTAGCCGAACAGAAAATTCCTATCTCCATGATATTTATGATTGAAGTGTTATCGTGTATTGGTCTGTAATGAAGGGAACAATGTCTTTCATTTGCCTATGCAAATATAAATGATTTACGGCAATCACCCAAATGCTGTCGCAGTGTTTTTCCATTTGCCGGTTGTTTTTCTTCTTAGTCTTCCATTGTCGTTGTTCTTGCGGGGGTGATTTTGTCGGAACTGTTGGGAAAGTAGGTGGCAGCTTCTGCGGTGCTCCACCCATTGTAGGAAGCCATCTTTGTGTGCTGTGCTCTGAACGCCCCTTTTTGTTCAGTCGGCTCATCGGTCGAAGCATTGGTTGTCGGTGTGGTCGATAGGTGTGACAGGCATATACCTATATTTATTATGCTATCATGTGTAGTCTGCGATTCTTCGATGAAACGGCTTCTTATTTTAGCAAGAGAAGGACGGACGCAGTATCGAGGGCTGTCAGGACCTCCCGGCTCCAGTGGTTGGCTGGCCGTTGGTTGTGGTAGATGCTGTAAATGTGCGTTGTTCTTCAATATTTTATTAACTTTGCATGCAGAAAATCAAGAGTATGAAGTACGTTGTAGCGATCGATAGTTTTAAGGAGTGCCTCACCAGTAGTGAGGCGAATGAGGCTGTAAGGAGTGGCATTGTCAAGACCGATCCCTGCGCGGAGGTCGATACGGTGATGGTGAGCGATGGCGGCGAGGGCTTTCTTGACGCCATGTGTCCGGATTCACGTGTCCGTTGTTATGCGCACGACGCGATGATGCGTCCAGTCGAGGTGGAGTATGGTCTGTCAGGAACAGGCTCTTGTCAGACAGCTGTCATTGAGGTAGCACGTGTGGTAGGACTCGAAATGATCGAGCCGGAGCTGCGCAATCCGTTGCGGGCAACGAGCTATGGGTTGGGCGAGGTCGTTGCCGATGCCTGGAGGCGGGGCTGCCGGCAGCTGATCGTCGGTCTGGGTGGCTCGGCCGTGAGCGATTGTGGCATCGGCATGCTTCAAGCTTTGAAAAAGGCTATCTTTTCAGCACGTCGTCTGCCCGATTTTGCTGCTTTCGACACGACTCTTTTGCAGCAGCTTCAGGTGACGTTAGCGACTGACGTGACGGCTCCTTTGCTTGGCGATCGTGGCGCAGCGCGTGTCTTTGCCCCGCAAAAGGGGGCCACACCGGAGATGGTGGACCTGTTGGAGCGTAAGGCTGCGACATTTGCCGAGGCAGCCGCCCGTCATCAGCAGCGTGATTGCCGTCATCAGCCGGGGGCCGGAGCGGCCGGCGGGTTGGGCTATGCCTTCATGGAATTCATGAATGCCAAGACGGAGGCGGGTGCCGGGCTCGTGCTTCGTCACAATGGCTTTGATGAACGGCTGAAGGGATGCCGTTGCGTGTTCACGGGTGAGGGACATGCCGACCGGCAGACACTGATGGGAAAGTTGCCTGCCGTGATACTTCGTCATGCACAGGGCGTCCGTGTCCCGGTGGTGTTGCTTGCCGGACGGGTTGATGGTGCTGATGTGCTGCTGCATCAGGGCTTTGCACGGGTGGTGGATATCAATGCTGGCTGTCCGGCCGATATCGATCCCCTATGTCCCGATGTGGCACGCGAGCGTCTTCAATCCTCGGTTGCCCGGTTATTGGAGGCTGACAGGAGGACGAAGTGACAGGTAACGGTAGTCTACCCGATAGGAGGGTTGTCAGTCGGTCTGTGGGATGGCAGCCTCCTAGATGTGAATTATCCTTGCTTTTGGCTAAAAAATGGCAAAATGAAGAAATAATACGGGAAAAACGCTCGGATATTTGGTCACAAGGCAAATATTATATACATTTGTAGCCGTTAACAGACCGGAAAGAATCCGGAGAGGGGTGCTGAGCCAATAGGCGACGCTGAGATTATACCCGTACAACCTGATGCAGGTAATGCTGCCGGAGGGAATATACGTAGATTTTTTATTTAATCGTATCTGTTAGTTGCATGCTTTGATGTGCCCCTCTTAAATGAATAAGGATTTAAGATGGGCATTTTTTGTATCCCTACATTGACGATTGCCGGTTCCGACAGTGGAGGCGGAGCTGGGTTACAGGCCGACATCCGGACGATGGCTGCCCTGGGCTGTATGCCTTCGTGTGTGGTTACGGCAGTGACGGCACAGAATACGATGGGTGTTCAGGCCGTGTCGGCTGTGGAGCCGGAGATGGTGGCCGCACAGTTGCGGGCGGTCATGGCCGACATTCATCCGCGGTATGTTAAGATCGGCATGCTGCCTACGGCCGATGCTGTTCGTGCCGTTGCGGCCACCTTGCACGATTACGATTATCGCCATTTGGTAGTCGATCCCATTCTTATCTCTTCTTCCGGTACGCCACTGATGGCGTCCGATGCCGTGCAGGCGTTTCTCGATGAATTGGTGCCTTTGGCTACTCTCCTGACGCCAAATATCCCTGAGGCGGAGACGCTCACGGGTATTGCGATCCATACCGAGCGTGATTGCGGGGCAGCTGCCCGTTGCCTGATGGAGCGGGGAGTGAGGTTCGTGCTTATAAAGGGCGGCCATGCTACCTTTGGGGATGGCTGCACTGATCGGTTGTATGAAAGGTCTGTCGATGAAACGGCGCTATTTAGCGCGCCACGCGTCAATACGAGCAATAGCCATGGCACAGGATGTGTGCTTTCTTCTGCCATCACCGCTTTTCTGGCAAGGGGAGAGTCTGAGCGGGAGGCCGTGGCACACGCCAAGAGGTTTCTTACCAAGGCTCTTCAAGATGGTAAGGAGATGATCTATGGTCATGGAAAAGGACCAAGCCTGATACCAACAATTCTACATAAATGATACAGTTTATATCCAATCAGACAGAAAGGTACACCCATGCGGAGGGCATCCGGCTCGCTCTTGAAGGAGGTTGCCGGTGGATACAGCTCCGTATGAAAGAGGCGGAAAAGGCCGAAGTCATCGAGACGGGAAAGGTCGTGAGAGAGCTTTGCACGGCTTTTCACGCCACGTTCATCCTGGACGATCATGTCGATCTGGTGCATGCCGTCGGAGCCGATGGCGTGCATCTGGGCCGTCTGGACATGCCCGTGGAGGAAGCGCGACGCGTGCTCGGGCCCGACAAGATTATCGGAGGAACGGCCAATACGCTGGACGATGTCGAACGCATCTGTCGGGAGGGTGCCGACTATATTGGTTGCGGCCCCTTCCGTTACACGACGACGAAGAAGCGGTTGGCTCCTCTATTGGGTCTTGAGGGCTATCGTCGTATCTTGGAGGGGATGCGCGAGCGGAGGCTCAGCCTGCCTCTTGTGGCTATCGGAGGTATTACACGCGAGGATGTACCGGCTCTCATGGCAACGGGCGTCACGGGTATCGCTGTCAGCGGTACGGTGCTCCGTGCAGCCGATCCGGCCGATGAAATGGCTCAATTAATAAGCATGATCCATAAAACAACCATAAAATGAATACATCTATAAGAATCAGTTATCCTTCCTCGGAGAAGATCTATATGGAAGGACGGATCTATCCGGAGCTGCGTGTGGGTATGAGGCGCGTCACGCTGACACCCACGGTGACGGTCAAGGATGGAAAGAAGGAAGTGAGGGAGAATGCTCCTGTCGTGGTTTATGATACCAGCGGTCCTTACAGCGATCCGCATGTCGATGTGGACCTCGCGAAGGGATTGGCTCCCTTGCGTCGTTCGTGGATAGACTCACGCAAGAGCGGGCAGACGCAGATGTGGTGCGCCCGTCACGGTATCATCACTCAGGAGATGGAGTATGTGGCGATCCGTGAGAACATGGACTGTGAGGAACGGGGCATTAAGACTCACATCACGCCTGAGTTTGTCCGTCAGCAGGTGGCTGCAGGCCATGCCGTCATTCCGGCCAACCGCAACCATCCCGAGAGTGAGCCAATGATCATCGGTCCCGATTTTCTCGTGAAGATCAACACGAACATAGGCAACTCCGCCCTCCAGTCGGATATCGACAAGGAGATCGAGAAGGCAGTGTGGAGCTGCAAGTGGGGTGGCGATACGATAATGGACCTTTCCACCGGTCCGCAGATCCACGAGACCCGCGAGCGCATCTTGCGCTGTTCGCCCGTTCCTGTCGGCACGGTGCCCATCTATCAGGCATACGAGCGGGTGGGAAGCAAGCCGGAGGCATTGACCTGGGAGGTGTTCCGCGACACGCTCATTGAGCAGTGCGAACAGGGTGTCGACTATTTCACGATCCATTGCGGCATACGTCTGAAGAATATTCCGTTGGCCCGTACACGTCTGACGGGTATGGTGAGCCGTGGTGGCAGCATCATCTCACGCTGGTGCGAGACCCACCAGGAGGAGAGCTTCCTATATACCCACTTCGATGAGATCTGCGAGATCTGCCGTCAGTATGATGCCTGTCTGTCGTTGGGCGACGGCCTTCGTCCCGGATGCATGCACGACGCCAATGATGCGGCCCAGTTTGCCGAGCTCGACACGATGGGTGAGCTGGTACAGCGGGCCTGGGAGCACGACGTGCAGGCTTTCATCGAAGGACCGGGCCATGTGCCCATGCAGAAGATCCGGCAGAATATGGACCGGCAGATAGAGAAGTGCCACGGTGCTCCTTTCTATACGCTCGGTCCGCTCGTCACCGACATCGCGCCGGGTTATGACCATATCACCAGTGCCATTGGTGCGGCAATGATCGGTTGGTATGGCACGGCGATGCTGTGCTATGTCACGCCGAAGGAACATCTGGCCTTGCCCGACCGTGAGGATGTGCGTACAGGTATCATGGCCTACAAGATCGCGGCCCATGCTGCCGACCTGGCGAAGGGACATCCCGGTGCCGCCGTACGCGACGATGCCCTGTCGGCTGCCCGTTACGATTTCCGTTGGAAAGATCAGTTCAATTTGAGTTTCGATCCCGAGCGGGCACTGGAGTATTATAAGACCTCGAACGAGGTGGGTGGCAAGTACTGCACGATGTGCGGACCCAATTTCTGTGCGATGCGGATCAGCCACACGCTGGACGATTGCGAGTAATACCTATTTTTTTATTTATATAAAGTCATGATTGAGACAAAAGTAAGTGAGAGTATCCTTGACACATACTTTGCCAAGGTGAAGAAGAATTTGGAACTTGATGTGGCTATCGTGGGCGGTGGCCCTTCAGGCATCGTGGCAGCCTACTATCTGGCTAAGGCAGGCTTGAAGGTAGCCCAGTTCGACCGCAAGCTGTCACCCGGTGGCGGCATGTGGGGCGGTGCGATGATGTTCAACCAGGCTGTCGTACAGACGGAGGCCAAGCCCGTTCTCGATGAAATGGAGGTAAACATGGAGTCGGTAGGCGAGGGACTCTATGCCTTCGATACGGTCGAGGCCACCTCATCGCTGCTCTACCATGCCGTTCATGCCGGTGCGACGGTGTTCAACTGCTATTCCGTGGAAGATGTGATCTTCAAGGATAGCCGCGTCAGCGGTGTGGTGGTCAATTGGACGCCGGTGCTCCGTCTGGGCATGCATGTCGACCCGATGAACATCTATGCCAAGTATGTGATCGATGGTACGGGTCACGATAGCGAGATGTGTAAGGTGGTGGCTGCCAAGAATGGCATCCGTCTGCGCACGGAGACAGGTGATGTGATCGGTGAGCGCTCGCTCGACGTGGTGGAAGGTGAGCGTATGGTAGTGGAAGGCACGAAGGAGATCTATCCCGGACTGTATGTCTGTGGCATGGCTTCGTCAGCCGTCAGCGGTACGCCGCGCATGGGACCGATCTTCGGCGGCATGCTCCTCTCGGGCAAGAAGGTGGCCGATCTAATCATCGCTCAGGAACGGGGATGAGACTGATCGCAATCACGTCTCCCGATTTTCGGGAGACCGAGACGGCTCGGGCCGGGCAGTTGCTCGGCTCGGGCTTTTGGCGGATACATCTGCGTAAGCCGGAGGCGACGGCGGAAGAGTTGCGGCAGTGGCTCGATGCTCTTCCTGCCGCCCTGCATCCGCGTGTCGTGCTGCACGATCACTATGAGCTGGCACGTGAGTATGCTGTGGGTGGCATTCATCTCAACCGTCGCCATCCTGAGGTGCCTGCGGGCCTGCCGACCGGTCTGACGCTCTCCTGTTCCTGTCACAGCCTGCGGGAAGTGAGGGAGAAAGTGGATGGTATGGACTATGTCTTTCTCAGTCCCATCTATGACAGCATCTCCAAGCAGGGCTATCGGGCAGCCTTCACCAGACAGCAGTTGGAGGAGGCACGACGGGAAGGAGTACTGGGCGAGAAGGTGTTTGCCCTGGGAGGTGTCACGCCTGACCGGCTCGATGAAATCGGACGATTGGGCTTTGGAGGAGCGGCGATGCTCGGTGCGGCATGGTGACTAGCAGACGCTTGCCGGACATCGGACTATTGGAACTGCCGTCTTAAAAAGGCGAAAAATCAAGAGCCGTTATGATGGATTCTCCTATTTATATCGTACTTTTGTGGACATGAAAAAAATCGTCGTTAGTCTTTTGGCTCTTGCGAGCCTTCTGCCTGCCCGGGCGCAGCAGACCGATGACCACAATTTCAATGTGGCCAAGAATCTCGATGTGTTTACCGCCATCTATAAGAACCTCGATGCCTACTATGTAGACACGCTTAATGCCGGTAAGACGATCGGCTACGGCATCAATGCCATGCTCCATTCTCTCGATCCGTACACGGAATATTATCCCGAGGAGTCACAGAAGGAGCTGAAGATGATGCTGACGGGTAAGTATGCCGGTATCGGGTCGACCATCCGGCAGAACTTCCTGCTGGACCGTATCGTCATTGATGAGCCTCTCGAAGGCATGCCTGCCGCTGAGGCCGGACTGAAGAAGGGCGACATCATCCTGTCCATTGACGGGGAGGACATGACGAAGCGCACATCCGATTACGTGAGCAACCACCTGCGTGGCGATGCCGGCACGACGTTCGTGTTGAAGATCCTTCGTCCTTCCACGAATAAGGAGATGAAGATGAAGATCACGCGGCGGGCCATACAGAATCCTGCTGTTCCCTACTATGGACTGCAGCCCAATGGTATCGGATATATCGACTTGACGGGTTATACGACCGGTTGCGGCAAGGAGTTCCGCAATGCCGTGATCGATATGAAGAAGCAGGGCATGAAAGGCCTGGTGGTGGACATCCGGAGCAACGGAGGCGGTTCGGAGATGGAGGCCGTCAATGTGGTCAACACGTTCATCCCCCGCGGACGCCTCGTCGTGAGCAACCGCGGACGTGTGGAGGCGAGCAACAAGGATTACAGAACGACCGTAGAGCCGGTCGACTCATTGCTTCCCATCGTCGTGCTGGTCGATGGCAACACCGCTTCAGCCGCAGAGATCACCAGTGGAGCCTTGCAGGATCTCGACCGGGCCGTGATCATGGGTACGAAGACCTACGGCAAGGGCATTGTGCAGACGGTGATGGATGTTCCCTACAACGGACAGATGAAGCTGACGACCAATAAATATTATATTCCTTCAGGACGTTGCATCCAGAAACTCACTTATAAGCATGACGGTGCGGGTGGCACCACCCAGGTGGCCGACTCTCTCGTGCGCACCTTTTATACGGCCAACGGAAGGCCGGTGAAGGATGCCGGAGGCATCATGCCTGATGTGGAGGTGAAGCCCGACTCGCTGCCCAACATTGTATATTATCTGGCAAGTGTGCGCGATAGCAATGAGGTGCTCCTCAACTATGAGGTGGACTACATCGCCAAGCATCCCACCATCGCCCCAGCCGCCACGTTCCGTCTCTCTGATGCCGACTATGCCGAGTTCAAGGAGAGGATGTTGAAGAGCAACTTCAAGTACGATGCGATGAGCGAGAAGATCCTGGACAATCTGGAGAAGATGGCCCGCTTCGAAGGCTACTACGATGAGGCCAAGGCTGAGTTCGATGCCCTCAAGGCAAAGCTCAAGCACAACATGGCCAAGGATCTCGAATATAATAAGGACGCCATTAGGGAACTGATTGAGCGGGATATCGTAGCGGCTTATTACTATCAGCGCGGTGCGATAGAGAACTCGCTGGCAAGAGACAATCAGGTGCAGGAGGCATACAAGCTCCTTCTCGATCCCGACCGTTATAAGAGCCTGCTGGCTGCTCCGGGTAAGAATGCTTCCGGAAAGACGCAGGCGGTTTCTGCATCTGCCAAGAAGGTGGATACGAAGGAATGAAGCTGTTTGCCGGCCTTGAATGAATCTATCCGATGAAGCTGGGTTCATTCAAGGCCGTTTTTGTCTTATCATCTATTTAACTGAGTATTTTTTCCGATGATCGACTATTTCCACCGTATGGGAATATTGGGCGTGGCCAACCGGTTGCGTATGTTGGCCGATCGCCTGACGGCCGATGCTTGGGACATCAACGATCTCTATGGCGTGACGATACAGCCTCGTTGGATGCCCGTGTTCCTGACGCTGACGGGACAGAAGCGGATGAGCGTCAGCGACATTGCCCGTCAGGTGGGGTATACCCATCCTGCTGTGATCGGCATCTTGAAGGAGCTTCGTCAGGCGGGATTGGCGGAGACGTTTACCGATGATGACGACCGGCGGAAGACCTATGTACGTCTGACGGCACAGGGACACCGTATGGAACAGGGCGTGGAGCGGCTCAATCACGATGTTGAGGCTGCCTTGGAGAAGCTGTGTCAGAGTACAGACGATGACCTGTGGAAGGCGCTGGAGCAATGGGAGGATCAGCTTATGTGCCAGCCATTCCGTTATCGGGTGGTACAGGAAAAGGAGATTAGGGAGAGGAATGGCCTGAAGATCGTCAGCTATGATGACGTACGCCATCACGATGCTTTTATAAGGCTCAATGAACGGTCACTCCGTGATTATTTCACGCTCAGGGCCGATGATCTGGAGGAGATAGCGCGGCTTCAGGAAACAATCATCGATCAGGGAGGCTACATCTATATGGCCGAATACAATGGCAGGCCGGTAGGGACGCTCGGGTTGGTACGTTGCCGGAAACCACAGTACGACTGGGAACTGGTGTGCTTCGCCGTAGATCCGGGCATTCAGGGCGTCGGTATCGGTAACCGGCTGATGGCGGTGATCCTCCACAAGGCACGGCAGATGGGAGCAGACCGGATCTATCTGGAGACTAACCGGCGTTGCGCCGCAGCCATTCACCTCAATGAGAAATATGGATTCAAGACCCTCTATGGGGAGAAGGGCAAGGATGAGCGCTATGATGTGCAGATGGAATTGAGAATGGGATAGGGCCGAATGATGGCAAGATAAGCCCCGCAGGAAAAGCATCTTTCCTGCGGGGCTTATTCGTTTTTACTCTCCAATCGGTCTTGATGTCCGATTGATGTTTGTGCGGCCTTATTATTTCGCCTTTTTCAGCTTCTGATTGAGTTGCAGTAGGCTGGGTATGAGGATGCAGAAGGAGAAGAGCAGTCCCAGGTACATCGTCTTCTGGTCGCCGTGGAAGAGATCGATGAGCTTTCCGTCCTGCATCTGGGGCATGATGTGGAACATGATGTATGCCACCGTATTGTTGACCCAATGGAAGAGGATGCCGGGGATGATGCTGTCGGTGCGGTAGTAGAGCCAGCCGAGCAGCAGGCCGATCACGAAGGCATGGATGAACTGTGGCAGATTGCCATGCAGCAGACCGAAGAGCGCGGCCGAGACGGCAATGGCGATCCAGTGCTTCTGCTTGCCGAAAAGCGTGAGGAGCTTGCGCAGGATGGCGCCGCGGAACACCACCTCTTCTGCTATGGGAGCAAGGATGCCGATGGCGGCATAGCCCAGGGGCGACCGCATGATGCTGTTGAAGAGCTGCTCCATCCCCGCAGGCATGGCCACCTGCATCTTCTCGATGCCCCACTCACTGGGAAGGATCGTGCCGAGCGAGAGCAGGGCCGTCCACACGAGGACCAGCCACGGCTTGGAGGCGAGGTAGGTGCGGGAGATGGGAGTCCACTTGGTACGGGCGAAAAGCAGGATCGTCAGCAGGCTGGATAGAATGGTGATGGCCGACAGTACTTTGCCGGAGAGGGGAAAGTTGCCGGTGATCAGTGACTGACGGATGGACTCCCACGGTGTGTGGCGCATGGCCAGGGCAGAGCTGCCGACAATCAATGTGACGACGTACTGGATCAGTACGAAAAGAATGATGAAGAGCACGATGTCAAGAATGCTCTTCCAGGTATTGTTCAACTTCATTTTTTCTATTCTCGTTTTATTCCGGAAAAAAGGTTCAATGGGATGTGCGTTATCTTACAGAGACATGGAAAATCCTTTATTATTTAATATGAAGGTCAGGACTCAGTCTCTTCAAAATATTCCTGAATGTTATGTTCGTCTTCTTTCAACTGTTCTACGAGCAGGGTTACGTTGCTGAATTTCTTTTCCTCGCGGATGCGTTTGTAGAACGACACGCTGAGTGTCTTTCCGTAGATGTTCTGGTTGAATCCGAAGATGTTGACTTCCAGAGAGCGTTTCGTACCGTCGAAGGTCGGTCGTGTACCGATGTTCATCATGGCCGGTAGCATGGTGAGGGTCTGTTCCAGTCGTGCGCGGACGGCATAGACGCCGTTGGCCGGTACGAGCTGGTGGGTGCCCGACAGGCTGATGTTGGCTGTCGGAAAGCCGAGCTGCCTTCCTTCCTGGAATCCGCTCACCACCTCTCCGGAGATGGTGTAAGGATAGCCGAGACAGCGGTGGGCCAGTTCCACCTCGCCTTCCTTGAGCAGGGAGCGGATGACGGAGGAGCTGATCTGTACGCCTTCCATGGTGAAGGCGGTGTGATGGATCACCTCGATGCCGAGTTGTTGGCCATAGCGCACGTAGTCGTCGAAGGTCTCCTGACGGTTATGGCCGAATCGGTTGTCGTAGCCGATGATCAGCTTCTTGACGTTGAGGCGCTGCCGGAGGATCTGGTCCATGAACTCGTAGGCGGAGAGCTGTGCCGTCTCAACGGAGAAGTTCAGTACGGCGGCCTGGTCGATGCCTGTGCGTGACAATAGCATCAGGCGTGTGGCGAGGGTGGAGAGCAGCTCGGGCTGGTAGTCTTTGTTGAGCACCTGTCGGGGATGTCGGTCGAAGGTGATCACCGTAGAGGCCAGTCCGGCCTTGGCGGCCTCTTCCTTCACCTCACGGATGAGGAACTGATGTCCACGGTGCACGCCGTCGAAGAAGCCGATGGTGGCTACCGTGGGAGGCAGCGGAGAGAGCTGGGGTTGTGAAAGATATATTGTCTTCATTATATTGTGAGTGTTCGGGCAGGGCTTCCCTGTCCTTTTCCTGCCGTGTAGTGTCCCCGGCGATGGCCGCCAGGGACCGGCGGCTTATTTTCGTCTCATTCTCTTGACCGCTCTCCACAGCTCACCGATCCAGAGGACGGGGGAGGTGGCAAGGATGATGATGATCCATTCTGTCGGGCTCAGGGGCACGGTGCGGAACATGGCGCCGCCGAAAGTGACGATGAGCCACTGGCCGACGAGGATGAAGGCCAGTACGAGCAGCAGGCCGTAGTCGCGGAAGAGATGGCGGAACGTGGTGTGGTCCGATCCCAGGCACTTGGCGTTGAAAAGGTTCCAGAACTGCAGCATCACGAAGGTCGTGAAGAAGCAGGTGAGCTCATGGACGTCGATGATGCTGCCGGAGCCGTGGCGCTCACACCAGAGCAGGTAGACAAACATCACGATGAAGAAGAGGATGGAGCTGACCAGGATGCTGCGGCCCATCGGTCGGTTGATGATGAAGTCTTCCTGTTTGCGCGGCTTCTCTGCCAGATATTCCTTCGAGGGTGGGAGAGAGGCGAGGGCGAGGGCGGCGAAGGTGTCCATGATGAGGTTGACCCAGAGGATCTGTGTCACGGTCAATGGCATCTCCGTGCCTACCAGCGAGCCGGCCAGTACGAGCAGCAGTGCCGTCATGTTGACGACGAGCTGGAAGAAGAGGAAGCGTTGTATGTTCTTGTAGAGTGAGCGTCCCCACATCACGGCTTGCACGATGGAGTGGAAGGAGTCGTCGAGCAGCGTGATGTCGCTGGCTTCCTTGGCCACGCTGGTACCCGATCCGAGGGAGAGGCCCACTTGTGCGTGGTTGAGGGCCGGGGCGTCGTTGGTGCCGTCACCGGTGACGGCCACCACCTCGCCCTGTGCCTGCAGCAGATTGACGAGGCGCTGCTTGTCGGTAGGACGGGCGCGGTACATCACTTGTATCTCATGGGCTGCCTTTGAGGCGTCCTTGTCGTCCAGCTCGGCAAACTCCGGTCCGGATATGGCGAAGCGTTTCTGCCGGTCGTCGGCCGGTTGTTCCATGCCTATCTGGCGTGCGATCTCCGTGGCGGTTGCCTCGGTGTCGCCCGTCACCATCTTCACCTGTATGCCTGCCTTGCGGCATTGTGTCACGCTGTATGGCACGTCGTCACGCACGGGATCAGCGATGGCCACGATGGCCTGGAGGGTATAGGGCGCGTCCGTTGCCGGCTGGTCGGGATTGCCGCCCTCGCGGTAGCCCAGGGCAAGGGTACGCATGGCTTTGTGCTGCCAGGCCAGGAGGGTGGCCTCCACGTCTTTGCGAAGGTCGTCGCCGGGATGGCAGAGGGCCAGGATCTTCTCCGGCGCTCCTTTTATAAAGGTGTAGGTCTTACCGGCAACGGTGGCTGTGGTCGTCATCATCTTTTTCTCCGTGGAGAAGGGCTCCTGGGCAATGACGGGACAGTCGTGCCGGAGCTGTCCGTAGTCGGCCTTTGCCGTATGGCGCAGCCACAGCAGCAGGGCTCCTTCCGTAGGGTTGCCCACCACCTTCTGTCCGTCGAGCTCGGCCGTCGTGTTCGTGGCGATGGCAGCGGAGAGCAGCGGGTCCTGTCCTGCGCCATGGGCGAACTGGCGCATCTCCGCCACCTGCATCTGGTTTTGTGTGAGCGTGCCGGTCTTGTCGGTGCAGATCACGGTCACGGCGCCCATCGTCTCCGAGGCATGGAGCTTGCGCACGAGGATGTTGCTTTGCAGCATGCGTCGCATGTTCAGGGCCAGGGAGAGGGTGACGGCCATGGGCAGTCCCTCAGGCACGGCCATCACAAGGAGCGTGACGGACATCATGAAGTATTTCAGCACCTCATGGGCCATGGCGAGATAGTTGCCCGACTGCCAGAGCTCGGGAGTGCTGATGATGTCGTGGACGAGAAAGATCACGAAGGCGGCTGTGCTGACGATGGTGCCTATCTTGGAGATGAGCTTGGCCAGACGGTCGAGCTGCTGGTTGAGCGGTGTCTGGGTATGTGTGAGCTCAGAGGCTTTTTGTGCCACCTTGCCGATCTCGGAAGCGTCGCCGACGGCAATGACACGGGCCATGGCGTGTCCGCTCATCACCATGGTGGAGCGGAGGATGAGGTCCTCGGGGTAGGCGTCCGCACTGCCGGCCTTGGGCTTTCCGTCGTGGGAGGGTTGTTGTGCGTCTTTATCGCCTGCCACCCGTTTGCTGGTCAGCGGCTCGCCGGTGAGCGAGCTCTCGTTCACCTGCAGGTTGGTGGCGGAGATGATCTTGGCGTCGGCGGGGATCTCGTCGCCCGTCTCTACGAGGATGATGTCGCCCACGACGATGTCACGGCGGGGCACTGTCGTCACACGGCCGTTGCGGCGCACCTTGACGGGCTGGTCCTCATTGATCTGTACGAGCAGGGCAAATTTCTTCACGGCGTCACGCTCGAAATAAAAGCCGATCGTCGTGGCCAGGATTACGGCAATGATAATGCCAATGGTCTCCATGAAGTCGTTCTCAAAGAAGGCGAGAACGAGCGAGATGATGGCGGCTACAAGCAGGATCTGAATGATGGGATCCTTGTATTTGTCGATGTAGAGTTTCCACAGCGATTCCCGCTTCGGCGGAGTGAGTACGTTGTCGCCGTGCAACCGGCGGCTTTCTTCCACCTGGTGGTCATTCAGTCCCAGGCTAGCGTCTGTCTTGGTAGTGTTGTCAGTCATCTTTGATGATTAATTGGTTATTGCAAAGTTAGGTAAAAAGCATCAATATGGCAACTAATTGCTTTGTTATTAGTTACTTTTCACGGATTTTATTTGGCTGTTAACGAAAAACCCCGTATCTTTGCAGCACAAAAGGCATAATATCATGTCTCGGACTTGTAGCTCAGTTGGTTAGAGCAACAGACTCATAATCTGGAGGTCCTAGGTTCAAGCCCTAGCTGGTCCACGTAATCAGCGGCTCGGAGATTGCTCTGAGCCGCTGATTTTTTTATATGTTTGGGTCTGATGACAGTTGGGAATGGAAATGTTGAGGGTATGATACAGTTTGAAATGACATTCGCTCACTTGTCAACTATTAGATAGTCAATGGAAACTGATAGTTCTTGTTCTCACATCTATAAATAATAAGTAGCAGCACTTATTATGAAATAGGTGCTTCGTGTATGATTATTATTTCATTTATGTTTATTATTCACTATGCTTTCCATCTTGTGTAAATGCCTGCTCATTGTAAGACAAATGCGATATTCCTTTAACCCATACCCTTTTTACAAATGACGTTTCTCCGTCTTTCGCAGTCAGAATGATACAAGTGTTATAACAAATATGGTCATTGCTATTTTTACAAGTCCTGGCATCACAGGGTTTGTCAGAAGATAAACTATTCCGTA
>ERZ779791.433-NODE-433-length-15050-cov-6.38006_pt1 | contig 15050 bp, 16 predicted proteins | sample MGYA00511351_ERZ779791 | MGnify/ENA primary metagenome ERZ779791 (study PRJEB29588, sample SAMEA2143745) | human gut metagenome | biome: human gut; feature: human-associated habitat; material: faeces | place: Denmark | collected 2008/2010 ...
AAATGTTAAGGTGTTTCAGAAAAGTTTTTAGTATGTGGTTTTGAAGGAACATAAAGAGAGATAATCTTCGGATTATCTCTTTTTTTTTATGTAGATATATGGTATAATTTTAGCATATATGTCGGAGGTGTTTGCTATGGATACACATATTTTATTGGAAAACGGAACTAATGAATTGGAAGTATTAGAATTTATAATAGGAACTAATCATTATGGTATTAATGTCGCAAAAGTGCGTGAAATTGTACCATACGAAAAGATAACGCCGGTTCCTAATGCACATGAATATGTTGAAGGTATATTTATGCCAAGGGATACGATGATATCAGTTGTTAATCTTGCAAAAGTGACCGGTAATTACAACTGTTGTCATAGTGATTCGGATATGTTGATAATAACTAACTTTAATAAGTTGCATATCGGTTTTCATGTAGAACAAGTAGCAGGTATACACAGAGTATCATGGGAGCATATAATCGTACCGGATGCAACAATTAATTCAGTTGACCATGGAATAACAACAGGCGTAATTAAGATGGATGACAGAATTATCATTATACTTGACTTTGAGAAAATAATTAGTGATATTTCACCTGAGACAGGTCTTAAAGTTAAAGAGATTGAAGCTCTGGGAGAAAGAGAACGAAATGATTATCCTATTTATATTGCTGAGGATTCTGCATTATTAGCTCAGCTTATACATGATTCATTGTATAAAGCAGGATATGTCAACATAGATATCTCAAATAACGGACAGGCATGCTACGACAAGCTGGTTGCACTTAAAAATCAATATGGCGATAAAATAACAGACCATGTTAAATGTGTCATCACAGATATTGAGATGCCTTTAATGGATGGTCATCGTTTAACAAAATTAATTAAGAGCGATGATATACTGAAGAACATACCTGTTGCAATTTTTTCTTCTTTAATAACTGAAGAAATGGAGCGTAAGGGCAGGGAGCTTGGAGCAGATATTCAGATGTCCAAGCCTGAGATAGGTCAGCTCGTATCAGAACTGGATAAATTATTCAGTAAATAATCGGAGGAACTAATGGCAAAAACTGATGAAGAGGAATATCTTGATTCTTTGTTAAAATCTATGTCAATGGATGAATCGGATAATACTACAAAAAAAGTTAATGATACAGACATAAAGAATTCGTCAGAAGAATTGGATAATTTTGATACATTATCACTTGATGAAAACAACAATAATAAAGAGAAAAGTAAAGAGACCGGATCTACAGAGGATAATAAGCCGGAACAGGAAGATTTGGATTCAAGAGTTCTTAATGAGATGCTTCTTAATGATTCTAAATCCATACCTGATGAAGCTCATACTGAAGATGACAATATTGATAAAGCAGATGATAATGTTAATGAAACCGGAAAGGATTTTTCAAAAGACAATACGGATGAAACATCTGTTGAAGATATGTTAAAAACAGTTCAGAATAATTCTTATGAACAGAATAATGATGAATTGGGTGATATTCTTGCATTGGATGATGGAATGACAGTTGATGATGTTCCTGATGATATTTCGGAAGAATCAGTACTTACAGATGAAGAAAACCGTAAAGTTCAGGATATATCGTCAAATAGTACCATTGAAAATGATAAACCTGTAGTAAAAAAAGAAAAGAAAAAGAAAGAAAAAAAGAAAAAAGAAAAACCCGAAAAACCTGATAATACCGATAAAAATGGAAATAAAAAATTCAGCATCAAAAACTTTTTTATAAAATTTGATGACGAAGACGATGCTGCCGTTAATATTGAAGCAGATAACAACCAGAAGCTTATAGATAAGTTTTATGGTGATAAAAAATCACTTGATGATGCGGATGTAGAAGCAGACAATTCTAAGAAAAAGAAACCAAAAAAAGAAAAAAAACCTAAAGAGAAAAAACCTAAAAAAGAGAAAAAGCCTAAAGAAAAAAAGATTTTTTCAAAAGATGATATGCAGAAAGTTTCTTTTTCAAAAATACTTGTAATTATATTATTATCAGTGATTATCTGCATAGGTATTGTTGTATCTTCCAAAATAGTAAATTACAAAATTAATCTTAATAATGCTAACGAACTTTATCTCAGTGGAAATTATTCCCAGGCATATGAAGTCCTTAACGGAATGGATATAAAGGATAAAGATAAAGATTTTTATGAAAAGACCAGAATAATGGCGAATTTATATCAAGGTATAAGCTCTTATGATAACTATATTGCTATCGGAGATACTACATCAGCAATTATTTCTTTAGTAAATGCTGTGTCGAGAAAGGCAACTCTTGGTGATGATATATTGAAATATGATCTTACAGATAAAGTCGACAATGTTTATTCAAAGATTCTTTCAATCCTTAACGTATACGGGATCAATGAAGAAACTGCCCTTGATTTAGGCACAACAGATAATTATTCCGAGCTGCGAAAAAAGGTAAGCTTATACGGAGGTACAGTTAAGTGATAGCAATAATAGATTATGATGCCGGTAATATAAAAAGTGTTGAAAAAGCTTTTATGTATCTCAATCAAGAAGTTGTGGTTACAAGAGACCATGACACTATAATGAAGGCCGACAAGGCTGTATTACCAGGTGTAGGTTCGTTTGGTGATGCAATGAATAAGCTGCACGAATACAATCTGGTGGATACAATCCACGAGTTTATAGATTCAGGTAAACCGTTTCTTGGAATTTGTCTTGGCTTACAATTGTTGTTCGAGTCGAGCGAAGAATCTGAAGGTGTTGAAGGACTTGGTATTTTCAAGGGCAGGATTAAGAAATTTAATATGAATACAGGATATAAAATACCTCAGATTGGTTGGAATTCCATCAGGATAACACCTGGTTCAAGGCTGTTTAAAGGGATAAAAGATGAATCCTATGTATATTTTGTCCATTCATATTATTTACTTGCGGAAGATGAAAAGATTGTAGCGGCAAGAACGGAATATGCTGACAAATTTCATTCGGCAGTTGAAAAAGGTAATGTTTTTGCGTGCCAGTTCCACCCTGAAAAAAGTAGTACTACAGGGCTAAAAATACTTGAAAATTTTGCTGAAATTTAGGAGTACATATGTTTACAAAAAGAGTAATACCTTGTCTTGACTGCAAAAACGGTCGTGTTGTAAAAGGAACAAATTTTATTGATCTAAGAGATGCAGGAGATCCTGTAGAAGTAGCGACGGCTTATGATAAAGAAGGAGCCGATGAAATAGTTTTTCTTGATATAACAGCTACTTCCGATGATAGAAATACAACCGTGGATCTTGTAAGAAAGGTTGCTGAAAAAGTTTTTATTCCGTTTACGGTTGGTGGTGGTATCAGAACTGTTGATGATTTCAGGACATTGTTAAGAGAGGGTGCAGATAAAATTTCTGTAAATTCTGCTGCAATTAATAATCCTGATTTGATTAATCAGGCAGCTGATAAATTCGGCAGTCAGTGCGTTGTTGTTGCCATTGATGCCAAAAGGCGTCATGATAACAGTGGGTTTGACGTATACCGTTCCGGTGGAAGAATCAATACAGGCCTTGATGCTGTTGAATGGGCAAAAGAAGCATATAAAAGAGGTGCGGGAGAAATATTACTGACAAGTATGGATTGTGACGGAACAAAATCAGGATATGATATAGAACTGACCCGCAGTATTACTGATGTTGTAAATATACCGGTTATTGCTTCAGGCGGTGCAGGTAAAAAAGAACATTTTGCCGATGCATTTTTAAAAGCAAATGCTGATGCGGTTCTTGCAGCTTCATTATTTCACTATAAAGAGTTGGAAATTATAGAATTAAAAGAATATCTGAAATCTAAAGATATACCTGTTAGGATGTGATTAAATTTGGCAGCAATAAGTAATGACTGGTTAGAAGTAGTGACACCGGAATTCACAAAATCATACTATAAAAAATTATTTAATTTTGTAAAAGATGAATATAGTAAGCATATAATATATCCACCTTCGGAAGATATTTTTAATGCATTTCACCTTACACCTTTAAATAGTGTTAAAGTTCTCATTCTTGGACAGGATCCATACCATAACGAACACCAGGCACATGGCCTCAGTTTTTCTGTACTGCCGGACCAGAAAGAGATTCCTCCATCGCTACAGAATATTTATAAGGAACTTAATTCTGATTTAGGATGTTATATTCCTGATAATGGATATCTTATAAAATGGGCAAAACAGGGAGTTCTTTTATTAAATACTGTACTAACGGTAAGAGCACACAGTGCCAACAGTCATCGCGGAATGGGCTGGGAACAGTTTACGGATGCGGTTATAAGAGGTTTAAATAAGTTAGATAAACCTATAGTTTATATGTTGTGGGGTTCGCCGGCACAAAAGAAAGCCGAGATGCTTGATAATCCTAAACAGCTTGTGCTGAAAGCACCTCACCCAAGTCCACTATCGGCATACAGAGGTTTTTTTGGATGCAAACATTTCAGCAAAGCTAACGAATTCCTTTTAAAAAACGGAATAGAACCTATTGATTGGCAGATAGAAAATTTACACTAAAAAACAGCTATAGTATATCGTGTTATATGATATATCTATAGCTGTTATTTTATTACATATTTTTTTTGGCCGTTGAAAGCATTAGTTTGATTCGGTTAAGCTGGTTTACTTCACTTGCGCCTGAATCAAAATCCACGGCAATGATATTAGCCTGAGGAAATGCTTCTCTGATTTCTTTAATAACACCTTTACCCACAATATGGTTAGGAAGACATCCAAATGGCTGGCAACATACAATGTTAGTTGTTCCGCCGTTAATCAGTTCAATCATTTCCGCTGTTAATAACCATCCCTCACCTGTCTGGTTACCGTCAGAAACATAAGGTCTTGACAATGCCTGCAATTCTCCGATTGTAGGAGGTGCTGTAAAACGCTTACTGTTCCTTAAATATTTCTTTGATTTCTTACGGACAAGTTCAATAGCCGAAATAACAAGGTCAGAAACAGCCCTTGTCTTTTTAGAAGAACCGAGATGTTCTGTTTTAAAATGGGAGTTCTGTGCACAATATAGGAAAAATCCTATAAAGTCAGGAACTACGGCTTCCACTCCTTCTTTTTCCAACAAATCTACGATTCGGTTATTTGCGGTAGGATGGAACTTAACAAGTATTTCACCTACAACACCTACACGAGGTTTCTTAATATCTAAAAGTGGAAGATTATCAAATTCTGTTATGATTTCTTTTATAATTTTATTGAATTTACCCAGTGAAACACGTTTTTCTTTAAAGAAATCAGCACATTTATTTTCCATCTTTGCAGCAAGCTCATTGGCAGAACCCGGAACTGCTTCATAAGGTCTTGTCCTGTATAAGACATTCATAAGAATATCTCCGAAGTGAAGACTCATTATAACTTTTTTAACAAGATCAAAGTTATATTTAAGTCCTGAGTTGGTTTCAATTCCCTGGACACTGAGTGATATAACAGGGATATGCTCTAAGCCGGCTTTTTGGAGAGCTCGTCTTATGAAACCGATGTAATTGCTTGCTCGACAGCCACCGCCGGTCTGTGTAATTACGACAGCGGTTTTATTAAGGTCGTATTTACCTGAAAGTAAAGCTTCCATAATCTGGCCGGTTATGATAATCGATGGATAACAGGCATCATTATTCACATATTTAAGACCTGTATCTACGGCAGATTTTTCAAAGTTTTGGAGCATTACAAAATGGTATCCGCAGGAACGTAATGCAGGTTCAAGTATATTAAAATGAATAGGAGATAGCTGAGGGCAGAGGATGGTGTAGCCTTCTTTCTGCATATCTTCTGTATATTCAACACGTTTATAAGCTGATGATTTATATTCACGCTTGTAATTTTTTTTGTCACGGACTTTTAATGCTGCTATAAGTGATCTGATACGGATTCTTGCTGCACCAAGGTTATTTACCTCATCAATTTTTAAAACAGTATATATCTTGTTGCCTGAAGACAGGATGTCATTTACGTTGTCAGTTGTTACAGCGTCAAGTCCGCAGCCGAAGGAATTAAGCTGAATCATATCAAGGTCATCACGGGTCTTTACAAAGCTGGCGGCGGAGTAAAGTCTGGTGTGGTATGTCCATTGATCCATTGCTATTATTGGTCTTTCTACTTTACCGAGGTGTGAAATGGAATCCTCTGATAAAACAGCAAGTCCGTAAGAATTGATTAATTCAGGTATTCCGTGATTGATTTCAGGGTCTACATGGTATGGACGGCCTGCAAGAACAATTCCTTTTCTTCCTGTTTCTTCAAGGTAACGGAGTGTTTCTTCGCCTTTTTTCTGTATGTCATGACGGCAGTTCATCATTTCTTCCCATGCAAGATGACATGCTTCCTTAACTTCAGATGAAGTCATTTTAAATTCTTTGGTAAATACTTTAACAAGCTCTTTGGTTGCCACTTCTTCATTAAGGAATGATACGAAAGGATCCATAAAATGAACATTTTGTTCCTTGAGCTCTTCCATATTATTTTTAATGTTTTCACCATATGAGGTTACAATAGGACAGTTAAAGTGGTTGTTTGCATTTTCATCTTCTTCACGCTCGTAAGGTATACATGGGAGAAAAATAAATTTAATGTTCTGTTTTATAAGCCATGATACATGACCATGAACAAGCTTGGCAGGGTAGCACTCTGATTCGCTTGGTATTGATTCTATTCCAAGTTCGTAAATTTTTCTGTTAGAAGAAGGTGAGATTATAACACGGAATCCCAACTTTGTGAAAAATGTATGCCAGAATGGATAATTCTCATACATATTGAGTGATCGTGGTATACCTACAACGCCTCGTGGTGCTTTATCCGCAGGAAGCGACTGATAAGAAAAAAGTCTCTTATTTTTGTATTCATACAGATTAGGAAGCTTGTCCTTGTTTTTTTCTTTCCCAAGACCGCGTTCACATCTGTTGCCGGATATAAACTGTCTGCCTCCGGTAAATTTATTGATTGTAAGGAGACAGTGGTTAATACATCCCTGACATCTTGTCATTGATGTTTCGTATTTAAGGTTAATAATCTGTTCAAGGGATAACATGGATGAAGGTTCGCCTTCGTATCTTTCCCTTGCAATCAAAGCAGCACCGAAAGCACCCATAATACCTGCAATGTCAGGTCTTACTGCCTGTACATCAGCTATTTTTTCAAAACTTCTTAAAACAGCATTATTATAGAAAGTTCCGCCCTGCACAACAATATTTTTTCCAAGATCCCTTGCATCGGATAATTTAATAACTTTATATAAGGCATTTTTAATTACGGAGTATGCAAGTCCGGCAGAAATATCAGCTACACTGGCTCCTTCTTTCTGGGCCTGTTTAACTTTAGAGTTCATAAATACGGTACAACGGGTTCCAAGGTCTATAGGATGTTTTGCAAAAAGGGCTTCTTTGGCAAAATCCTGAACGGAGTAATTAAGACTTTTGGCAAATGTTTCAATAAAAGAACCGCATCCCGATGAACAGGCTTCGTTAAGCTGTACGCCGTCAACAGTGCCATCTTTTATTTTTATGCATTTCATATCCTGACCGCCTATATCGAGAATACAGTCAACAGATGGGTCAAAGAATGAAGCAGCATAATAGTGAGATACTGTTTCAACTTCCCCTTCGTCAAGCATAAGAGCAGACTTAATGAGAGCTTCACCATAACCTGTAGAACATGAGCGGACAATATTAACGCCTTCCGGCAGTTTCTCGTATATATCCTTGATAGCTTTTATAGAGGTTGCTAACGGACTACCATTATTATTCTCATAGAAAGAATATAAAAGGGTACCGTCCTCGCCTACCAAAGCAACTTTAGTAGTTGTGGAACCTGCGTCTATTCCCATAAAGCAGTTACCCTTGTATGATGATAAATCACCTTTTCTGACACAGTCTTTATTATGTCTTGTTATAAATTCATCGTATTCCTTTTCATTTGAAAATAAAGGTTCCATACGTTCAACTTCAAAATCAAGTTTTATTTTAGACTTGAGAAGTGTAATTAATTCATTTATGTCTACGGATATATTTTCATCATAAGCAAAAGCAGATCCAATTGCAGCAAATAAGTGAGAATTATCAGGTGCAATAATATATTCGTCGGTAAGATTTAAAGTTCTTATAAAAGCAGCCTTTAATTCCGAAAGAAAATGTAAAGGTCCTCCAAGAAAGGCAACATGTCCTCTTATAGGCTTACCGCAGGCAAGTCCGCTTATAGTCTGGTTGACAACTGCCTGGAATATAGAAGCAGCAAGGTCTTCTTTTGTAGCTCCTTCATTAATCAAAGGCTGTATGTCTGTCTTGGCAAATACACCGCATCTGGCTGCGATAGGATAAATTGACTTGTAATTTTTGGCATATTCATTAAGCCCGGTTGCGTCAGTCTGCAACAATGACGCCATCTGGTCGATAAAAGAGCCTGTTCCTCCGGCACATATACCATTCATACGTTGGTCAATTCCATTTGTAAAATATATAATTTTAGCATCTTCGCCACCAAGTTCAATAGCCACATCTGTTTTTGGAGCATAATATTCAAGAGCGGAAGCTACAGATACCACTTCCTGATTGAAGGGAACATTAAGATGATTGGCAAGGGTAAGTCCGCCTGAACCTGTAATAACAGGATTAACTTTAATGTCTCCAAGAAGTTCTTTTGCCTTTAAAAGCAAAGAGGCAAGTGTATCCTGTATATTGGCAAAATGTCTTTCATAATCTGAAAATAAAATATCGTTGTCTTTATTAAGAATTGCAATTTTTACTGTAGTAGAACCAATATCAATTCCAAGTTTGTATAATTTATTGTTCATAAACATCTCCCTTTATAAATTGAGTTGATTTATTTTTTTGAAAAACCAATGTTACTATTATATATTAATGAAAATTGTTTTTCAATGATAATTGAAAAATAATTGACAAAAAATATGTTGTTTTACAATTGATGTGACACCAAAGAGGTGTTATATCTTATACCCTATGGTTAAGGGGATGTGGTTATCCCCTTTTCCTCTTAATCTATTACTTAACTTATAGGAGGTTTTATTATGAGTAGCTTATTTTTAGGATTTAGAAAGTTTGTTTCGAGCAAGGGTAATAATTGTTGCATTGTCAATTTGTTGGATGATTATACTCAATTTGATATTCAGCATGGAGCTTCAGGACAGAAAGTTAATGAAGTTTTTCTGCCTGAATCATGTCATAGTTTGATTTTACCTAGTTGTATAGGTAAATATTGTGAGCTTGAGTATGGTGCTGGTAACTATGGTAATCCAGCAGTTGTTGGTATTCGTTTTTTGGAGGATAAAAAGTAATGTTGGTTTTCGTTTTGCTTGCTTTACAGGTTCTTGATACTGTTCTTCTTTTTCGTCTTATGAAAAAAGGTTCATTTGTTACTGTAGAAAATAAAGTGATTTATGTTCCTGCAAAAAAGAAAAAGGTTGCAGCACCTAAGCCACAGCCTGTTGAAGATGAGGAATATGATTTTTAAAAAATAGTGAGGGTCTTTCCCTCATTATTTATATCCAAAGATTTTTATTATTATACATATTATTATCATTGCTGCTATTAATATAAAGAATGTTTTAACCATTCTTTTTCCCATTGATATTAATTTTTCATCTTTTCTTAATTGGTTATTATCGTTTATTAAATCTTTTGACCAATAATAATTTTTTGATGCTGCCATCAGTCCTATATTTTTATATATTTCATTTTTGTTTTTGTTTTTTTTCATTATATCAGCTCCTTTCATTGGTTCAAGTATAACACGGAGGTTTTGTTTATGAAAGTATTTGTTAAAATTTTATCTGTCATTTTAATTATATCTTTATTATCTCCTGTAGTTATTAATGCAGCGGATGTTAATGTTCGTCCTGTTAATCCGGTAAAATCATCTTATGATGATAACAATATATATTTTGAGTATAATGGAAAGTCTTATACTGTTCCTCGGAATACTAAGATTTCAATGTATAACGGTTTTTATGCTTATTATATTTTTGATACTGCAAATAATGGTGAGAATTATGAATATTTGTATATTTCAAATGAGGATCTTAAAGAATTAAGATGTTGGGAAGTTAGCGGTGATCATTATAGATATTGCAGATTACCTATGTCTTATGAAAAAACTTTTTGGAATGATTTTGTATCTGTTTCATATTGGTATAGTCCATCTAGTAATAAGGTTTATGTATTTTCCGGATGTCATGTTTATGGCGTTGGTAATAGAGGTGCTGAAGTTTTATCTTATAGTAATGGTCTTAATGGTTCCTCTTCCTGTTTTAAATTTACGAATGGCGGATATTATGATTCGTGGGTTGAGAAATATTATGGTGTTATAGTTTGTTCTATTTATGATATTAATACAGGTACTTCTATATCTTCTGTTGCTGATTGTTATACTACCAAATATGATATTCGTACTAATTTTGATTTTGTAGATTCTTCTAAGATAGATAAGCCTTTATCTTCAAATTCTTCTTACAATAAATATAATTTATCTGATTCCACTTATAAAGAATATGTTCCGGGAGATCTTTTATGTTTGTATGCAAATTATAAAATTAATGGTTTTTATGATGGGTCAAACATAAGTGAAGTTAGAACACCTTCTTATTATTTTGCTTACCAGTATTTATACCAGACTAAAGAAGGATATTTTTTTGTTGATTCTTCTAAGCGTTTAACTTCTCTTACTTATGATAATGGTGCATCTGCTATTTTTACTTTTGATGGTGAATGTAATAAGCGTATATATCGTTCGGTAGATGGTCAAACGTGGTTTAATATGACTGAGATTAATAACATGTACGGTAAGATCATATCCTGTTCTTATGAATATCTATATGATTCATCCGGTAATCCTATCTATAAGATGATATATACCAATGATGATATGGTTGGTATGGCAGATAAACCTGTTTATGATGATTATTTTAATAAACATGATTTTTTTACAACTTTTCCTACGTGGAGAGAAGAATATAAAGAAGGTTTAGTTTGGGATAGTTATAAAGATTATATTTCTGCATCCGAAGGTAAAGAAAAATTAAATTGGATTGGTCAATTTGGTATGTCTGCTTTGGATGCTATTAATTCTGCTATTAAATCTATGCCTTTTGGTGGTGGTTTTGATGCGTCATCTTATTATAATGATCTTTTTTTGGGTACTTCTCTTTCTGCTGCAGATGCTGGTATTTTAAATATTTTTTCAAATTTAACTATGGAATTTAATTACCAATACGATTCTTCCGGTAAGCTTGTTAGTAGAACGCGTACTATATATGGTTATTTAAAAATGCTCGCTAATAATGGATATGATACTGTTCAATATCTATCATCTATGCAAGACGAAATCACTAAACCGCTTTTTGATGCTATAAGTTATCAGACTGATATTTTAATCTCTTTTAAAGATAGTAATATTTCAAAATTAAAAGATATTCGCTCTTCTATATCTTCTCTTATTGAGTGGGTTGACCTGGGCAATACTTATCAGTTAAGAACTCTTAATTACCTTAAGGATACCTTACCATCTCTTGCTTTTGATGATAGCTCTGTTATTGCAGCCATTAAGGACATATCAGTTACCAGCTCCGGCGGCACATTCAATTTTGATGATTCCGCTATCCTGTCCCGGCTTGATTCTATCCGTGACAGGATGAATTATACATATAAGCCGGTTTTGAAAGATTACGATGATGATATTGATGATGATAATACGTCCGTTGTTGATTTTATTAGTAACGGTATTTCTTCTGTTAATGTTATCCAGCCGATCGCACTTGCGCCGGGTGTGCTTTCTGCCGTTACTTTTGTAAATTCTTGGTTGTCAAATATCTGGGATAATTTAGGTAAATTGCAATCAGTAGTAGTTCTCGGTCTTACGTTTACTGTTGTGGATGTGGCAATCCGCAGGGAAGGAGCTGTTGATTAAATGAGTAATAAAGGTTTTATCATCGTCCTTGGTGGCGTTGTCTGTGTTGCTGTTGTTTATTTATCATCAGTGATACAGCTTCTACCTAGCTTTCTTATGCCATTTGCTTTCGCTTTGTATGGTATGTATGTCATTTATATAACTAGATAGGAAGTGTGTGTTGTATGGTTGATTGTCTTGAGTATATTGTTTCTGTCATTGGTGGATTCATTGATACACTTGATAGTTTAAAAGTTATATCGAATTTTTCATTGCTCGATTTAATTATTGCGCTTATTATTGTTTCTTTTTTAATTATTTTTATTTTTAACAGGAGGTCTTGATATGGAAGATAATATTTTTAAGAAGTCTAAGTTTAAGAAAGTTTTCAGTATCGTTTTATTTGTTATCGCTGTGTTTTTTCTTCTTTGTATTATTGTTGCTAAAGTTAATGCAGCTGATGAAGATACTGTCTCTACTGTTTTGCTTGATTTAAAGCAATTTAATACGCTTGTTTCCTTAATTGCTTTAACTGCTGTATGCTCTGTTTTTAATGCTGTTATCTTACTTACAAGTAGAAAGAAGTGATTGTATGCTTGATATATTTCTTAAGTTTTTTTTAGGCAATTATGAATTTGTTGTAACTGATGAGCTTATTTCTTCTGTTGCTCCGGTTTTGATTATCGTAGCAGCAGCATTGCTTTTATATATGTTTATATGTTTCTTTCAGTTTATTCTGAAAATTCTGCATAGATAATGATAGGTGGTTGAGTGTATGAATATTTCTTCTACAGATTTTTTTAATGATATGAATAGTATTTCTAATTTTATTTTTGATATTTTCAAGTCTGCATGGGGCGTTATTTCATCAAATTGGTTACTTTTATTATCTTTTGCTGTTTTAATTTTTGCTTCTTTTGTATCTATATTTAGATGCATTAAGAATAGACATCATTAATTTTTTATATTTAAAGGAGGTATTGCTTATGTTACTTGCAGAAGCGTCAACTATGACAGGTTTTTTAGGTACCATGACTGAGGTAGCTACTTGGATATTTGGTCAGGTTACTAAGGTTGGTGAGACAATAATGTCTACACCTTATTTACTCGTTGGTACCGGCATCTTTTTAATAGGTGGTGCTATTGGTATATTTGGAAGATTACTTTCAAAACACTAATTTTTTGTTGCTTTCCGGGGGACAAGTTTCCCCCGGTATAACTTGGGTAATGAGGTATTTTATATGATTGAATTTTTTAATAGTTTTTCTGACTTTTCTTTTAGCTTAATTAAGTATTTTTGTAATTCTTATTTTGGCTTACTTATTGGTTGTTTAATGATTATAGCTTCCTTGTTCGGCTTGTTTTATAGAATGTCAAACAGGGGGTTTTAATATGTTTCTATTCAAGATTTTTTTCTTTCTTTGCACGTTTTTTTCAATTTTTTTGATTTTGACAGCTAAATATGTTAATCCGTACCGGCTGATTATGATTTTTGGAAAAAAAGGCAGTGGTAAATCTACTACTTTAACCAAACTTGCTATCCAGCACGTCCGCAAGGGTTGGACTGTGTATTCAACTGAACGGATTCCTTATACATTCTTTATTAACGCTTGTGATATTGGTTCTGTTCAACTTGTTGATTATAATTATAAGCCTTTTGATCCTGATGATTATAAGGGGCTTTCTAAATTGTTTCATATTTTGAAAGAAAAGATTAATCCTACCCGTCCCCGGATTTTGCTACTTGTTGATGAGGTCGGTATGATTTGGGATAACAGACAATACAAGAATTTTTCTAATTCTGTTCGTGATTTCTTTAAGCTGCAAAGACATTATCATGTCAAAGTAGTGATGTTTTCACAATCGTTTGATGTTGATAAGAAGTTACGCGATCTAACAGACGCAATGTTTCTTCAAAAAAACGTTGCAAGAGTTTTTACCTACGGTAAAAAGATCCGTAAGTATATTTCGATTAACAACGCTTCTGATGATGGAGGTAAGTTAGATGAATATTTTGAGTTTGAACCTTTTTTATTCTTCTGGTTAGGTACCAGGACTTTAACTTATATTCCGAAATGGGCTAAATATTTTAATAGCTTTGAAGCACCTGCGTTGCAGGAAGTCGAATATATACAGACAGAATATAAAAGAGATAACGTTCCTGAAATTTCTCCGGATACGGAGCCTGTGCTTGATAATGAGGAAGAAGTCGTTCAGGCTGATGAGCCGGAAGGCGGCAAAAGCAACAGCCTTTAGGCTGTGCGGTGTCCCTTCCGGCCTTAGCCGGAAAGAACGGCTTCTGGAGGCTCGTTGTCAAGCAAAATTTCATTCATTGTTTTGGGAAGAATTGATTTTCTTCCCCCGGGCAACTACGACAATGCCCGGGTGTGCCATGTGCCAATACATATTTTTTTATTTTTTTGCCTTTTGCGGCTGATTATGGAGGTATTTGATATGAATAACTTTTATTTTAAAGACCCTAGGTATAAAACAAGGGCATGGACATTTATTGTCTATCCTGATTCTGCTCCTAGTGATTGGAGGGATATTATTGATGATTTACATATTCCATGGGTTGAAAGTCCCTTACACGATAGAGACCAAAACCCGATGGGTGACCAGAAGAAACCTCATTGGCATGTTTTGATTTACAGCGATGGTCCTAAAACATTTAATAATGTTTCTAAATTAATTGAAGGACTCAATACTCCAGAGGTTCGTCCGTGCAATTCAATTGTGGGATTAGTTAGATATTTTGCACATCTGGATAATCCTGAAAAATTCCAATACGATAAAGACCGCATTATTGGACATTCCGGATTTGACGTAGATACTTACCTTGCTATGCGTCCCGGTGAAGAGTTAGAACAGATAGCCTGCATGATGGATCAGGTAGTTAATGAAAATATAACTGAATATTTTGATTTAGTAATGTTTGCAAGAACTTATCATCAGCATGATTGGTTCCCGCTTCTTGCTAAATCGTATTCATATTTTATGAAAGAGTTTATTGCTTCATATAGACATAAACTTTTAGAAGAAAGTGAGGTTAATTGATTATGAAAATAGATGGCATTATTGAAGATTTAGGTTATCATATTCTTAATTCAAAAGATGAAAATTTTTTAA
>ERZ779791.451-NODE-451-length-14747-cov-3.17853_pt1 | contig 14747 bp, 18 predicted proteins | sample MGYA00511351_ERZ779791 | MGnify/ENA primary metagenome ERZ779791 (study PRJEB29588, sample SAMEA2143745) | human gut metagenome | biome: human gut; feature: human-associated habitat; material: faeces | place: Denmark | collected 2008/2010 ...
CCCGTAGGTGCACACAAAAATGGTAGAGCGCCACAATATCATCCAGCGTCGTGCCATCGCGGTAATTGCGGGTCGTAGGATTTTTGAACAGTTCTTTATACCCCGTGATCAGTGCGTAGTAGCCGACCCGACGCAGTTCTTCTTTTGCCTTGGCATCGTCCGGAATAATAAGCTGTTTTTCTTTTAGCTTTGCAATCTGCTGGTCATAGGTCATAAATGGCTTTGGCATAGCAGCATCCTTTTATTATAAAACGAAGGGGAGCCCCCGCAGGAGCTCCCCCGATCGCAGCCCCCACTTTTGCTTTTTCTTGTGAAAAAGGATATTTATGGATTGGCAATAAAAGCTCCGGGATTGTAATATCAGACAATCCCGGAGACTTAATAAGATTAACCTCTCCCTCATTTATGAGAGTTATAGTCTTATTTTTGTTATTGATCTTGATGTTAAGAGATCCTGGGGTCACCGGAAAAAGAACCCCATCAATATATAATTCATACATCTTTAGTGCTCTCCTTCCGCTGCTGCGTTCATTTCTTCTTCAATTTTGCTACGCAAATGCTCTGCCATTCCATCTAAATCCATATCATTGTTTACGTTGTTATGGTTGATCATCTCAACCTTGATCTGTGCTGTTGTAAATTTATTCACGTACTCACGATCCGCAATATCTCTTAAATACTTCAGATCCTCACTGGATGCAGATAATGTATTTGCCGTTTTGGCGGTATTCTTGGCAGTGTCTGCTGTATTTGCCGCTGTTGCTGCGTTACTGGACGCAAGCGCATTTGGATAATTATTCGCATTTGGAATATTGGTAGCCTTTGAAGATAAGGTATTCTTTATTTTACTGGTTACACCATCTCCCCATGCCGCCCCTGCAGTATATGCATCGTTGACCCATCCTTTCTGGTAAGTGTCATATGTTTTTACTCCTTTACTAAATGCAGCCGGCACGCTGGCATAATCTTTTGTATTCCCGGCAGCTGCAGCCGCCTTTGATGCATAATTATCTGCTGCCCCCGTAATTCCAGAATAGTCAAAGTCTACAAAAGGAAGTTTATTCAATGCCGAACAAATGCCAGATACTACCGTAAGTGCTGTAGACAGCATGTTATACCAGAGTGCCTGCACATGACTGATCGCATTGTGAAAAGCAATCTCAACATTGGTTGCACATGCTCCCCCTGCGTTCCATATTCCAATAAAAATATCTGCAACTGTTAATCCCCAATTTTTAAAATACTGGATAACAACATTGATTCCACCAGTTATCATTCCGAAAATTGACTGCGCAATATGCCCGGTTCCGGTAAATTTATTTGCCAGTATTCCAATTAGAACTATAAGTGCACCTATTGATATGGCCACTATCGCTGCAGGGTTTGCATTCATTGCAGCATTATATATCCATTGTGCTGCAGCAGCTGCTTTTGTTGCACTTGTGGAAAGCAATTGCCATCCATAATAAACAGTAAGCGCCGCTGCCACGCCTTCAACAATAGGGCCTATAATTTGCCAGTTGTCTGATACAAAAGTTCCTACTGATCCAATTCCTTCAAATATATCAAGAACCACACCTGCTACCACTGCAAGGTCATTTATTGCATTCGTTGCAAACGTTTGGAAGCCATCTGTATTTGCAAGATCATTAAGTCTCTGTAGAACCGGCTGAAATGCCATAGTGGCATTATTTTGAAATACCGTCCACATTTGCCCCCATGTCATAGGCATAGATTCAAAATTAGCATTTATCTCATCTGTTGCCGCAAATACTGCTTGTTTCACAACATCTGCCGACAGTTCCCCATCTTGTGCCATACTTCGAATCTTACCTATCGGGACATCAAGATAATCTGCAATATTCTGAATCAGATTCGGTGCCTGTTCAAAAATACTGTTTAACTCATCTCCACGCAATACACCAGATCCTAACGCCTGCGATAACTGTAACTCTGCATTTGCCGCTTCCTGTGTACTCGCTCCTGCAATCGTCATCTGTTTCTGAATTAAATTTGCAAATTGGACAACTTCTGCACTGGAACTAAATGCATCTTTCGCATTGTTACCAAATCGGGCAACCACACTTGCCATACCTCCTAATGATCCTCTGGCATCGTTTGCAGCCACATAAACCATGTTGTACAAATCGGCCGTACTCTGCAATCCGTCATTCATCATATTTAATCTGGATGTGGTCTGTGTGATCTCATCCGACATCTCCAAAATTTTTCCAGCCGTCTGAATGCTCAGGTACGCCCCTACCATTCGTTTAATTGCCGAAACTAAATTCGATGATTCACTTGCACCGTTTTGCAATGACTGATTAAATTGTTCCTGTCTTCGAATATTATCATCGATCGGACTACTCGCCTGTTGCATTGTTTGATTGAATTCTTCTGCCGCTACAGTTGCCTGTGCAATTTCATTCCGAGCAGCGGATAATGATGCTGTATTAACCCCAGCATTCATGGACTGATTCATATCATTCATAGCAGATATGGTCATATTTACAGCACTTACAATATGCATAAGAGGAGCACTAAAGTTGTCCGCCAGCTGTATTCCTGTTGTAATTGTAGCCATATCATCACCGCCCTTCTGCTTCCTTGGCTATTCTCTTTGCCTCTTTCTTTTCCGCTTCAACCCTTATATCTATACAGGCAATAATAAAAGCCTTTTCTTCCTCTTCTAAGGCGACCCACTGGGAAGGAAGAATGTGGAGTTTATGCAATGCATAATATGCATAGTTTGCCTCCGCATCCCCTTCCTCAATTAGTTTTTTGCCTGCTCTGTCTTATCCTCTAAGGTATCAAATCCCTGGAACTTCTGAACCCATGCAGAAAGGTCCTGATATTCTCCCGGGTTGTCGATCATGGCATACAGAAGTTCTCCCGGTGTTTTTACTCCATAGGAATCCTGCAGTTCCTTATTGTAAAGATCCGGTTCAACAATGCTCTCTGCGATCAGATCATTGATATATGCCGTTGTATCCAATTTTGGACGGAACATATTCGGTTTTCCAACTACCGGAACATCTTTTGTATGGCCCTCACGCATTGCTTCATTTCGTTTTGATGTAATCGGACGGAACTCAAACTCCAAAGGATTGCCATTTTCATCTACAAACGCTTTCGATGGTGCATACTTCCCGTTCTCTCTCTTGATTTTGTTTTTTGCTAAAAATCTACTTAAATTTGACATATGTTATCTCCTTTTCTTTCCATATAAAAATCCCCTCATGCAATGCACAAGGGGAATATATTACGCTGCTAATCCAATAAGTTCCTCAAATTTCTTTGGCATATCGAAATCATCAAATGTGAAATCAACATCTTCATCCAAATAAGAATCTGACGAAGCATCAAACTTTGCAAGAACGCCTCCATCAATATTACACTGCAACAGGGTAATGGTCTGCGATCCTGCATCACTCGATGGATCATCATTTGTAATCTCCATTTCAAAATACACATCATCTCCGGTATCTTTGAAATTAAGCATCATTTCGCGAAAAATACTGGTATTGTAATGCATCGTGCAAGAGCCAGTTCCTTCCCACGATACGGATTTATTTCCTTTACCGGTTTTTCCAAGCGTAGGAATTTTCACCTTATTTTTTTTGAATTTTGCTTCCATCTTAATCGCTGTCATAAGGTTATATCTCCGCTCTCCAATCGTGACATAACACTGGGCAAGAGCTGCAGAAATGGAATCCTTTGCCAACATTACATTAGACATTTACCTCACCTCCTCCTATTTCACCACTGTAGTCATGTACATAATACTCATGGTGTTTACCACCTCAACAGCATTCTCGACAACTACAGATTTCTTTGTTTCGCCCCGCATCACAGATACAAAATCACGCTTGAAATTTTCAATTGCACGTAAATTCTGTAATTTTTCCCGAATCTCACACAGTCCACTTTTCAGGCTGTTCCGCCCCGGGGCATCATTTGGGAACTTACCACGGAATCTTGTTTTAAAGAGCAGTGCATCATCATTTGCCAGCTGATCTGCAACACGAACCGTCTGATTATCGCAGAAGAACTCATTGCATTCCTCTGTAATCGTCACATGTGTATTGATATCACTAAGGATTTCAATTTCATCATCATTTCTGTCAAATACAAGCTGTCCCTTTTTAATATAATCCTCCAGATCATTGTCGATCGGCTCAATGGCAAATTCACCATCGTACACTTTACCCTCGCAGGATTTGTTTACTGCCGTAGCACACTCAGCCCCGGTCAGCCAGTATACTGCAGATGCTTCGGACCATCCTTCATCTGTCGTTTTGTTTGGTGTAGAAATAACGCCCATATAGTCAGCATCCGACTTGTAAAGCACCAGCTGGAACTTCTTACCAACCTCATCACGCATACGCTTTACATATGCCACATACAGCTTCTTGGTTACCTCGTCAGTAATCACAACGCCCATCGTATTAAATCCGTAGGCTTCTGTCTTTGCCTGATACTTCGCATGCGCATCACCATCGACCGTACCATTAGTTCCACCGGTCAGTGCCGCGGATGCAACTGCTGCAAGTTCCATGGATTCTGTTTTAAAAGAAACATAATCATTGTCTTTCAGATCAGCCGCTTTCTTGACATTCTGCACCTCAATACGGGATGTATCAAGATATGTGGTTACATTCCATGAATCCGGATCATCTATATCCTTTGCGATGGAGATCTTGATATCATTTCCACGGATACCGGTGTACTTTGCCGTAGCATAGTCATTAGCCGCTTTTACCCCACCGCCGTTTAACCGGTATGCATACAGTACCAAAGTCCCCCCGGCAAACAGATCCCTCAGACCTTTCATTTTTTCATCGGTATATCCATATCCGAAGATCTTTTTCGAATACTTCTGCATATCCCCTGTGGTAACTTTAAAAATTTTATCTTCTGGTCCCCAGTCAAGTTCCAGCGGCATTGTTGCAATACCACGGTCCGACAGTGCCGCGGATGCAATCCCTGCGCTCACGACATTGATATACGCACCCGGGATTACTTTATTCTGGGTTACCCATGTTCCTCCGCCAAATGGCATTTATCTCACCTCTTTCTTCAGATAATCGCCGATGATCTTATCCACCTGCGCGATCGTATATGTCTTTCCGTTTTCCAACAGTGCCTCCAACAGATCCCGCTTTTTCTTATAGCGTTTGGATTCTGCCAGCTGCTGCTTTGTAAATACATCCGCAGATACCTGTGGTTTTACTTCTGTATTTGTTTCACCCATATCGCACCTATCCTTTCAAATGTAATATTGTTGTCATAGTTTCCATAAGAGGAGCCGGAGTCTCTACCTTGCGGACGAAATAATTGTAATTTACAAAGAAATTCAGCACTCCGTCTGTAATCTCATGATGCATGTCCGTCCCTCGTACCGGTCTATCTGCATCCAAAGGCGTAATATTCTCCAACGCCCATAACATACAATCAGCTACATCGCGGCATTCACTATTCGGATTGTCCTCCGATTCCGGGAAATACTGTATACAAAATGGATTGTCCATCAAATACCGTTTGGATGGGAAATCTGTCTTAGATGGATTTAAGAGGGTAATAAAAAAGCAAGGCTCTTTCAAGTCCTGCTTTATTTCCTCTGTATAAATTTCATAATCATCCCCAAACTCTTGGTTCAGGGCAATTGCTATCCCGGCTATCACGTTGTTAATCATTGAATGCCCCTTTCAAAAATTCATAAAATTCTGCTTCTAACTGTTTTGGAGCAATTCTCTTTACATCATTTTCCGATTTTGTCATCATAAGTTTTCCCGGAACCCATGCTTTCTTTAATCGTTTTCCCAAGGCAGGAACATATCTTCCTGGAGTTTGTACATGTCCGTATTCAACATAACTTGCATATTCTATCGGATTCTTAATTTCAATTATGTATTGCTTTCCAGACTTTTTCACCTGTACTCCATTTACATATGCAAGTATTTCATCCATAGAAACTCTTCCGCCTTTCGCAGCCTCTTCTGGTGTTTTTGAAATCCACCCACGGCGTAAAACACCGCCTTTTCTTCCCGATGGATTTATCCTTTTAGTATACTGCTCACCTTTTTTATGCTTTTTACCGTCACGCTTTGCTGTTGCAGTGACCTCATAAGAATAATTTCCAACTGGAGTACGTTTAATAACATATGTAAGTAATCTGGCAGCAAGTTTCTTCGCACTTGCTTCGCAAAAAGAATTCCTTGTATCCTCGCTGCCTGCCAATCTATTCAAATTTTCCTGAAACTTCACCAGTTCCCGCATATCCACGCTTCCCATTCCCATCATGCATACCTCTCTAATAATTGCAACACAATCTCCTGATGCGTCGAATATACTGCTGCCACACTGCCGCATTTATAGTTTTGTGTCACACCAGCCTGTGTTACTGTAATCTTTGCTCCCGGCTTGATCTGCACGTCCGGAGATAAAAACAGCTTTGTGACCTGTGCCGTCTTTGCTGCTGATTCCGTCTGATCCACTGCACTGACACTGGAATATGATAAGCGGCATGGTTCATCTTCCAATACCACCACATCTTTTTCTGTTGTAATTCTGGTTTTTGGATCTTTCAATTTCTGATGCTCCATAACCGTACATCTGCCATCATATGTGGCTTCCTGGGCTTTCCTTGCAAGTGCCTGTGCCTGCTTGATTGCATCCGCGATCATTTCCACGCCACCTTCCTGTATCTGTTTAGTGAGGACTTATAATTTTTCAGCACTGTGTCTTTGAAATTAGCATCTACATACTGTTGGAAAGATGTAGAGGTATCTCCCTCAGAGATAGAAGAAACCGCTCCAACTGCTGCTGTCTCGCTTCCAATATTCTCATTCCGGTACAGATCCATCGCCATACGGTAAGCGGTGTTCACAAGTCCATCTGGTACCGTATCTACATGGCAATAATTCTTTATGATTTCCTCTACATCCACAATGACAAATTCAAGGATCACATCCTTGGAACCATCTTCAATCCCAAGGAATGCCTTTAACTTTGCTAGTTCCATAGGCTACCCGATCTTGTGTTTAATAGCTACTATTCTAAGCTGCTTCGGCTCATATACCGGCTTCCAGTTCTCTGCCATTGCAAGTTCTGCCCTAGTTGGAGTTTCCACATGCTCACGTTTTGCACCAGTGTATGCTATTCCTCTCGGATGCAGGATAAACGCTTTACGGTTAATCAGATAATCCACACCGCCACCTGTCTTCTTGTCACGATCCGTCTCAGTAGCTACATGACCGACCGGAGAACCATTACCATAGGCAACCGCTCCATTGCCAAAAAGATATGTTGTGTAGACTCCATCCGCAACCGGGCAGCCATCATCCACGGTCACACGTCTTCCCTGGTAAGTATCAAATTCCACGTCGGTAGAATCACGCTCGGTCTCGATCAGATTCAACTTTTTCAGATAAGACTTTGTTGCAGAGTGCATCGCCACACCAGTAAGCTGTGCCTGTGCATCTCCAAGCATCTGACACGCGTCAATAAATGCGGATGCGCTGATCTGCTTTGCTGCATCTGTCTTTCCTGTGGACAGATCGAGAATATGATCCGCCATTCTGGTCTCTGCTTTCGGTGTTCCGCTTGGATCTGCCGTGGTGGTTCCAAACACCCCCGCAAGAATCGCAATCAATTCTTTCTGCATATCGCGCGCCCAGTACTGTGCCACCAGATCACCGATCGCTTTCATCGGATCCGCTCCGGCAAGTGCTGCGGACAGATTAGTTGCTGCCCACATCTTCTGACGAAGGATTGTGGTGGATACATCTTTGTTAGAACCGATCTTTGCCGGTGTCATTTCTACATCCTCAAGTGTTGGCTCGGATTCTCCCTGTAAATCCTCAAAAAACGGCATATTGTGTGTCCTCGCCGCCTCAGATGCCAGTGTATCAAATTCCGGGCTGTTTACCACGATCCCACTCTGGAAAAACGCGGACAGCTCCATTGTTCTGTTGATCACATACCGGTTAAAAAGCTCCGGTACGATCACGTCTGCAATTTTTGTAATTGCCATAGATATTTACCTCCTTAAATTGTCACCCCTGCGGCTGCAGCCATTGCTTTCGCCTGCTCTGGGTTGGATTTTAAAAGTTCACCCTGTTTGGTCAGATTGAATGTCTCTTTTGCGAACGGATTTGTAGTTCCGGCTCCCCCGGTACCGCCCTGTGGATGATATAGTGGTTTCGTCTGCTCCTGTTTAAACAGATGCGCCATTGTCTTATCTTCCTTATACGGTTTTACTGCATCCTCTACACCAACCGGTTTCCCTTCCTTGTCAAATGTGAACTTGTCAAGTCCACCAGCTTTGTAGATCAGATAATCCGGATCAAGTACGCCCTGCTTTGTGAGGGAATCTTTCAGCGCATAGGTCTTTGAAATCTGGTCATTGGCTGTCTGCTGATCTTTTAACTTCGTCTGCAGATCCGCAATGGTGTTCTGTAATGTCTCATTGTCTGCATTGTTCTTTTTCAGATCCCCGATTGTGGTATTAAGCGTTTTAATCTGACCGGCAAGGTTCTCTTTTTCTGCCACGGCGGTATCATACTTACCTTTGTCAACATACTGACCAGATCCAAGGTCTGCGATTTTCACCTGCTTCTCCTTATTCTCCGGCTTTCCGTTATAGGCATTGACGGTATCAGACACCTGCTTATAGAGATCCTCACCTAAAATGTCTTTTAAAAATTCCATAGTTTCCTTTCCTGCACCGTTTTTAAGCGTGGTGTCTCCACAGCAGTATGCAGTTTTGATGCCATGCATAAGGGCAAATTGCCGCAGTTTAAACGTCATAAGGCTTTCGGACAATATAAAAACAGGACTGCCGGAGAAACTTACTTAGCGTCACCTCTGCGCTGTTCGGTTCATAGATTTCCGGTTGCCCTGTTATTATTGATTTTGGGTATGAAAATACCACCATATCATTTCTGACTGGTGGTAACTTTCAATTTTACATTTCTATCATTTTCCGGATCAGTTCCAAATCAGTCACTTCAAGTGTTACTGTTCCTTCCAACGGATCCATATCTTCAAAGCGAAGTCCTGAGAAGATCAATCTTTCACAAGACTGCTCTCCCTGCACATCTCCGACTGCTTCATATACTTTTCCGGTATTAAATGTATCATCTGACTGATACTCAATATTCTGGCATAAAATAAAGGATGCATAGATTTTCTTTTCACCTTTGCATCTTCTCCCAAGGACAGGTGTCATACTCTGGTGCTCTGTGATCTCTATTTTCCCAGCAAATTGTGCAAGTGGAAATCGTCTGCCAGCTGTGATCACATTCAATGATGCGTTTTGAACATCTAATGTTTTTATAAGTTTCACCATACTATCACCCCTGCTTTTCTTCAAAATGCGGACATTTTACATTTTTTCCATTCCAAATTTCAGATGGAAGATTTTTGGGATAAGCATCACAATATTTTGAAAAATCGTTTCTTGAGCCTCTGTATTTACTGCAGTTCAAACATACGCAAAACAGATTCAGCTTATATCTATCTATTTCATATGGTTTATATTTGCTCATGACAATTACCGCCTTTCAAATCTAGGTTTGACATTATATAGTTCACACAATCTTTCCCAAGCAGCCTCTCCAAGTAATATGATCGCATCCTCTTTTTTCATTCCATGTTTCACTTCATCGTAATATTTATCTTGTAATTCATATATAATTTCGTCATATGTATCACTAAATGTCTTGAAATCTGGAAGTTTTTCTACCTGTTCATTATATTCTAACACATATGTACCGTTTTCCCCACAGGTTCTGAAACTTTTGACTTTATAATTTACCAGCAGATACAGATCTTCTGGGGACGGCGGCGTACTCAATGGATGATTATGAGTAACATCTTTTCCTTTCATCATTTTAAGCTGATACTTCGTAAATTCTATAGTATCCTCATTTCCCAACTGGCAATTTACCGCTTTCCCATTGTCAAATATAACTCCAACCTCATGGTCGAACTTGCAGATTTCCGACTCGACCGTATCCACATTTTTACCCTTGAAATCATAATAGTTCGGGTTGCTTTTATTATTGTTTGTGATAATCCCCAACCGGTCTTTCGCTGCATTGTTACCATCTGCAAAAGAGGATTTCCACTCTTCATATGCCATATTGCCCGGTACATAATATGTTTTTCCATCTTCACCACGCGCTGCACGTTCTCCCGGCACTCCAAAATCATCTTCGAAGTATGGGCAGGTACACCCACGGCAGTTCGGATGGAACGGCGGAGCTGTCACACCAATTTCATACTGACTCATAGGGAAATGCTGCCCGTCCATAGAACCACAAAGGCTGCATGTAAAACTATCTAATGTTTCCAATATTTCAAACTGTTCCACCCCAAGTTCTGCAAAACAATCCTTTTGCGCTGCATTGGAAAAAGCCGCCTGTTCTGTCATAACCAAGCGGCCCGCGTTCTGTTTTGATACATTCATCTTCCGTGCCAGTGCATCAATCGTCTTCTGCGGATCAGCCCCGGTGATGATATTCTGTACCATGGTGGCGTTCAATTCATTGACTAGCTTCTGTTTGTTCGTCCAGATCCGGTCTGAAAACGTTTGCCCGTCTGCCGCCCAAGGCTTATGGACCACTGTATCAATCAACCGGTCATTCGGAGATGCAAAACTCCATCCTGTTCCAATCCCCTTCTGAATTTCATAGGCAGTATGGAGAAACCCAGATTGATAAACATCACGGATTGTAGAATCAACACTATCAAGCTGATTACCGAACATCACTTCCAATGACTGCTGCATTTGAAGCTTCAATGCCTCCAGCCGATTGATGTGTACTTTTGCGGAAGCATTTTCCAATTCCTTCATCCACTGACCATTGATAGCATTTTCTTTTCCGTACCGTATGTACTGCTCGACATCCCATTTCAGTTCATCCAATTCACTGGAATTTAATAACCGGCGTGCTTCCACAAGAGAAATCGCGTTATTATTTGCAAAACGCTGATACCAGGCATTGATTTTCGCTTCCATCTGCCGCTGTGCTACAAGATATTGCTTTTCGATATCTGCATAGCACTGCAGCCCTTGCTGATGCTGGGATTCCTCTATCTGCTTGAAGCGTTTTTTCCAATATGCACCGTTTTTCATTCATCCTGCCCCGTATCGCCATCGTTGTTGTCCTGATTGTTATCTGTTTTATTCTGATTCGTAAATGCTCCCGAATACAGATCAGCTTTTTCCTGCACTTCTTTTTCTTCTTTTTCGATCTGCTTCAATTCTTCATCTGCATCTTCCACAAGCGGATGATTTTTCAGAATCGTCTTTTTACTTACAATTCCTACGGAATCCTTGCAGATCTGCGCCTGCTCCGTATCATTCTTGATACAGGTACGGGTCCATGTCTGGATAATCGTACCACACTGAATGCCAAGCACTTTGCAGATTGCTCGCACCAACCGCGAAAACCCAAGCCGGAACTCTGTCTCCATCAATCCTACTTTCATTTCAAGAAGTGAGTACATGAACTTCAACGCCTCACCCGACTGATTGCCGAAGTTCTCTGGCTGCGGATCAAATCCCTGTCCCTGTTCGAAAATTGCCTTTCTTGTGGCTTCCAGCACACTGTTTCTTGCTTCAATCGGAATCTCAATGTTCAGCGTAGACACCGCACCGCCCTCATCCCCATCTACCTTAATGGTCTTGTACTTTTTTAAATCAGATAGGAATCCATTCAGATCTTCACCGCCATATCCAGACAGTACAAAGATCAGCTCCTGTATATCATCCAGATCATTGATAAAGCCGCTGTAAACCTTGTCATATACGTCTATCAGCGGCTTAATGTTGCGCAAATCATCTGTATGGATATTGTTGTTGTAAAACGGGATGAACGGTACTTCTCCGAAATCATGCCGGTAATCGGCAACCATATCACTGGTGGCTGGATCAACAAACATTTCATAGTATGTCAGCAGATTAAGTGTCTCGCCTGCTCTTCGCCGGAATGCCTGACACTCTGTATCTGTCCAGTATTCATATACCGTATAATTATCCCCAGTTGCATCGTCGATGTCCGGATATACTCGCATGGCTCCGATCAGCCTGCGTTTAAGGCTACGGTCAAACACTGGGATGATCTGCTCAGACGGAACAACTGCCCATTCAAAACCATTATCGCCCTGCCAGTAATGCACCCAGCCGATGGAAGTATTGGCAGCATTCACACACAATTTCATGCAGTTCTTTGCATACTCATCACCCAAGGTTTCCGTGATACGCTTATTGCTCGCCGTACTGCCTACATCGAACAACGGCGGTGCGGTAAACGCATAGGACGCTTTCTGGTTCACGATCAGACCATGAAAGTTCCGGGGAATCCGGTTGTCTGCGTTGCGCAGCGGATTGTCGGGTTCCTCTTTTTTCTCATTTTTCTGCTTATCACGAAACAGTATGTCCGTCTCATTGCGGTAATAACGTTCTGCTATATCTGCACGTGTCACAAATGCCGCATGACCTGGCTCATATTTTTTTATCAGTTGTTTCATTGTATCAATATCCATTGTTACCTCACTTCAAAATACCGATGCTTCCCGGCTTGCGAATAATTGTATAGCAGAAGTACCGCAGTGCATCCATTGCATGATCGTGCTGCTTCACCGGTTTATCCTCTCCACGCTCAGATGCTTTCTGATCCCATATGTACGATCCAAATTCTTTAATTGTGTTCGGGCATTGGTCACTGATTGCGATTTTCCCCTGATTCAGCAGGGATGCCACAAATCGGATACCGTCCAGTACGTCATTTTTTGCTTTCTTGATTGCATAACCTCGTTTTTTCAATTCTGCTATGAACGATGCTGCAGATGGATCAATTACAATTTTGACTGGCTTTATTCCATCGAGCCACCTCTCCAGGTCATCCGCATACTCGGTATCTGTTTTCTGTTTTTCTTCATCACGGCCGGAATAATAATACTCGCGGCAGCATACCCACCGCCCGGAACGTTCTTTGCACCACAACAAGAATACTGTTGCATTCTGTGTACCATAGTCACAGGACACATAATAATTTGTATTGGTCAGATCAGCCAGACTGGAAAGCACATGCTTGGCAGTGTCGAACATATCATAGATGATGCCCTCTGCCATCGCCCATAAACCAAGAATGTACCGGCGATAGAATACACCGGTGTACATACTTCGATATCGTTCTTTGATTTTCTCCGACAGGCTTAGGTTGTCATCCATCGTAAAATGCAGATATAGAATATCTTTCAATCCCGGATCGCGATTTTCTGCCGCATCTTTCTCTTTTATTTCTGCTGTTTTTTTCTTCCCAAGATATCCGGTTGCCTTATCAATCCATTCTGTCTTAAACCAGTGATATGGTCCATCCGGATTACAGTTGAACCAATACTTTGAACCATCAACGGAGCATCGTCCGGTTGCCTGGTTCACGAAACTTTCCGGCATCAGCGCAACTTCATCAAAAAAGACCCCAGCCAAGGTAATACCTTGAATGAGATCCTGCGATCGTTCGTCTTTGCCACCAAATATATAGAAATAATTGGTCACGCCGCCTCGGGAAACAATGACCAAATTGTCAGCTCTGTGATCTGCCACGGTATAACCGCGGCTACGGAGCATCAGCTTAAGCCAAAATAGTACATTTCTACGGAAAGAGCCAATTGTCTTACCACACATACCGAAATTTTCGCTGTCAAATGAGTTCATCGCCCACATAACAAACGAAAGTGACATGCTCACTGTCTTTCCGGACCGGATAGCACCATCGGCGATAATGCCATCCTTATCTTTAACAGGAGAATCCTCGCACCACCAGTTCAATACTTTGCGCTGCTTCTTTGAAAATGGCTTGAACTTGAAAATCCGCTTAATCTTACTGATTCTCTTCATCGCCCCAGTCCTCCGCAGCTGTGCCGTTCAGAGCATCAAGGAACCCATCGTCTGCAATCTCCTCGCCATCGTCTGTCTGTACCTTGGCTTTCAGTAATGCAATCTCTGCTTTCTGCTTGTCAGTCGCAAGATCCATATGATCCGTAAGCCACTGCAAGGCTTTCATTCGGTCAGCAAGTTTTACCTTTACGCCGTCCTTACCCTTGGATACTTCGGAAATGATCGTTCCGTCCACGTCCGCATCATTCTTGATATTGACATGGCTTACTGTGATGGTCTTTCGCTCTCCTGTGTCCAGGATCACATCCACATCCTCATTTCCAAACTCTACAAAGTCAGTCACATCTGCAAAAGCAATGTCCATGTACTTCTGGAATACATCGGATTCACTTAGGAACTCTCTGTTGAGACGGTCCTGTTTCAACCTATGGATTTCCTGTTTTACTCCATCTTTCTCCAACAAACGATAGCCTATGGATGCTGCAGTCGCATAATCAACACCATACGCTTTCTGGTATGCCTTGGTAGCATTGAAGCATCGGATGTAATGTATGCAAAAAAGCTGTTGCTTATCGGTCAATTCGGTATTCTGTATTACCTGCTTGACTTCATCAGCTACAGCTTTTTTTTCTAACTTTTTTTGTGTGCACCCTTTTTTATTTTGTGTGCACCCCTTTTTTCTCTCCCAGTTGTACCTTTTTTTCCAGCTCTTGACAGTATTTATTGACACTCCATATTTATCTGCAATGTCTTTATATTTCATCCCAGACATATAGTCTTTTTCAGCGGATTCGTTTTTATTCATAGACATCACCGCCTACTTCTTTTTGATACT
>ERZ779791.455-NODE-455-length-14681-cov-8.01484_pt1 | contig 14681 bp, 8 predicted proteins | sample MGYA00511351_ERZ779791 | MGnify/ENA primary metagenome ERZ779791 (study PRJEB29588, sample SAMEA2143745) | human gut metagenome | biome: human gut; feature: human-associated habitat; material: faeces | place: Denmark | collected 2008/2010 ...
AAGCTCTTTCCCTTTTCGTAAACTTGGGAAACGGCTTCACCGGCCAGGCAGACATTGACAAACTCCGAAAATTCGGGCAGTGAAATGCCGTATTTGGCAAGCATTTCCCGTTTGGGTGAAATGACAAGTTGCGGACGCTCAATCTGCTGTTCCACGTTCAGGTCGGCAATACCGGGAATCCCCTGGATGGCACTCTTGATTTCATTGCCCAGAGTGAACATGCGGTTCAGGTCGTCGCCGAACAGTTTGATGGCGATGTTCGCCTTTGTACCGGATAGCATGGCGTCTATACGGTGGCTGATAGGCTGGCCTATTTCCACGTTTGCCCCTACAATGGTACCCAGTTTTTCGCGGACTTCTGCCACGAGCTCGCTGCGCGAGCGGTCTTTCAACTCAAACGGTGCCTCGATCTCAGAGACGTTTACTCCCAGAGCGTGTTCGTCCAGCTCTGCACGTCCCGTTTTACGGGCCACGGTCTGTATTTCGGGGATGGAAAGCAGCAGCTCCTCGGCACGGTGCCCCATCTTGTCGCTTTCTTCCAGGGAAATGCCTGGAAGCGAGGAGATATTGATGGTGAACGAACCTTCATTGAAAGGCGGCAGGAACGAGCGGCCCAGGGTGAAGAAACAGCCGAGCGCTACTACAAATAGTCCGATAGTACCTCCCAGTACCCCTTTCTTATGCCCCAATACGAAAGTCAGTGCAGAACCATACCATTGCTTCATCTTGCGTGCTACGGCAGAATCGCTGTTTTCGTTGTTTTGTTTTTTCGTTTTCTCTTTTCCCAATAGATAGGAGCAAAGTACCGGCGTTACGGTCAGTGCCACAACAGTTGAAGCCGCCAATGCCACAATGAACGCAATACCCAGTGGTACCAACATCCTACCTTCCATACCACTAAGGAAGAACAGTGGTACGAAGCTGACAATGATAATCAGCGTTGAATTGAGGATAGGCATACGCACTTCTTTCGAAGCATTGAACACCACTTCCAGAATAGGAAGTTGCTCGCCGGCAGGTTTCAGTCGGTTTTCGTGCAAACGCTTGTAGACATTCTCCACGTCCACGATGGCATCATCCACCAGCGAACCGATGGCGATAGCCATACCTCCCAGGCTCATGGTATTTATCGTAAAGCCCATATAGTGCAGGGCAAGGATGGAGGCAATCAGTGACAACGGCAGTGTCACCAGCGAGATGACTGTGGTACGTATGTTGGTAAGGAACAGGAAAAGCACGATGACAACGAAAATACCTCCCTCCAACAACGACTTCTGAACGTTTCCGATGGAACTTTCGATGAAACGGCTTTGACGGAAGATGTCTGTGGAAACCTTTACGTCCGCCGGTAGATTCTTCTGCAGGTCTTGCAGGGAAGCTTCCAGTTTGTCTGTAAGCTCCAGCGTGCTTGTGGCGGGTTGCTTGGTGACTGTCAGCAGTACGGCATGCTTACCGCGTTCCGAGGCGGTACCCAGTTTAGGAAGTTTGGCTCCGACTTGAACGTCGGCAATATCTTCCAGCAGGATAGGGGCGCCGGAGACTCCGTTGCTCCGCACCACGGCCTTGGCTATCTGGTCTACCTTGTCGGTAGAAAGTACGCCGCGTACGATATATTCATTGCCATATTCATAGAGCACTCCACCATTGGCATTCAGGTTCATTTCGCGGGTGATGTTCATCACTTCGCTCAATGTTACGCCGTAATGGCGCATCCGTTCCGGGTCCAGCTGCACTTGATATTCCTTGATGTCGCCACCCAGTACGGCAACTTGTGCCACACCGCCCGTAGAGAGCAGGCGGGGACGTATGGTCCAGTCGGCAATGGTACGCAAATCCAGCATAGAGGTCGAATCTGCTGTCAGACCTACAATCAACATCTCGCCCAAAATGGACGATTGTGGGCCTAGTGTCGGCTTGCCTACGTTGGCCGGTAAGGATTCGCTGACGACTGCCAGCTTCTCACTGACAATCTGCCGGGCAAGATAGATATCTGTATCCCAGTCGAATTCTACCCAGACTACAGAAAAACCGTTCGTTGAGGAAGAGCGTACACGGCGCACACCCGTTGCACCGTTTACAGCCGTTTCTACGGGAAAAGTGACCAGCTGTTCCACTTCCTCTGCTGCCATACCATTTGCTTCGGTCATGATGACCACGGTCGGCGCATTGAGGTCAGGGAACACATCCACTTCCGTATGCATGGCGGTAGGTGGGGGGGTGAGAATCCCGCCAATCAGCAACAGCACCGATGCTACCAGCACCAGGATGCGGTTCTGAAGAGAAAAACCAATTATTTTGTTTAACATCTTTTTATTTACTATTTACAATGTACAATTGGGCTGCGCAATGTCAGCCGCACTTGCTGTTTTATCTAATATTTCTTGTTTATCTGACTTTACACTCCCCATTCGTCACGTAACCCTTATACTGCATAGCGAAATGGTACTTTGTAAATTGTCAAATTGTACATGAGATTAGTGTTCATGGCTATGTGCCGGAATAGCATTCGTTGCCGATGCCAGCTTCACTTGATAGGCTCCTTGGGTTACGACGCGATCGCCTGCTTTTATGCCGGAAAGGATTTGTACACTTTCGCCATTGTCGGCACCCAGGGTGACAAGCTGTTTTTTGTAGCCCTCTTCATCCAGTTGCAGGTAGACAAAGAAGCTGCCTTGTTCCTCGGTCAGCGCACTGTGAGGAAGAGACAACACGTTCTCCATTGGTGAGGATAATAGGAATACTTCTACAAACGAGCCGGGAATAACGTCTCCCTTATTGTCGAATTCAAAAGTTACGGGTACATAATATCCGTTCTCACCCGAAGCCTTTCCATAAGAAAGCATGCGCCCGCCCAGTTCTTTCAATGTATATACCTTATTATTATAAGGAGTACAGAAGTTGGCAGAACCGATGCTGTTTAGGTAAGGATAGTACTTTTCGGATACATCCGCACGCAGGAAAAGCTTGCGGTTCTGGGTGACGCTTACCAACGGCTGGCCGACGCTGACGTAGTCCCCTTCTTTCACCAACAGATTCTTCACATAACCGCTGATGGGAGAAACAACAGCCTGGCCGCTTGCCGAATGGTTCTTTGCGACTGCCTCGTAACTGATACGGGCATTTTCGTAAATCTGTTCGGCTTGCGCGAATTCCTTTTCAGATACGATTTTGTTGCCTACAAGCGCTTTCATACGCTCGTATTCTTTTTTGGAAACCTCGTAGGCTATCCGGGCTTTCTGCACCGGGTCTCCGTCGGCCATGTTTTTGGATGACAATACCACCAAAGGAGTACCTTTGCTGACACTCATTCCTTCGATAACTTTTCCCTTGAAGGAAACCACGCCTGCTACTGTAGCTACGGCTACGCTCTCGTCTCCCTGGGCTGCCATCACCTGGCCGCTGGTCTTGATGACTTGATGGAAACTACCCGGTTCAACAGTGCTGACTGCTACGCCGGCAGCTTGCGCCTTTGCTGGTGGCAGGATGATTTCATCGCTTCCTCCGGCATGGTTTTCCTGCTCTTCGTGCTCATGGTTGTGTTCCTCATGTTCGTGGTCATGTCCCTCGTGGTCATGTCCGTCATGATTGTGCTCTTCTGTTTCGTGATTATGTCCTTCGTGGCTGTCTCCGGACTTGCTGTTACAGGAGCCTAAAAGGAATAATCCCAAGACTCCCATGAAAATAACTTTTTTCATGATGATATTTGTTCTTACTTTTTGATTTTGAATACAAAGTTAGGGCATAGGGCGTGCAACCAAATTGCATTGTTCCTTATGCCGGATAGAAATCTGTCCCGGTGATGTTCCGGTAACAGTTAAGCAAGAAGAGACGGAGGGGCACGAAGTCCCGTAGCACATATGATAAATGTGCTATGAAGAGATTCCAGATAGATACACTCCTGCCTGCTTATGTCAAACTCGGGTAGGATGAGTAACTTGGAAAAAGGTTCAATGAGTAGGGTAACTGCCCACAAGGCATCCGGATGTGAACACACATCATTGGAAGAGCTGGGCGTCTGTTGTACAAAGTGGGTTGTCATGCATCCCGTGTCGCAACAGCAGTGCTCGTTGCCCGGGCTATGACGGTGTCCGCAGCAATCGGCGGTGATATCATTCTTCATGCATATCATTCCGTCGGCATGATGATGGTGGGGAATGACGGGTATCACCAGCATTATCAAGCTGATGAAAAAAAGAATATAGGTTATGTACTGTTTCTTTTTCATTCCTCTATCTTTGGACGGATGCAAAGATAGAGGTTAAGGACTTAATTACCAAATAGAAAATGCTAAAAAGGTTTGAATAACATATTCAATCCCTCATTCATGCTGGGGTGGGTGAAAATGAAGTCCCGCAGGAAATGGTAACGCTGTCCCGTTTTCATGATTGATGCTACGGTATTGATTACTTCTGGTGCATCGGCACAAAGTAGGGTACAACCCAGAATCCGTCCGGTATGGATGTCTACAATAGCTTTGAGCATACCGTCTATGCTGTGTAGCGTACGGGCACGTGGAATCATGGCAGCAGGGATACGTGCCACATGTATGGAATAACCGTTCTTCATCGCTTCCTCTTCCGTCAGTCCTATATGTGCCAGCGGTGGGTCGGTGAAAATGGCAAAGGGGATTGGATACCGGTCTTTTGTACTCCTTTTTTTGTTTTCAAAGAGTTGATTACGGATGATACGGAAATCATCGATGGACAAGTAGTCGAACTGTTCGTCTCCTTTTACGTCCCCCAGGGCCCATACGTGTGGGGCTGTAGTCCGTAATTGGTTGTCGACAACGATGGCTCCCCGCTTGTCTGTTTGTATACCCGCTTTTTCCAGATTCAGCTCTGCAGTCATAGGCTTGCGGCCGATGGCTACCAGCAAGGCATCTCCTTTCAGGTAGTAGGGAGTGCCGTTTGCACTGTCCGTATAGGTCAGAGTTATTCCTTCGGCTGTGTCGTACACGGATTGGACACGGGCGTTCAACCGGACATTGATACGCTTTCGGTTCAATGCTTCCAGCATGGAGGCGGCAATGTCGCGGTCCACTTTAGGCAGAAAGCGGTTTCCCGCTTCCAGCAGTGTGACATGGCTTCCAAAGCCTGCATACATAGTGGCAAACTCCAATCCGACAGCACCGCCGCCGATGACGAGCAGGTGTGCGGGCAGTTTGTTCGATTGCAGCAAGGTCTCACTGGTATATACGTACTTGCTCTCCTTGAGTCCGTCGATGGCAGGCAGGATAGGGGTGGACCCGGTGTTGATGAATATCTCTTTTCCCTCAAGAATCGTTTCGTCCTTGCCGGAGACTATACGGATTGTATTTTCGGACAAGAAAGAAGCAGTTCCGTCATAGAGGGTTATATTAGGCTTGTTTTTTACATTTTCATAATTTTTCTCACGCAGGAAGGATACAAGCTTGTCTTTCCGCGCCACGGCAAGTGCATACAGTTTGGACTGGTTCTTATAATCGTCATAGTATCTTTTTTCCGCATATTCCGATTCGTGAATCAGAGTTTTGGTAGGGATACATCCTACGTTTACACATGTTCCTCCGTACATCTGAGGGGAACGTTCCACGATGGCTACTTTCCAATTCCGTTCGGCCAGTTCGGCGGCCAATAACTTGCCGCCCTTGCCGAATCCTATTATGATGGCATCATATTGTTTCATTTTAATATCTCTTAGTTAAGTGTTTAGTAAAATGAAAACAATATGTATCGGCCATTTGTTCGGACGCCGGGTTTAGCAGATGCTTATCGTTCCAGTTCGCGGAGGGAGTCCATTTTCTTCTTTTCAAGGAATTCGTAGATGCCGCTCAAGTGCTCTTTCACTTGTTTGTTGCCGAATTCATATACCTTGCTTACCAGTCCGTCCAGGAAGTCACGGTCGTGGCTGACGAGGATAAGGGTACCGTCAAAATCCAGTAACGCTTGCTTCAGGATATCTTTGGTTTTCATGTCCAGATGGTTGGTCGGTTCGTCCAGTATCAGCAGATTCACCGGTTCGAGCAAAAGCTTTATCATGGCGAGGCGTGTGCGCTCTCCACCGGAAAGCACCTTGACCTTCTTCATGGACTCTTCGGGGCCACCGAACATGAAGGCACCCAGCAGGTCGCGTATCTTGTTGCGGATTTCCCCTTTTGCCACATCGTCGATGGTCTGGAATACGGTCAGGTTCTCATCCAACAATGAGGCCTGGTTTTGTGCGAAATATCCAATCTGCACGTTGTGTCCTATCGTGAGGGTGCCTTCATGTTCTATTTCCTTCATGATGCACTTCACTAACGTTGACTTTCCTTCCCCGTTCTTACCAACGAAAGCAACCTTGTCTCCCCGTTCTATGGTGAGGTTGGCATTCTTGAAGACCACATGGTCACCGTAACTTTTCCCTACTCCCTCCATGATGACGGGATAATTGCCTGAGCGGGGAGAAGGAGGGAATTTGAGGCGTAACGCTGAAGTGTCTTCTTCATCCACTTCCAGCAGTTCCAGCTTCTCCAGCATTTTTACGCGGCTTTGCACTTGCAGGGTTTTGGAGTAGGTGCCTTTGAACCGTTCGATGAATTCCTTGGTTTCGGCAATGAACTTCTGCTGGTCGTCGTAGGCTTTCTGTTGCTGTTCGCGGCGTTCCTTGCGGAGTTCCAGGTATTTGGAGTAGTTTACTTTGTAATCGTATATCCGTCCCATGGTCACTTCAATGGTACGGGTGGTGATGTTGTCTACGAATTTACGGTCGTGGCTGATGACGATGACAGCCTTTCCATTGCTGATAAGGAAATCTTCCAGCCATTGTATGGATTCTATGTCCAGATGGTTGGTAGGCTCGTCTAGCAACAGCACGTCAGGCTTTTGCAGCAACAGCTTGGCAAGCTCGATGCGCATGCGCCATCCGCCGCTGAAGTCACTGGTCTGGCGGTTGAAGTCTTCGCGTACAAAGCCCAGTCCGAGCAGTGCTTTTTCCACATCCTCCTCGTAATTGGTGGAGTCGATGGCATAGAACTTTTCGCTTAAGGCGGAGACATTCTCGATAAGTTCCATGTAGCTGTCGCTTTCGTAGTCGGTACGCGTTTCCAGTTCCTTGTTGAGGCGCTCTATTTCAGCTTCCATTTCATGCAGGTGGGCAAAGGCTTGCGCCGCTTCCTGGAATACGGTACGTCCGTCTTCCGTCATAAGGTGCTGTGGAAGGTAAGCTATGACACTGTCCTTGGGGGCTGAGATTTTTCCACGGGTAGGTTGTCTTACACCTGCCAGGATTTTCAACAATGTACTTTTCCCCGCTCCATTTTTACCCATCAGGGCGATACGGTCTTTTTCGTTGATAACGAAAGATATGTCACTGAATAAAGTAGTTCCGCCGAATTCTACGGCCAGTCCGTCTATAGAAATCATTATATATTTTTTTAATGAGCTGCAAAGATAGTGCAAATCTATTATTTTTTATATCTTTGCCCCTATATAAACAAAACGCATAGGTCATGGAAATAGAAAAAGTGTCAGGAGATTACCGTCCGCTTATTCTGGTTGCGGAAGATGATGATAGTAACTTTAAACTGATAAAGGCTATTATCGGCAAGAAATGCGAGATACTATGGGCAAAGAATGGTGAGGATATTGTAAATTTGTTCGAAGAGAATCGCGACAAGGCGGAAGCTATTCTGATGGATATAAAAATGCCTATTATGAACGGGCTGGATGCTACGGTGATTATTCGCAAGAAGGATAAAGAACTTCCCATCATCATGCAGACCGCTTACGCCTTTACTGCCGACCGCGAAAAAGCCTTGGAGTGCGGAGCCTCGGAAGTGTTGGTAAAACCCATCACTCTGTCTGCTTTGCGTACATGTCTGAGCCGTTATTTACCCAAATTGGTTTGGTAAGGCTTTACTGATAATAAAAAGGGAACCGGATGACTAAGTAATGAATATATCATCCGGTTTCCTTCTTTTTATTCTTGTGCATTGTCTTTTCTCTCTTCCATCTTCTTTTTTACAAATTCGATTTTGAGATTGGCTTCTTCCATATTCTTCTTTATTTCCGTCATGGATGACAGCAGTTGTGCCAGTTCGTAGATGCTGGCAAGGGCCTGGCGGTCGGCGGCAGTCATGGTGATGGAATAGGGGCGTTCCCCTTGATAGTTGACTTTGATATTCTTGTCCTTGTTCAGATAAAGGAACCCCATGACGTTTCCGTCTTCTCCCAGTTTGAAGTCTGCCTTTTCAATCTTTTCACCGAGGTCAGTGGTTTCGTAGCTGTCTTTGGCGGCGGGTGTTTCGGCAAAACTACCGTCGGGAGCAGTGACTTTGACGGCCACATGGTGGATATTATGGGCTCCGCAATAAATGGAAGTCATGCTCATGACTCCGTTTTCGTCTACCTGGAAGCGAAGGAAAGAGCGATGCAGATTTTTTTCTATCACTTGGGAAGGATGAAGGTAATTGCCGATATTCTGGTATTCGGCATCTTTTTCAAAGGTGTATTTCCCTTTGATTGCATCGAAATCCTTTTGCTTGGCTTGAAGCATACTGTCCAGATAGACCAGGCTCTTTTCCTGCTCTTTCAGTTCCACTTCCTGCATCAGGCCGATGCCTGCACGGCGAGTTTCAAACGCTTTGGGATAGAGCATCTTGATGCTGTCAATCAGAATCTTCGCTTCATTGTAGTTGCCGAGTTCAAACGCTTCGCGGGCAGCTTGTAGTTTTTCACCAGCCTTCTTCTCCACATCTTCGCAAGAGAAGAGTGTACAGCATAGGCATGCAAGGAGTATTACTTTTTTCATATTTGTTGTTCTTGGAGTTAGAGTCCACAAAAATAGAAATAATATCTTTATCTTTGCAGCATTTTAATGTGCAAATGTGCTAATAGACCATTAACACATTTGCGTATTCATTACATTAGCGCATTATTTATGATAGATTTGACGGCAGAAGAACTGAAGCAATATTTTAGTGATGATATATTCAAGCGGATATCCGAAACGGCTGATGAATTGGGATTGGAATGTTACGTAGTCGGTGGATATGTACGTGATATTTTCCTGCAACGTCCTTCCAAGGATATTGATGTGGTGGTGGTAGGCAGTGGCATTGCCATGGCCGAGGCGCTGGGTAAGCGTCTGGGGCGTGGGGCGCATGTTTCCGTCTTCAAGAATTTCGGTACGGCACAATTGAAGTACTATGGTACGGAAGTTGAGTTTGTGGGTGCAAGAAAAGAATCGTATACACACGATTCCCGCAAGCCTATTGTAGAGGACGGTACATTGGAGGATGACCAGAACCGCCGTGATTTTACCATCAATGCACTGGCTGTTTGCCTGAACCGGGTGCGTTATGGCGAGTTGGTCGACCCCTTTGGCGGTATTGGAGACTTGAAGGAAAAGACCATCCGGACTCCCCTCGACCCTGATATAACTTTCAGTGATGACCCTTTGCGCATGATGCGCTGTGTCCGTTTTGCCACCCAGCTGGGATTCTATATTGACGATGAGACATTCGATTCTCTGGAGCGTAATCGCGAACGCATCTCCATCATCTCCAAAGAACGCATTGCAGACGAACTGAACAAAATCATCTTGTCACCTATTCCGTCTAAGGGATTCATTGAGCTGGACCGCTGTGGTCTGCTGGAACTGATATTCCCGGAACTTGTCAGGCTGCAAGGCGTGGAGACGCGCAATGGACGCGCCCATAAGGACAATTTCTACCATACGCTCGAAGTACTCGACAACATCAGCAAGAAGACCGACAACCTTTGGCTACGCTGGGCAGCTCTTCTGCATGATATAGCCAAGCCTGCCACCAAGCGTTGGGAACCCCGTGCGGGCTGGACGTTCCATAACCATAATTTCATTGGCGAGAAGATGATACCCGATATTTTCCGCAAGATGAAGCTCCCTATGAATGAGAAGATGAAATATGTGCAGAAAATGGTGAGCCTGCACATGCGTCCCATTGTGATAGCGGATGATGTAGTGACCGACTCGGCAGTGCGTCGTCTCTTGTTTGAGGCAGGTGATGATATAGACGACCTGATGACACTGTGCGAAGCCGACATTACTTCCAAGAATATGGAGCGTAAGAAACGCTTCCTTAATAATTTTCAGTTGGTACGCCAGAAGCTGAAGGATTTGGAGGAACGCGACCGTATCCGTAATTTCCAGCCTCCGGTCAGTGGTGAAGAAATCATGAAGACTTTCGGCCTTTCTCCTTGCCAGCAGGTAGGTGCCTTGAAGAGTGCCATTAAGGATGCCATTTTGGACGGCATCATTCCCAATGAATACGAAGCCGCCCGTGCATTTATGTTGCAACGGGCGGAGAAGATGGGGCTTAAGGAGTTATGAGTTATAAGTTGCATGTTATGTACCATGCGTTATAACTCATAACTTATAACTCTTCTTTTTCTACTTGGAACTTGCGGCTTACTTTCATCAGGTTGATGGTGTAGGTCACTACGTTCTGGGCTTCTTGTATCATAGTCAGGTATACCATGCTGACTTTGATGCTGCCGCTCTGGCTTTGGATGCGTTGCAGCTCTTCGCGTTTCAGGTGAGACAACTGTCCGTTGAGGTCGTTGGCTTTGCGAATCTCTGTTTCCAGTTCATCATAATTGTTCGTTTCCAGCTTGTGGCGGCATACTTGTAACAGATAGCAGATGTCTTTGGCTACGTCTGTAAATTCTCCTTTCTGAATGGCATCCAGCGGATTGAAGTTATTGTCTATGTGCTCTAAGCAAGGTTCGCAAAGACGGCCTACGCTGTACACCAGTTCGCTGGCAAAGTCGTTGCCTTGATAGTAATAGAGTCCTTTTTCCAGTACGGTATTGTTGTCGAGACGGCACATGGCAAGTGTTCCGGTACGCTTCATCTGCTTGATGAGTTGTTTTTCGAATTTTACTGAGCCCATGGCACGACGCAGTCCGCGTAGATTCTCGTGTAGGAAGGAAGTGACGGTACGTTCAAAATTCTCTTCTGTGAATTCCATAATCTTCACCAGTTCTTCACGGGTATGCTTGCGGAGCAATTCGATGACTTCATTGTTGTCCGTACTCTTCATCAACTGTTTTAGGGTCTCGTTGCCTTTTTCTTTTTCCTTGCGCTTTTTGTACATCACTTGGCTACGAATCAGCATGAAGACTGCCAGACCAATCAGTGCCAGGATGGCAACCGTACCGCCGAAATGGATAATCAGTGCTACGAAGAAACAGATGGTGAACGCTGCTCCGGCAGTGATGAACCAACCGCCGATAACGCTGAGCACACCCGTAATGCGGAATACCGCCGAATCACGTCCCCAGGCACGGTCGGCAAGCGATGTACCCATGGCTACCATAAAGGTGACGTAAGTGGTGGAAAGGGGAAGTTTCAAGGAAGTTCCCAAGGCGATGAGCAGACCAGCCAATACGAGATTGACGGAGGCGCGAACCAAGTCAAAAGCGGCGCCGTCGGCTATGATGGCTTCATCCTTCTGGAAGCGTGTGTTCATCCACCGCTTGCTGCTTTCAGGCATCGTTTTGGATATTCCGTTAGCCAGAGTCATGCTGAAGCGTACCAGCGTACGGGCTATCGGGGTACTTCCGAAGTTCTCTTCACCGTCATCCTGGCGGGCAAGGTCCACGGAAGTCTTGATAACGTTGTGGGCTTTCTTGGATGTGCAGAGTGCATAAACCATAATGGCGCCTGCACCGATAAGGAAATACCACGGGGTTTTGGCTGCACCGAGGAGTGAGGACATCAGGAATCCGTCGGGGCCGGCGGCCGTACCATTGGCTGTATAGTCAATAAATGAGGAATATCCTGCGAGGGGGACACCGATAAAGTTCACCAAGTCATTGCCGGCAAAGGCGAGGGCGAGGGCGAAAGTACCCATCAGAACCACTACTTTGAAGACGTTTATCTTGCACCAATGCAGTATCTGCATCAGTATGGTGAAGAATACAAAGAAACCGGTTATTAGCAATGCGGTATTGTCGTGTATCCATTGCTTATTTTCAGGAGTCATGAATGAACTGTCTTTCAGCCCCTTTATCAGCATGAAGTAGATGATGCTGGTGGCAGCTATACCACCGAACAGCGCGATGCTGTATTTCATGTTCTTCTTGTAGTTGAAGGTGAACACGATACGTGCCAGCCACTGTACCAGCATACCGAAGAAGAAGGCAATGGCTACGGATACAAAAATGGCCATGATGACAGACAGCGCCTTGTCTGTATTGATGAGGTCGCCCAGTCCCAATGTATCGCTGTTATAGACCTTGATGAGCGCCAGTGCGAACGTACCTCCCAGCAGCTCGAACACCATGGATACAGTGGTGGAGGTAGGCATTCCCATAGTGTTGAAGACATCTAATAGCACGACGTCCGTCAACATGACGGCAAGCAGAATGCACATGATTTCGGCAAAGTAGAAGTGCTCCGGTTGATAGATGCCGTGTCGTGCAATGTCCATCATGCCATTGCTGAGTGCCGCACCGATGAAGACGCCAATGCCTGCAATGAACAGTATGGTTTTGAAAGATGCTGCCTTTGCTCCGACAGCCGACTGAAGAAAATTGACCGCATCATTACTGACACCTACCACGAGGTCGAAAATCGCGAGTACGAACAGAAAGATGACGATACCCAGATAAATTGTTTCCATAGACATGTATTTTATTTCCGGCTGCAAAGGAAAGAGTTTGGTGTTGCAGGGAAATGTCATACATGTTACAGAAATGTTACAAATGTTTTGGAATAGAATGGTATTGTGTTAAGAGCGATTGCTCTTATTCTCCTAATAATCATTAATGTTAAGCATTTAAGAGTAACAATATAAGTATAATAGAAGAGTGGATGCTTTTGTGTTTCGTATTTGGTTATTTCTATGTTAAGCAGCCAAATTACTAGTTAATTGTTTGCAGATGTCGAGAATTCTTGCGAATATTGCATACAAGTTGTGTGTAGAATTGATTGTAATTAGAACTTTGATATTAAAAATCAAAGATGTATGTAACTTTTTTAATTCATTTATTAAATAAATGAATTCTACCAACGAATATAGAAATATGAAAAACCATTTTTGTTTAAACCTATTCTTCTTACTATATTTGTTTTTTTGTGCTGGATGCAAGCAGCATATCTCAGATAGTGCTGCTAAGGCAAATGAGGCATTGTTTACTCAATTAGATAGTCTGATAGATAATTCTGATAAACTTATTTTGCAGAAAGAGGAGCGAATAGAGGCGTTGAAGCATTCACTAAGACAATCTAAGGCATTTGAGAAACAGTATGAACTTAATCAGGCTATTTATCAAGAATATCGCGTGTATGATGCAGATTCGGCTATGAAGTATACTACACAAAGCCTTGATTTAGCACGACAATATCATGATAAGAATCGTGAGATTGAATCTTTATTAGGTATTGGTTTTGTTTATACGGCTAATGGCTTGCTTAGTCAAGCCTCTGAAGTAATGCATTCACTCTGTTCTTCCAGTATGCCTCGCTACTTACGTTCGCGTTATTATGGTCAGATGCGTACTCTCTGCTCGCGGTTGCAACTCTATTCATTAGGTGATGATGCATTACATGAGCATTATGGTCAACTTTATGCGTTATATTCAGATTCAGTATTGCAGACGGCCACTCCTGACGAGCCACGCTACCTTTATAGCCGTGTGTGGAAATATCAAGATGTTCCCGGTGCACAACGTATTGCCATTAGGGATGAGTTGGAAAAGGAAAAACAACGTCTTCTACCTAATAGTCGTAATTATTCTATTTTAGCTTATAACTTGGCTCTACTTTATGAAAAAGAACACAACCATACCAAGTGGCTGGAAAATATGATTCTCTCAGGTATTGCTGATGTATATGCTGTGAATCGTGATATTGGTTCGTTGTATGCATTGGCTTCCTATTTATATGAACAAGGTCAGTTGGACCGAGCCTATCGTTATAGTACTTATTGTTCTGATATCGGTATAACTTTTAAGAGCCGTGTACGACTGCTTCATCAGCAGAAGTTGCAGAGAAGGATACATCAAAGCTACATTGAACGTGATCATATGCAACAGAAGCAGCTAAAGCTATTCCTTTTATTTATTAGTTTTCTCACTATTGTATTGCTGATAGCTCTTTTCTTTTTGAGAAGGCAAACAAGAAGACGTAGGAAAGCTTTGGTTGAGCTACATGTGGCCAATGGTAGATTGAAGAGTCTTAATAGTGAACTGCAAAAGCTCAATTTGGTTCTACGTGACACAAATTATATTAAGGAGGAGTATATTGGTCAGGTATTCAAACTTTGTTCATCCTATATTTGCCGTATGGAGGAGTATCGTAAAAAGTTAAACCGTAAATTAAAGGCTGGGCAACTTGAAGATTTAAAGAAGATGATTAGTTCTACTTCTACCATGAGCGATGAAATGAAGGATTTTTATGAGAAATTTGATTCCATTATTCTACATTTATACCCTGATTTTGTAGAGCACTTCAATAGTTTGCTACGTCCCGAAGAACATATTGAAGTGAAGTCTGGGCGGCTTAATACAGAACTTCGTATTCATGCTTTGATACGAATGGGGGTAACGGATAGTGAGAAGATTGCAGAATTTTTGCACTGTTCACTGCAAACCGTATATAATAATCGTTCTATAACTTTAAATCACTAGTGTCCACTAAAAATTTTTTGGTCACTAGTCGGTTAAAAATTAAATAAA
>ERZ779791.460-NODE-460-length-14577-cov-7.11472_pt1 | contig 14577 bp, 9 predicted proteins | sample MGYA00511351_ERZ779791 | MGnify/ENA primary metagenome ERZ779791 (study PRJEB29588, sample SAMEA2143745) | human gut metagenome | biome: human gut; feature: human-associated habitat; material: faeces | place: Denmark | collected 2008/2010 ...
TGAGCGTCGAGCACTTCCGATCGGGCTTTGATTGATGTCGATTACCTTATCAAGATTTTCAATGCCTTTTATGCCCTTGTTTTTACCCGGAATAATCTTGGCTTTGTTTAAATCACGGGCAAGGGTTTTGTATAAAATCTCATTAATCAGTGTACTTTTTCCCGAACCCGAAACGCCCGTTACGCAAACAAGTTTGCCGAGCGGAATCTTTACATTTACATTTTTAAGATTGTTTTCGGCGGCACCGAGAATTTCAATAAATTTTCCGTTGCCCTCCCTGCGTTTTTCGGGAACAGGAATAACTCTTTTATGGCTTAGATACTGACCTGTAATTGATTTTTCGCAAGCCTTGATCTCATCAACATCGCCTACGCACACAATTTCTCCGCCGTGCACACCTGCACCGGGTCCGACATCGACAATACAGTCGGCAGCGTACATAGTATCCTCATCGTGCTCAACAACAATAACCGTATTGCCCAAGTCACGAAGTCTTTTAAGCGTGCTCAAAAGTTTTTCATTGTCACGCTGGTGCAAACCGATACTCGGCTCGTCAAGAATATAAAGCACACCCATAAGACTGCTGCCGATTTGAGTTGCAAGTCTTATACGCTGACTTTCACCGCCGCTAAGAGTTCCTGCAGAACGGGAAAGCGTAAGATAGCCAAGACCGACACGCTGTAAAAAGTTAAGTCGTTCACGGATTTCCTTTACAATCTCGGCAGAAATAATCTTTTCTTTTTCGGTAAACTCAATTGTATCAAGAAATTCAAGCGCAGATACAACGGATTTTTTACAGAAATCAGCAATATTAATTCCGCCGACCGTTACGGCAAGGCTCTCTTTTGACAGTCTGTCGCCGTTACATTCGTCACAATGAATTTCAGACATATAATTTTGTATTTCTTCCTTAATCCAATTGCTTGATGTATCTTTATATCTTCTTTCAAGATTATTTATAATACCCTCAAATTTTTGCTCATAACTGCCACTGCCGTAAACCGATTTACGGTGAATAGTCAAGGTTTCGTCACCTGTACCGTAAAGCAAAATTTTGATAATTTCAGGTGATAGTTCCGACAACGGTGCGTCAAGTGAAAAATTATATTTTTCGGCAAGTGCCTCAAAGTACATAGCCGCAATGGAACTGCCCTCCATTGCCCAGCCGCTTCCTTTTATAGCGCCCTGTCGCACACTTTTACTCATATCGGGAATAATTTTATTTTCGTCAATCTTAAGAAATACGCCCAAGCCCGTACATTTAGGGCAAGCACCGAACGGATTATTAAAAGAGAACATTCTCGGCGATAAATCTTCAATACTCACACCGTGGTCCGGGCATGAATACTTCTGTGAGAACATTACATCTTCTCCGCCGACAATATTTACAAGAATGATACCGTTTGAAAGTTTAGAGGCGGTTTCTATACTGTCCGAAAGTCTTGAAGTAATTTCAGGCTTTACTACAAGTCGGTCAACAATTACTTCTATATTATGTTTTTTATTTTTCTCAAGCGGAATTTTTTCTGACAAATCATACACAATTCCGTCTGCTCTTACTCTCGCAAAACCCGATTTTCTTGCACTTTCGAGTACCTTTACATGCTCGCCTTTTCTGCCACGCACAACAGGAGCCAAAATCTGAATTTTTGTGCCCTCGTCGTAAGACATAATTTTATCTACTATCTGGTCAACCGTCTGCTGTCTGATTTCTCTGCCGCAAACAGGGCAGTGCGGAATACCGACTCTTGCATAAAGCAAACGCAGGTAATCGTAAATTTCGGTTACGGTGCCGACGGTTGAACGAGGATTTTTCGATGTGGTCTTTTGGTCAATGGAAATAGCAGGTGACAATCCCTCAATGCTCTCTACATTCGGTTTGTCCATTTGTCCCAAAAACATTCTTGCATAAGAAGAAAGGCTTTCTACATATCGTCTTTGTCCCTCGGCATAGATGGTATCAAAAGCAAGCGAGCTTTTGCCCGAACCCGAAAGACCTGTTATTACAACAAGTTTATTTCTCGGAATTTCAACATTGACATTTTTCAGATTATGCTCTTTAGCTCCTCTTACTATAATTTTGTCGTGTTCCATCTCTTTCCCCTTTTTCCTTTATTCAGCAATTATAGCCTCTCATAAAGAGAGGCTATAAAAATTATTATTCGTTATCTTTGTTTTCAGCAGTATTTGCATTATCTTCTTCGGATTCGGCATCTTCTGCCTCAACAGGCTCAACATAAGTGCCGTTCATAACAGCCTCAAAGTCTTCGCCGCCCATTTTTTCATGCTTAATAAGGTAAGCTGCAACCTCATGAAGTTTATCAATATTATCCTTCAAAATGGTTTCTGCTCTGTCGTAAGCATTGTTGACAATCTCAAGAATAAGCTCGTCAATCTTAGCGGCAGTTTGCTCTGAATAATCTTGAGTATGACCCATATCTCTGCCAAGGAATACGGCACTGTTGTCTTTGCCGTAACAAATACAGCCGAGTTCCTTAGTCATACCGTACTTTGTAACCATATCACGGGCAGTCTTTGTAGCCTTTTCAATATCGTTAGACGCACCGGTTGAAATATCATCAAGAATGATTGCCTCCGCAACTCTACCGCCAAGACATACTACGATGTCTTCAAGCATTTCTGTGCGTGAGTTGTAAGACTTATCTTCAGACGGCAACGGCATTGTATAACCGCCTGCCATACCTCTCGGAATAATAGAAATCTCGTGAACAGGGTCTTGTGTAGCAAGCTCGTGGAAACAGATTGCGTGACCTGCCTCGTGATAAGCGGTAAGTTTCTTTTCCTTGTCGCTCATAACTCTTGTCTTTTTCTCTGCACCGACTACAACCTTGATTGTAGCCTCTTCGATTTCTTCCATAGTAATGGCTTTTTTATTCTTTCTTGCAGCAAGCAAAGCAGCCTCGTTAAGGAGATTCTCAAGGTCTGCACCTGTGAATCCTGCTGTTGTCTTTGCAATAGTCTTGAGCTTAACATCGGGGGCAAGCGGCTTTTTGCGAGCATGTACCTTAAGGATAGCTTCTCTGCCGTTGATGTCAGGATAGCTTACGATTACCTGTCTGTCAAATCTGCCCGGACGCATAAGAGCAGGATCGAGAACATCAGGTCTGTTAGTTGCGGCAATAAGGATAACGCCCTCGTTTGCTCCGAAGCCGTCCATCTCTACAAGCAACTGGTTAAGTGTCTGCTCACGCTCATCGTGACCGCCGCCAAGACCTGCGCCTCTCTGGCGACCTACGGCGTCAATCTCATCAATGAAGATGATACACGGTGAGTTCTTCTTAGCCTGTTCAAAGAGGTCACGAACTCTTGACGCACCGACGCCAACAAACATTTCTACAAAGTCGGAACCTGAAATTGAGAAGAACGGAACGCCTGCCTCGCCTGCAACAGCTCTTGCAAGCAATGTTTTACCTGTACCAGGAGGGCCTACAAGGAGTACACCCTTAGGAATTCTTGCGCCGAGTTTATTATACTTTTCCGGAGCTTTAAGGAATTCAACGATTTCTTCAAGCTCTTCCTTTTCTTCGTCTGCGCCTGCAACATCTTCAAATGTGGTTTTGCGCTTTTCGTCATTTGTATTTTTGATTTTAGCCTTGCCGAAGTTCATTTCTTTTCCGCCAAGACCGCCGCCCATTTTCTTCATAATGAATATCCATACAACTACAAAGAGGATTCCCGTTACAAGTATAGGCAAAAATTCATATAAAAGTGTGTTGTCACTGCCTTTGATATAATCATAAGAAACAGCTTCGTCCGCCGATGCGGTGTAAACGGAAACATCGTCAATAAATCTTTCAATATCGGCAAGAGTACCTCTTACAACAACATTTTTTGCTGAGCTCTTGGCATTTTTTCCGTCAGGATCTGTAGCTGTGATATTATCATCCGTTGTATCCTGAATAATGCTGTCAGCTGTAGCGATGTCCTTTGCGGGTTTAAGTTTTACACCCTCTTTAAGTGTAATTTCAATCGCACCTGTTCCGTAGTTGACGGTATAACTCTGAACCTTGTCCTCTTTAAAAAGATTTACCAGTTGAGAGGTTGTGTAACTTTCAGATGAATTTTTGGTCATCAAAAATGCCACACCGAGCACAACCATAACCGCAACAGTGATATAAATAATTATGTTACGCAGTTTTTTGTCCAATAGGAATCACTCCTTTTTATATTATGAATTTAAAAGCGTAATTTTATGTATCCTGTGAATAAACAGACTCCTTAAGAACGCCTACATAAGGGAGATTTCTGTAACGCTCCGCATAGTCAAGTCCGTAGCCTACAATAAATGCGTCGGGAATTACAGAACCGACATAAGCAACATCAATATCGGTAACTCTTCTGTCAGGCTTGTTGAACAATGTGCAAATCTTTACGGACGTAGCATTTTTTGCATAAAGATACTGTGAAATAAAAGCAAGTGTTCTGCCCGAGTCCACAATATCCTCAACAATGAGAATATGCTTGCCGTCAACAGAAGTTGAAATATCTTTCTGAATATTAACTCTGCCCGAGCTTACGGTTGAGTTGCCGTAGCTTGAAACAGCAAGAAAATCTATGCTGAAATCAAGGTTTACTTCCCTCATTAAATCAACCATAAACGATACGCAGCCCTTAAGCAAGCCTACCATTATAAAGTCCTTGCCATTATAATCCTTTTCAATCTCTTTTGCAAGCCTTTTCACAATATTTTTAATATCCTGCTCGCTGTAAAGTATTTTTTCGATGTCCTTATGCACAAAAAATCCTCCCTTGTTCACATATTATAATAAATTTTCTTTTTTCTGCACTATAAGATGTCTGAACCGAATTTATCCCCTCACACCACAATATTTCATTATTCACTGCCACAAGCGGAAGTCTGTCCCTCAATTCAGACGGAATTTTAAATTCATTCATAGCCTTTCTTAAAGGCTTGGTAATATTTCTGTCCTTGAAAAAAATCTTATCGCCCTGTCTGCGTGTGCGTATCACGGCATTTTTTGTTTCTTTTTCGGACAAATAAATCGGATTATCGGTTAAATCGTCAAAATCTGTAATTTCTTTTACAAAATATTTTATATTATCAAATGTAAATTCTTTATTAATAACATCGGCAAATAATATTTCTTCGCCGAAATTATTAACAGGTTCGGTATTTTCTATCCGCAGTATTCCCTGTTTTACCACAGCTCGGAAATTACCGCACAAATCAACACAACCGCTTTCAAAAAGAGCATTATCAATAAGTTCGATATGAATATGCTCGGGAATATCGGCTCCGTTTTCAACACAAATTTTTTTGATTACATTCTGCCGTATGATTTTATCCTGCTCACAAATCTTTTTTGCCGAATATCCGAAAGCAAGTCTGCTGTCGGCAACCGCTTTATCTGTCTGTTTGTCAAGATAAACTGACAAAAGTTTTGCGTCGTCGCACAGTCGCTTTAAAGAAGTTTCAAAACTCGGATTTATCTTTTTCAGCTCGGTGATTACATTATGACGGATTTTGTTTCTTGTATAATCATCGGTAAGGTTTGTGCTGTCGGTCACATAATCAAGTGAATTTTCACGGCAGTAATTCTCAATGTACGCTCTGTCGCACAAAATCAGTGGTCTGATTATATAATCTCGCCTTTCGGGAATTGCACAAAGTCCGTTAAGCGATGTGCCCCTTACAAGGTTAATCATCAGCGTTTCCGCATTATCGGAAAGCGTGTGTGCAGTTGCGATTTTACAGTTAAGCTTTTTGGAAAGCTCGTCAAATTCTTTATATCTGACATTCCTTCCACAAAGCTCCGTACTGATTTTTTCTTTCTCCGCTATTGACGGAACATTTATTTTTTTTATAAAAAGTTTGACGGAAAGTTTTTTACAAAATTCTCTGCAAAATTCTTCATCTCGCTCTGCCTCTTCGCCCCGTATCATATGATTAATATGGATTGCGTATAATGTAAGATTATATTTTTCTTTTACAGAACAAAGCATATGAAGAAGTGAAACCGAATCTGCTCCGCCCGAAAGCGCAACGGCAACGGAATCATTTTTTTCAATCAGCTTATATTTATTTACAGCCGTCAAAAAAGGATTACTCACTTCTGTCCTCCGTACCTGTAAATCTCATAAACTCACCCTGCCAATGCATTTTTACCGTACGAGCCTCGCCGTGACGGTTTTTGGCTACAATACACTCACCCGAATTTTGATCTGCACCCTGTGGAGAATCGTCCTCGTTTTTATCGTAATATCCCTCACGGTAAAGAAAAAGTACGATGTCGGCATCCTGCTCGATAGAACCCGAATCACGCAAGTCGGAAAGCTGCGGCCTGTGGTCGGTACGCTGTTCGCTTGCACGGGAAAGCTGTGACAGTGTGATAACGGGAACATTCATTTCTTTTGCAAGAATTTTAAGATTTCTTGTGATTTCAGTAATTTCCTGAACTCGGTTATCTATTCTTCTGCCGCTGCTCATAAGCTGTAAGTAGTCAATAATTACAAGGTCAAGTTTTCTCATTCGTCTTAACTTTGATTTCATTTCGGTAATGGTAATACCCGGTGAATCGTCAAGATAAAGCTCCGACTTGCCGAGAATATCGCTTGCCGGAATAAGTCTGTCCCATTCCTCATCGTTTAGCTTACCTATTCTCAGCTTTGTACCTTCAATAAGAGCCTCTGCCGACAATAAACGGCTGGCAAGCTGTTCTTTTGACATTTCCAAAGAGAAAAAAGCAACCGTTTTTTTAGCCGTGCAGGCAACATATCGTGCAATATTCAGTGCAAAACTCGTTTTACCCATACCCGGACGGGCGGCGAGCAAAATAAGGTCGCTTCGGTTAAGACCCGTAATTACTCGGTCAAGGTCGCCGATACCCGTAGAAACAGGTTTCATACTGTCGTCTGTTGTGCTGTTGAGAGCGTCAAGTCTGTCAAAAGTCTGCATAATAACAGAGTTAATTCTCTCAAGTCCCTTTTTCTCGTTACCCTGTCTTATGTCAAAGATTTTCTGCTCGGCAGAGTCGATAATAACAGATGTATCTTCCGTGCCTGCCGTAGCGTCATCAATGATTTCTCTTGCAGCGGTAATAAGCCTGCGGATATTGTATTTATCTCTTATAACCTCCGCATAAGCCTCGGCATTGGATATTGACGGACAGTTGTTTACAAGGTCATAAAGATATGTCTTGCCTGTCGTTTCGTCAAACGAACCTGTCTGCTTAAGTTTTTCAAGCAATGTGACAAAGTCGATTTTGCCGCCGAAGTTGACCATCTCGGTCATCGTCTTGAAAATCAGCTTATGCAGTGAAACATAAAAATAATCGGGGGACTTGATGTATTCAATTACTTTATCAAAAACATCGCTTTCAAGAATAATCGCACCAAGCAGTGCCTGTTCAGCTTCGGGACTGTACGGCATATGAAGTCCGTCGTAGCTACTTGAAATTTGATTATCCGCCATTTGTCACCCCTCCTTTGCAATCGTAAATAAAATCAAGCCTCTGATACCTTAACGGTAATGTTTGCAACAATACCCGAATAAAGTTTTACATCGGCTTTGTAAGAACCGAATTCTTTAATATCACTTTCAAGAACAACCTTACGCTTGTCTATGTTGATATTATACTGTTTTTTAATTTCCTCGGCAACCTGCTTTGCGGTAATGCTGCCGAAAAGTTTGCCGCCCTGACCGGCTTTTGCTTTCATCTCAAAGGTTTTGCCCTCAAGCTGTGCTTTATAACCCTCAGCCTGCTTTTTCTCGGTAGCAATCTTAAAGTTCTTTGAGTTTTCAGCGTTTCTATATTCATTCATAGCCTGTGCATTTGCCTCTCTTGCAAGGTTCTTAGGAAGAAGAAAATTTCTTGCATATCCGTCAGAAGCATTTACAAGGTCGCCTTTTTTGCCAAGTGCCTTAACATCCTGCAAAAGTATTACTTTCATAATTATCGTTCCTTTCTGCTATTTGCAACTTGCATCCTCAAGATTTGTATCTATAACTTCGATAAGCATCTTGAGAGCCTGTTCTTTATTTATATCACTAAGCTGTGTAGCCGACATTGTCTGATGTCCGCCACCGCCGAGCTTTTCCATAATAATCTGCACATTTACAGCGCCAAAGCTGCGTGCGGAAATACAAATTTTACCGCCACTTTCATAAATTACAAAAGAGGCTTTTACATTTTCAAGCGTGAGTAATTCGTCTGCTGCCTGCGCAGAGGCAAGTCTTACATCACCGTCAGCGCCCTTTGCGATTGAAATTGCGCAGTTTCTGTATATTTTTGCATCGCATACTATGCTTACTTTTTCACGGTAAGTTTCAATTGAATCGGAGAACATCTGCTTTACATTGATTGTAGTAGCGCCTCTTCTCCTCAAATATGCGGCTGCTTCAAAGGTCCTTACACCTGTTTTTAAAACAAAATTCTTTGTATCAAGCATAATGCCCGCAAGCAAAGCGTCCGCCTGTGCATATCCGATTGCTTTATCATCAATGCAACTGATAATCTCGCTGCACATTTCACACGCAGACGAAGCAAACGGCTCGTGGCAGAAAACAAGTGCGTTATCTATATAATTAACCGCTCTGCGATGATGGTCAATAACAATGACCTTTTTACATTCATCGTAAAGCTGTGGACTTTCAAGAGAATTTCTCAAATGAGTATCAACAATGATAAGCAAAGTCTTTGGTGTAACCTGCTTCATTGCCTCATCGGGGGTAATAAATATTTCTTTTCCTATGTTTTTCTCTGCATAATCAATCAGCTTTTCAGCCATAGTTTTTGTTTTATCAACAACTATTTTTGAATACAGATTAAAAGATTTTTCCATAACCGACTGCATACCGATAGCCGCACCGATACAGTCAAGGTCAGAAAATCTGTGCCCCATAACAAAAACTTTATCGCAATCGTTTATCGTACGCTTGATTGCATTTGCAATAACACGCATACGCACCTTGCTGACCTTTTCGGAAGTAGCGGAAGTACCTCCGAAAAATTCGTAAATATTGTTGCTTATAATAGCAACCTGATCTCCGCCTCTGCCAAGCGCCATATCAAGCGCCTTTCTCGCATTGGTTTCGCTGTCTTTGAGAGAGTTTATGCCTCTGCACAAACCGATAGATACCGTAGCGGTATGCTGACCCGCTTTTATGCCGTGAATTTCCTGTAATATTGGGAACTTTTGTTCAACAAGTTTGTCAACATCAGTTTCTTTAAAGATAATCATATAACGGTTATTGCCGATTATCTTAAACAAAGCGTTATACTCGTTCGCCCATCTCTGCAAGAACGACTGAACATTCAGAGAAACCTCGGAATAAATTTCATCGGATTCGTTTGAAAAGTCATCGCTGTTATCAAAAGTAATAATCGCTACACAAGGACGGGTTGCATTGTACTCACGCATAATTTGCCTGTAATATGTATTCTCCACAAAATAACAAACATATCCCTCGTTTGTAGAGATGACAAAGCCTACAAATTCATTGCCGTTGCAGGCGGTTTCAAATGTTTCGTGGTCGGCGACATCTGTTATTTTCTTGCCGCCTATGTAAGGCGAAATCATATCGCCTTCGGGATTTTTACCGTTGCAGAACTGCTTTCTGAACCTTGTATTGCTCCAAATTATCTCCCCCTCTGCACCAAGCACCGTGACGGGAATTTTGTATTTATCAAGAAATTCGGGATTAAATCCGTTGATTTTCTCGGCTGTACTGCGAACGGTGGTAGCTATATAGTTACGAAAGCGAAGGGTCGAAACGACAACTATACCTGCGGTTACAACCGACACGGCAATCTCAATGTAGCAAAGCATCGGGTCATAGCTGTATGATGCAAAAGACATAGCAAGCATTGCAACCGAAAATATAACAAATGTCGGCATAGTCGTAAAACTTTTCTTCTTCAATTCAAACCCTTCCTTTCGTAGATTTTTTAATTATACTTCCTGTAAAATCGGAAGAATCATTGGGGTTCTGCGTGTTTTTTGTGAGATAAGTTTGGAAACATCATCTTTAATTCTGTTCTTGATTATACCCCACTCATGAATGTTGTTGTCTGCACAATCTTCAAGAATGTTGTTTGCAACCTGTCTTACCTCGTCAAGTAAACCCTCACTCTCACGAACATATACAAAGCCTCTTGATACAATATCAGGGCCGCTGATAACATGACCGTCATAAACATCGAGAGATGCAACGATAATGATAAGTCCGTCCTGTCCGAGGTGCTTTCTGTCACGAAGTACAATACTTCCGACATCACCTACTCCAAGACCGTCAACAAATACCTTTCCCGCAGGTACGGCAGGCAATTCTTTCATATAGTTTTCGTTGATTTCAATGCAGCTGCCGACATCGCCGATATAAATATCTTTTCTGTCCATACCGAGGAACATAGCAAGATCGGCGTGTTTTCTTAGGTGCTTTTGCTCACCGTGAACAGGGATAAAATACTTCGGTTTTACAAGTTTATGAATAATCTTAAGTTCTTCCTGACAAGCATGTCCCGAAACATGAACTTCATACATTGATTCGTAAACGACCTTACAGCCCTTTTTGAGGAGTTCGTCAACAACATTTCCGACTGTTTTTTCGTTACCGGGAATAGGATTGGCAGAAATGATAATAAAGTCACCCTCGCCGACCATAACTTTGCGGTGGTCTGAATATGCCATTCTTGACAACGCACTCATCGGTTCGCCTTGACTGCCTGTAGTAACAAGAACAATTTGCTCTCTCGGGTATCTGTCAAGCATATCAAGGTCAATTAAAATATTTTCAGGCACGCTAAGATAGTCGAGCTCGCTTGCTACAGCCATATAATTGACCATACTTCTGCCCGAAAAAGCTACTTTTCTTCCGTATTTTTCCGCACAATTAATAATCTGCTGTACTCTGTTTACATTTGAAGCAAAGGTAGCAATAATAATTCTGTCGTGCTCCGCTCTTCTGAAAAGATTGTCAAAACTATCCGAAACCGTGCGTTCGGTCTGTGTGTAACCGGGACGCTCTGCGTTCGTGCTTTCAGCAAGAAGAGCCAATACGCCCTCATCGCCTACACGGGCAAAAGCCGACAAATCAATCATATCGCCTGTAATAGGTGTGCAGTCAATTTTAAAGTCGCCTGTATGCACAATTGTGCCTGCGGGTGTGCGGATAGCAAATGCAACCGCATCCGGAATTGAGTGGTTTACATGGATAAACTCAACACTCATACAGCCGAGTTTAATTGTTTCGCCTGCATTAACTCTGTTAAGGCTTGACTCATTATAAAGGCTGTGTTCCTTGAGTTTGTTGCCTACAAGTCCGAGAGTAAGCGCAGTTCCGTAAATTGGAATATTCACTCTGCCAAGTAAGAACGGAAGTCCGCCGATGTGGTCTTCGTGACCGTGAGTAAGCACAATACCTCTGATTTTGTCTTGATTCTGTTCGATATAAGTAAAATCAGGGATAACAAGGTCAACACCGAGCATATCTCCGTCAGGGAAAGCCATACCGCAGTCAACAAGAATTATATCGTTCTCGCACTCAATCATTGTAATGTTCTTTCCGATTTCGTTAAGCCCGCCAAGGAAAGCAATCTTTACAGACGGCTTGTTTTTAATCGGTTTAAACTGTTTTTGATAAGGCTTTTTGCGGTAATTCTTTGAATATTTAAAATTTTTATTACCGCCCTTAAAAGTACCTCCCTTAAAAGATTCGGACGCTCCCTTGCCCTGCGACGGCTTGTAAGAAGACCCTCCGTAATTTTTTTTACCTTTTGAGTACTTATTGTAGCTGTTGCTTTTTCTTCGATTATCGTACTTAAATTCTGTACTCACAAATTTACCTCCATATTTCTTAAAATTTATTAAAATTAACATTTCACACAATACAGGCATAAATTCCTTTTGTATGTATCAAAATATAAAGCCTGAAAATTCGTAATAAATACAAAGTTCTGATATAAAACGGTCATATCAGCAAAATGAAATATTAATTATTATATATAGTATAAATATATTTTGAATCCGTATTTAATACAGATTAAATCCTAATTGTAATCTTCTTTATTGTACCGCAAATCAAAGAGCAATGTCAAGCGTGTTAAAGAATTAAAAGACAATTTTAATATTACATTTAAGTAAACATTCCATATATTTCTATTTTAGTATGCTCAATATTTGAATTTTAAAATCATAATTACGGAAGATTTTAAAATTAAGAATTATGATTTAATAAATTCCGTAAATAATATAATTAAATTGAAAAAATAAACATAAAATATGGTTGCATTTGGTGATTTTGCGTATTATAATATAGGTTGAACATCAGCTAAGGAGAATTGCAAATGAAACAAGTTGAAATTTTTACAGACGGAGCTTGCAGCGGCAATCCGGGACCCGGTGGCTGGGGTGCGATTTTGAGATATAATGAGCACGAAAAAGAAATCTCGGGAGGAGAAGCCGTCACCACAAACAACCGTATGGAAATTAGTGCCGTAATCGGTGCGCTTTCACTCCTTAAAGAGCCTTGCAATGTAACTCTGTACAGCGATTCTCAATATGTTTGCAACGCATTAAAGCTCGGTTGGGCTAAAAAATGGAAAGCAAACGGTTGGATGCGCAACAAAAAAGAAAAAGCGCTTAATCCCGAGCTTTGGGACAAGCTGCTGTCTTTATGTGACATTCATAATGTTGATGTTGTATGGGTAAAAGGTCACGCAGGACATCCCGAAAACGAGCGCTGCGACCGTTTGGCGGTTGCCGAGGCGCACAAGTTTTCAAAAGCCTGACTGACCGATTTTTATATAGATATAGATAGGAGATTATCAAGTATGAGATATATTTATGCAGACAACTCCGCTACAACAGCTATATCGCCTACAGTGCTTGAAAAAATGATGCCTGTACTCACCGAGTACTACGGCAACCCGTCAAGCCTTTACAGAATAGGCGGTAAAGCCAAGGAAATTCTTGAAAACTCAAGAGAAAATATAGCAAAAAACCTTGGTGCTGCTAATGCTAATGAGATATACTTCACCTCAGGCGGCAGTGAATCTGACAACTGGGCATTAAAGGGCGTTTGCAGAGCCCTTAAGGCAAAAGGCAAAAAACACATTATCACTTCTAAGTTTGAGCATCACGCTATTCTTCACACATGCCAGACTCTTGAAAAAGAGGGCTTTGAGGTAACTTACCTTGATGTGTACGAAAACGGTATTGTTCATCCCGAAGATGTAGAAAACGCTATCAGAGAAGATACAGCTATTGTATCTATTATGTATGCAAACAATGAAATCGGTACTATCCAGCCAATTACCGAAATTGGAGCAATTTGCAAAAAGCACAAAGTAATTTTCCATACCGACGCTGTTCAGGCTGCCGGCTATATAAAAATAAATGTTCAGGAGCAGAATATTGATATGCTTTCAATGACTGCTCATAAATTACACGGACCTAAGGGCATCGGACTTCTCTATGTAAGAAGAGGTATCAGATTAGAGAATTTAATTGACGGCGGTGCTCAGGAAAGAAATAAAAGAGCCGGTACAGAAAATGTTGCGGGAGTAGTAGGTCTTGACGCAGCTCTTCAGGAAGCCGTTGACACAATGGACGAAAGAAGAGAGCATCTTGAAAAATTGCGTGACAGACTTATTGACGGACTCCTCAAAATTGAGCGTTCAAGAGTAAACGGCGACAGAGTTCACCGCTTACCCGGCAATGTAAATATGTGCTTTGAGGGCATTGAAGGCGAAAGCCTGCTCTTAAGACTTGATATGAACGGAATTTCGGCATCTTCGGGTTCAGCTTGTACTTCGGGCAGCCTTGACCCAAGCCATGTTCTTCTCGCTATCGGTCTTCCTCACGAAATCGCACACGGCAGTATGCGTCTTTCTTTCTCGGCAGAACTTACAGACGAAGATGTTGACTATATGCTCGAGGTTATTCCGCAGGTTGTAACATACTTAAGAAATATGTCACCTCTCTGGGAAAAAATTAAAAAGCAAGAGGCTCAAGAAGCCCTTAATAAATAAACAGGAGGCTTAGTTATGGCTTATTCAGAAAAGGTAATGGACCACTTTGCCAACCCAAGAAATGTTGGTGAAATTCCTGATGCCGACGGCATCGGTGAAGTTGGTAACTCAAAATGTGGCGACATTATGAAAATGTATATCAAAGTTAAGGACAACACTATTGTAGATGTTAAGTTCAAAACTTTTGGTTGCGGTGCAGCTATTGCTACAAGCAGTATGGCAACAGAGCTTATCAAGGGTAAATCTATTGATGAGGCTTTAAAACTTACAAACAAGGCAGTTATGGAGGCTCTTGACGGACTTCCGCCTGTAAAGGTTCACTGTTCTGTACTTGCCGAGCAGGCTATCAAAGCTGCTCTTGCAGACTACTACAAAAGAAACGGTATCGACCCAACTCCTATCGTAGGTGAAATCGGCGACTGCGACGATTGTCATTGCCATTAATCAAAATTTTAGGACAGGCTTTGTGCCTGTCCTTTTTTGTTGTTTCTTTATCAAAAGTTGAGATAAATTATAATTTAGCGGAGTGTCGGTCGGGCATTAAAATTTAGCTAACGCTAAATTA
>ERZ779791.464-NODE-464-length-14429-cov-7.3699_pt1 | contig 14429 bp, 12 predicted proteins | sample MGYA00511351_ERZ779791 | MGnify/ENA primary metagenome ERZ779791 (study PRJEB29588, sample SAMEA2143745) | human gut metagenome | biome: human gut; feature: human-associated habitat; material: faeces | place: Denmark | collected 2008/2010 ...
AAAACTCGGCTGGTTAAGTCCGGTTGAGTACAGGATTAATGCCTTAGTTGCATAATAAAAGCGTAGCAGCTAAAAGCCACTACGCTTTCAAATCTAACTTTTGGGGGTCACCACACTTCTTCCTGTAATTTGATGAGAAACAGCTTTGCATTGGAAGTTTTGAATTCACCGATTTTGCGACTGCTTTCAACTAACTACTCGAATTAATATTTTTTCTTTGTATTTGCTATAGGCTGGTGAGATTTGAAATCTGTTCATATCCGTAATCATTATTGTGATAGATTTCGATTTGCTTTCTTGTATTTATAATCCAACACCACTTGAAATTACAATCTGAATTTGAGTCATATCGTTTACATTAATCTGACCGTCGCAATTTATATCCGCCGCTTGTTTCTGAGTTTCTGAAAGTACCACATTACCAGCGAGGTGTCTTTGACCTAATGTAACATCAAGAATAGAAAGCGTTCCGTTACCGTCAATGTCACCAAGGAGAACATCGCTTGTTTTATCAAATGTATAGCTAATATAATATTTCTTATTTTTTCCGCCGCCTTCTTTTATGAATTTAGCATTATTGCCGTTTACCTTTGCCGTAACTGTTTCAATATCGCCCCACCCATAAATAGGAGTAACCTCAATTTTTACTGTATAGGATTTATTGCTTATAAATTTACTGTCAGTCGGTGACCATTCAATTTTGTTGATATTTACATTGCCAGCAACGCAACTTGCCGTTTTGGCAGGTGCAGCACCAACTGTTGGAGCTTTAATATTAACCTCAATGTTCTGGGTTTTGTATTTGTCCGGCACGCTAACATTGATGTCAAATATCATATACCTTTTTCCGTTTGCTCTTTTTAATGTGCCCACGCTGTCTATGCCATTTACTCTTCCGTAAATGTTGTTGTTCAGTTCATAACCGCTTTTTGGAATAATCTCAAGTGCAAGACTCAGTTTTTCGCCTATAGAAATTTTGTAGCTGTCATCAAGACGCTTTCCGTACTTTGCCCACTCTACTTCGCCAATCGTGTATAGGGCATTTTCGGAGGTTTTAGGCTTTTTGTAATCACCGATTGTTTTGTTATTACACATCTCATCAAAATTGTCAAAGTAAATATCGTTCATATATTTGAGCTTTTTGTCGATTTTGATATTTACTATATTTGAATGTACGGTATTATTGCCACTTATAGCATCGCAGTATATCTGTTTGCCGTTAAGCCAGTCGCTGACTTTGGTAATAAATAATTTTTTGCCTCCGGATGATGTGAAAAGCTCACCGTATCCGTTGGTTAATATATAGAGCCAGTCAATTTCTTTGCCATTTTCATCAATAATATGCCATTTATATGTGTCTGCATTTGTTGCATTAATATCAAAGGTAACAGCGTCACCAAGGTTTGGAGAATACCCGTCTGTGGGCTGAGTTGTAATAACCGGATTTGGAGCTATTATTTGAAGATGTTTTTTACCTAATGAGTTTGATACAATATTTATGTCAACTTTTTTTTCGTCATCATATACTTTGCACTTTGAAGATATTACATTTGAAAAATCAACCCTTCTTGCTAACCATTGGTCAGTTATTTTGGGCTTTTGCAAGAAAGTAATTCCGTAAGAGCCTACATATGTGCCACCTGAGATAACGGGGAGATAATCATAATCTGATGTTGTTTTTATGCACACAGCACCTTCAAAATTATAATTATTTTCATCAAATAGTTTGAAATACCCGCCGTTAATGTTAAATGATTGCATATTTGTTGCTTCAACAGCAGCTTTTGTAGCATAGTAGTTTCCGCCGTTGATTGTGAGTTTACCGCCGTTTGCTACAACGCCAAATGCCTGTTTACGTTCATAATAGTCATCATATTCAAAGTTACCTTGGTTAATTGTAGCGGTTGTATATTCATCAAATACAATCGCATTATACAGTCCGCCAAAATGACCGTTATTAATAGTTATATTTTTATAGTCATTCTCGTAAGCGTTTTTAACTAAAGTACCGATTACAGGGCCTTTTGATGTTGCTTCAAATTTACCGCCGTTAATGGTGACATTGCCTCCCGTAATGTTTATAGCCGGTTTTTCGGTATATGTTGTATATATGCCACCGTCTATTTGCAGATTTCCTTTTGAAATAACGCAAGGAAAATCATAGTAAAACTCTGTGCTTCTTGCTACACCCTTTATATTGCTCAATCTTAGGCTTGCACCCTTTGCAACATTAAATATACATCTGTTATTGTTTCCTGAGAAAAAACTGAATGTAGTGTTGTTATCGTTTAAACTTGAAGTATCAAACTGAAGTATTCTAAGACTACCACGTTTAATGTTAAAAAGACAATCATCATAAAGGGTTTCCCTTGAAATTTTAAAGTTATTCATATTAATAGTAATTTCAGCTTTTGGATCATCTAAGCATAACTCATTATTTCGTTTTGAGTCTTCTATAACTTCATAGCCATTGTAACTATTGGAAAAATTTATAGTAATCCATTGCTTTCCGCCTTTTGCAAGTGCGGCTTTAAGCTCGTCATAGCTTTTAACAATATTCTGATTGCTTCTTTTTGGAATTGTAAGTGAATCAAATTCATAATTGCAGCCGCCGCATTTTTTATACCATCTGCCATCTGTTGTATTGGTAGGCTGCTTGTCAACATACCAATGCTCTCTTCCTTTATAAGATGATTCGCTATGAGTATAAACCGTATCAAGCATTTTTTTACCGCAGGTTTTGCATAACTCATAATGCTCAAAAATGTCATATGCCTTTGCTCCGCTTGTGTGGATATGGTCTTTAGGAGAACAAATAATTCTTTTTGTCGCACATAATAAAACAGTATCGTTATCGGAAAGATAATTGGGATCAATATAAGTATCATCCGGAAGCTGACTTTTCAATGTGGATACAGGCATAAACATTCTTTCTTCCGATGCTTCAAGCAAATTGTTATCTGTATCATAAAATTCAACATCTGCTTGCATTCCATATGGTATTGTTTGATTTCTTACAACAAACATAGAATAAAAATAATAACTTTCTGTATCAACAAACTTTGGAAGGTCATTCATTTCTTCAGTCAGTTGTTCACTCGTTGAACCGAAAAGAGTTTTATAGAAATTTTCAAATTCTTTTGGTTCAATTGAAGCACTAATACTGTCGTTGTCTGAACTCCAAACTGTACCAAGTAATTCGTACTTTAAATTACCGCTGTATTTAATATTATGATCAGGTTTTGCGTCAGGTCGTGGGTAGGTAATATTGCTGATTTTTATGTTACAGGTTACTGCATTTGTTGATATAAGCGACAACGGCAATACAGAAACAGCCATAAGTACCGAAAGCCCAATGCTGAGCAGTTTTTTTGAGAGTTTTGCTTTCATATTTTTTCCTCCTTTATTTTGAATTGCAATATTTTTTTGCTAATAAATATAAATAGTTTTGAATATCAGTATCAAAGCTATAATCCGATACTGTAAGTTCTTGCTGATTTTCCCACTTTGTCGTGATTGAGTATGTAGTTATGTCGCAAGCATCGTATGGTATATTTTTATGATTGCTATATAAATTATAAAGATTATTTTTTTTTGCGAAATTTTGAATTTTTAAAAACTCATTATAAGCTATTTTTTTATTTTCAAATTCTATATGCTTACCGCTTAATTCAAAATTCTCAATGGTACAATCTGCTGAAAAGTAAGCCTTACTGTCTTTTGTGTATGCTGTAAAGCTATAACAATAATTATAGTTTGAATGGTTACAACTTATGCTTATATATTCAAGCTGAGGTGAAAAAGTTGATTTGTTTTTATCTTTGCAACTGTTAAATAAAAATATATTGAGTATACACAATAAAATCACAACCGATTTTTTCATTTTCAAAATAATAATATTCTATAAAACAAATAAAGGCAGATGAGTAAAAACACATCTGCCTTGTAATTTTCTATCAGTTAGACTTCTTATTCATTACCGCACCAACAATAAAGAGTACAGGTAATACAAGGCCTATTATGAGTGACACGAAATTAAAGCCACTACCGCCAACCGCACCAATAATAATGCCGAGTAAATTAAATATTGCAACAATAATACCGAACACTAAGCACGAGGTTGCTTTTTCGGGCTTTGCACAATTTTTTACACCAATGATACCTGCAATAAGCTCAGCAACCGAACCCAGAATCATAACAACACATGAAGTATAAATTATTGTCGGATTAAGTTGAACAGAGGAAAGGTCGCCGTCTGTGAAGTAAGTTAAAGTACCTACACTTGCAATGGCAATAATGCTCATGATAATAGAAATTGCACCGCCGATAATCATTAAAATACCAACGACTTTAAGTAATCCTTTTCCTTTCATTAAAAAAACCACCTTTTCAATATATTTGTACAGGAGATATATCCTTGATACAATTATATTGTACAGTAACTTATAATATTTTGCCCTACCCATTTGGGTAGTTTTGGCAAAATTACTGTAAATAAAAGGTGGTAAAGTTATATTTTGTTATATTTTAATATAGAGGGTTGATGTAACCGCTTGAAATCATAATAATTGCAAGCTGAGCAACACTTGAGCATCCGGTTTTTGAAAGCAGATTACCAATGTGATATTTTACTGTGTTTTCCGAGATATAAAGCTCCGAGGCAATCTCTCCTCTTGATTTATGCTTGCAAATTAATCTGAGAATTTGCATTTCTCTTTCAGTAAAAGGAGTTTCACCATTTGGCAAAGGAATTGTTTTGGGTTCAGGAAAATATTTTTCTCCATTGAGCACTTTTCGTATTGTATCAATAAAAAATGTCATACTTTTGCTTTTATATACAAATGCGTCTGCACCTGCCTCTTTAGCACGAGGAGAATAAGATATTTCATCAAAGCCGCTCATAACCACTACCTTAATATCTTTAAAATTCTGTTTGATATTTTCCGTAGCAACAAGTCCGGAGGAGTAGCCCTCTGTGCATACATCTAACAGTACAATATCCGGACGTAGCCTTTCACATAAAAGCACACAATCGTTCGCATTTGCACTTTCGCCAACAACGCAAAAATCATCTTTTTCCTCAAACATTGCTTTAAAAGCTTCTCTGACAGAAGTGTGGTCGTCAACAATCAATACTTTAATCATAGTTTTCACCCTCCTTTACGGTTAACTCAACTGCGAAATGCGGATATGGTGTAACACTGAGGGTTCCACCGAGCATTTCTGCTTTATTTTTAAGTCCGGAAAGTCCTGTGCCAAGTTGGATTGTAGTACAGGTATTTGTTCCGTTATCTGTGATTTTAAGAGAATTAATGCCATCCTTGCTCTTGATTTCTGCACGCACTTTTGTGGCAAGTGAATGTCTGACCGCATTTGTACTGCATTCTCGTATTGTTTCTACAAAAAGTGCGGCTATATCATTATCATACGGCATTTCTCCGATTATTGCAAGCTCAACTCCTATTGATGACATTACTTCTTGCAGGAGAATCAGACTTTTATCAGATGCATTTTTTTCATCCGATAATATATCTTTCATTATACTGTTACAGAATTTTTCAATAGCGTCAGCATCTATATTATCATCTTTATTCTGTAATTTTCGCAAAAGTACAGAAAGCTTTTGTCCCAGTAAATCGTGTACTCTTGTGCGTATTTGTAACAGAGCACCCTCTTTGCATGAGGTTTCAAGATTATTTAGCTGAAAATTCAGTTCATTACCTTTTTGAACAAGTCTTGCTTTCAGTCTCAATAGCTCCTGCATTGCATTCATCTGTTCTGTAACATTTGTGGAGGTAATCAGAAAGTATGGTTTTTTCTTTATATACATTTCGGTTTGTTTAATCATATAATAAGAATTTTTAACTTTGCAAACTGTTTGCTGATTTTGTGTGTTGGAAATATTACGGATTTCGTTTATAAACTTTATTCCGCTTGTAAATTCTTTATTAAAAATCTCCGTCATCAAATTACTTATGCAATGATTTGCAAGCAGAATCTGCCCGTCATTTCTGCAAAATAAAATTCCTGTATTGAGTGCGTCTATTGATTCCTTTACAGAAAGCGGAGTTATAGTGTTTCGTTTTAATTTACTTACTTTTAATATTAAATGTACACTTCTTATAATAAACATTATCAGTGCAGTAAAAAGAACAACTGTAAATGTACCGTTTGCAAGATGATTCGCAAATGGCAGTAATGGCAGAGCAAAGCATATTGATAATGTTATGTGTGCTTGCTTTAAATAAACAGCAGTTGCAATAAGCATAATTAAAAACAAAATGGATGCTATGTACCCAACAGCTAAATATTGTTCGGGATAATAAATTGATATATTAGTTTGGTAATAAATGCAGGAATATATATAACCATAAATAAATTGCAGCAGTATTACGGAAAATTCAAATGATAGTTCGCAAACATATTTAAAACCTTTTGCTCCACTGTTAAATTTGTATATAAATGCAAAGCATTGCATACAAATGCCTGCAATTATCAAGATACAAACTAAAACTCGCTCAAATTCAGGATAAAAATAAATGTAATTCATTGCTTTTCACCACCCTTAAGCAAAAGCCAAATGCCAAGGTTATCGTCATCATTTTGCTCGATGATTTTACCACCCGATTTTTCAAGTGAAATCATAAATTTTTTATCAAAAATATTACTGTTGATTTTCGTTGAGCTAATCACCTTTATAGAAATTTCCTTATCGGATATTTCTGTGCGAGCAAATATGTATTCGCATTTTGTTTGTGTTGCTTCGTCAAGAATATTATACATAAACTCATACATAAGATTTGCGTGTTCAATGTCAAGCTTTTTATTGCCGTTATTGGTGCAGAGCAGCTTTACTTTGGAATATTCTGCAAAGCTTCCGAGTTCGTCTATATACATACTTAGTTCATCAGAGGAAAAATATTTTTCCTCAAGAGCAATAAAAAACATATTACATCTGCGTTTTATGTAGCACAAAAGTAATGCGGCTTTGACAGTAAGCAGGGAATTATTGTTTTGATTTTTCATCTTTTCAGGTAAACGGGAAAGCAACTTGAGTTTATCGGAAATTTCACTCTCAAGACTGTTGCAGATGTCAATTTTTTCCTCGTTTTGTAAGTATTTTCGCCTTGCTTTTTCTTCTTTTCTGATTAAGGCATTGGTTGCCCTTAGCTTTTCTACAGTAGTTTTAGTATTTGAATACATTTTGTTCAGCTGAGAAATATCGTCCTGCCAAACAACATATCCGCCGGAAATTTTCTCGCTGAAAAGCAGTGTGTTCTCATCAAGTTTTATTGGATTTTTACCGTTAATAATGCTGTCTTTTTGTTTATCGGTAAGGCAGTAGTCGAAATTTGCGGTAATTTCTTTTTCAAAATAATTGTTGAGAATTTCCATTTTAAGCGGTGAATTTTTAAAAAGATTTTTGTATTTTGTGTTGGTGGGAATAAGACTGCTGCGCAAGCATACTTCCATAAATGCGAGGATAATAAATGTGATAACTACCGTCATATCACTCTCAAAGGCAAACGGCAGACGCATTACATAGGCAACAGTATATAAAAAAATCAAAAGGAAAAAAGTAACAGGGTAAAAAATATTTAGCTTATTCGGACTTTTTATACTGCGTATTATAAGCCACAACAATACAATGAAAGTTTGTAATCCGATGCACAGCATAGATAAATAATATACAATGTCGTAGGTGTATTCAGAGGAACCGTTTTCAATTCCGTTATAAAACGAAAAAGCAAGCTGATGGTAGTCATTTGTGTATATCAGACATAGCAGAAATAGTTCAACCACTATAAAAGGCAGAATCCGCAGCGGTATGATTTTGTTGCTGCTTGGTTTGTCTGTTACGCTTGTTAAATATAACAGACCTGTTGCTATACCGAATTGAAAAAGATAGTAGCTGTACCAAAGCTGTCTTTCAATCATCGGAGAATTAATTTGCCACTTAATGCACCTCGCTGTAAGCCATAGAATAAGCATTGAACCGATAATAATAAAAGATAATTTAACCCTTTTGTTAATTACTCTCAAGCCAAGCACAGCTATCCACAGCACTGTTAATGTAATGAAAAATACTGCTGACAAAATATGCTCTTGTCCGTCTGCTGTTGAATATCTGCGTTGCTCAAAAACTGTTCTCCTCATCTTTTTAATAACATTTGTTGATTGCTCGTTAAAGTGCCGGTAATCGGTATAAATAACAGCGTTAGAATATTTTTCTTGGGTAGGATACAGGGGAGATGCGTTGTTATATGTTCGCAAGTCATTTTGATTTATATTATTGCAGAGATTGTTTTCAAAACATAGTGGGTATGGTGAAAGTATTCCTTGCACAAAAGAAAGCGTACCATCATTTGGAATAATAATGTCTATATTTTTGTTACCTCGTTTTAGTTTAACAGCCTGTGTATCGGTGCAGATCCATATTGGAAGTTCGGTATTGCTGTTGCTGAGTCTGCCGTTTCTTTCCATTTCTTTCAGGTAATTAATGGCATCGTCAAGACGGTAATTTTCTTTTTTAAGCGAATAGCCGATTGATGCGGTAATGTAATTATAATAATCTGAATCTATATAGATTTTTTCTTCAACACCTGCAAGAGAATTAAAGCTGTTTATGTTTTCTTTTACTTTGCCTGTGTCAACTGCTATTACTATCGTTGTGATATAATGTGGATACCAATAATAATGCCCGCCACTATCCATAAGGCTTTTTGCAAGCAGTTCATCAGCTTGAGTAGCATAACCGTTATTGAGATTATCTACTGCCGAACTTTCGGATATAACTAAATTATATTCATCATTATTGCATTTTAATGCATTAAAGTAATCCTTGTTATTGACTGAAATGGTCTTTATATGGTTCATACAACCGTTAAAAAGAGTACAAAGCAAAATTAAGAGCATAACCAAAATTGAAATTTTAATCTTTTTGTGCATTACTTCACCGCCTTTTAGCTTTAAATTAATTTTATTGTATGCAAAATTTGAAAGTTACATTATTATGAATATTCTAAAATTGTAACATAAAATTTCGCATAAGACAAATTTTAAAAAATAAAAAATAAAAACCTTAGCAAGCGGTGGCAAAAAACCACCGCTTGTTTATTGTTTATATAAAATAATTCATATTTTGCTTTGCAATTGCATAATATTGATATGTAAAAGATTTGCGGTAAACAGATGCGAAAAAGGTATTAAAAAGAATATATCAATTTACCGAATTAGGTAATATAAAATTTGTCAATTTAACGAAATTAGTGTTGAATTATTTTAAATTTATTAAACTTATTGACTTTTTAATATAAAAGTAGTAAACTAATAATCAGTTAGCGAGTGCTAACTTTTTTGTACTGTCAAAGTTAGTTAGCACTAATGTTGTATAGCGAGGATGGTGAGCTTATGCCTTTAACATTTGCCGATCCGGGCGTTGAAAACATTATTAAAAAAATCGGAGGTAACTCTGAGGTTCGTGCACATCTTGAAAACTTGGGTTTTGTTGTTGGCGGCACAGTTACAGTTGTTTCTTCAATGGCGGGTAACCTTATTGTTAATGTAAAAGGAGCACGAGTTGCAATCAGCCGTGAAATGGCAAGCAAAATTATGATTTAATGGAGGTACAATATGAGAACTCTGAGAGAAGCAAAAATCGGAGAAACCGTAAAAGTTGCAAAACTTAACGGTGCGGGCGCTATTAAGCGCAGAATTATGGATATGGGTATTACAAAGGGCGTTGAAATTTATATCCGTAAAGTTGCGCCGCTCGGTGATCCTATTGAAGTTACAGTAAGAGGTTATGAACTTTCTTTGCGTAAAGCCGATGCTGAAATGATTGAACTTGTTTAAGTTAAATACGGGGTTTATCCCCGATATTTTTAAATTTTAAGTTAGTCTAAAATAACTAAGTTAGTCTAAAATAACTAAATCTATGAGAGGAAGACACTAATGGGTATTAAAATTGCACTTGCAGGTAATCCTAACTGCGGTAAAACCACCCTTTTTAACGCTCTTACAGGTTCAAACCAGTTTGTTGGTAACTGGCCGGGCGTTACCGTTGAGAAGAAAGAGGGTAAGCTCAAAAAGCACAACGATGTTGTAATTATGGACTTGCCGGGTATTTACTCACTTTCTCCTTACACACTTGAAGAAGTAGTTGCTCGTAACTACCTTATCGAGCAAAGACCTGACGCAATCCTTAACATTGTTGACGGTACTAACCTTGAGCGTAACCTTTACCTTACAACACAGCTTACAGAGCTCGGTATCCCGGTTGTTGTTGCCATTAATATGATGGATGTTGTAAAGAAGAGCGGAGATAAGATTGACACTTCGGCACTTGCTAAAGAGCTTGGCTGTAAGGTTGTTGAAATTTCTGCTTTGAAGGGCACAGGTATTATGGAAGCGGCAGAGGCTGCAATTGATGCTGCCGAGAACACCAAAACTGTTCCAATGCACACATTCAACGGTGTTGTTGAGCACGCTATTGCTCATATTGAAGAGGCAGTAGTTCACGAAATGCCTGAAGAACAGCAGAGATGGTACGCTATCAAGGTATTTGAGCGTGATGATAAGGTTATGGCAAAACTTAACCTTAGCGACGAAATTAAAAAGCATGTTGAAACTGACATTGAAAATGCCGAAAAAGAGCTTGACGATGACAGCGAAAGCATTATTACAAACGAAAGATATATTTACATAGCTACTATTATTAAGACCTGCTATAAAAAGAAGAGCAAGGGCAACCTTTCAACATCAGATAAGATTGATAAGGTTGTTACAAACCGTTGGCTTGGCCTTCCGATTTTTGCCGTAATTATGTTCCTTGTTTACTTCATTTCAATGCAGACTGTAGGTTCAATGGCAACAGACTGGGCAAATGACGGATTGTTCGGTGACGGTTGGCATTTGTTCGGTATAGGTACTTCACAGGCAGAAGAGGCAGAAGAAACTTACGGCGATTCAGATGCAATCATTGAAGCTTTCAATGAAGAATACGGTAATGACGATATTGCAGCTGCAATTGATCTTGAAAATGAAAATTATTCTGAAGATGCTGCTAAAGCTGCTCTTTCACAGCTCGTTACTTTAACTCCTGCCGACGCAAGCGTTACTTATTCTGTAGAAGACGAAGAAACACTTGAGGTAACTGAAACTCCTAATACAACAAAGGCTCAGTTGCAGGAGGCAGTAGACAATTATCTTGATACAGATTATAAGGAAGGCTATGGCGCTCCTGATGCAAGCACATACGGTGTTTGGGTTCCCGGTATTCCTGTTCTTATCGGCAACGGACTTGACGCTATTAATTGTGCCGATTGGCTCAACGGTCTTATCCTTGACGGTATCGTAGCCGGTGTAGGCGCAGTTCTCGGCTTCGTTCCACAGATGCTTGTACTTTTCTTACTCCTTGCTTTCCTTGAAAGTTGCGGTTATATGGCTCGTATCGCATTCGTACTTGACCGTGTATTCCGTAAGTTCGGCCTTTCAGGTAAATCATTTATTCCAATGCTTGTCGGTACAGGCTGCGGCGTTCCGGGTATCATGGCTTCTCGTACAATTGAAAACGAGCGTGACCGTCGTATGACAATTATGACAACAACATTTATTCCTTGCGGTGCTAAGATGCCATTTATCGCTATGATCGCAGGTGCTATTTTCGGTGGTTCACCGTGGATTGCTACATCAGCTTACTTCATCGGTATGGCTGCAATTGTAGTTTCGGGTATTATGCTTAAGAAGACAAAGATCTTCTCAGGCGATCCTGCTCCGTTCGTTATGGAACTTCCCGCTTACCATCTCCCGACAGTAAGCAACCTTCTCCGTTCAATGTGGGAGCGTGGCTGGTCATTTATCAAAAAGGCCGGTACAATCATTCTTCTTTCAACAATCATTGTTTGGTTTACAACATACTTCGGATTTGTTGACGGTCAGTTCCAGATGCTTTCAGAGGATCAGATCAGCAATTCAATTCTTGCCGCTATCGGTAACTGCATTGCCTGGATCTTTACTCCGCTTGGTTGGGGCAATTGGCAGGCAGCCGTTGCATCGGTTACAGGTCTTGTTGCTAAAGAGAATATCGTTGGTACAATGGGTATTCTTTATCCGGGCGGATGGTCAGAAATCGGCGGTGCTTTCACAGCAATCAGCGGTTTCTCATTCCTCGTATTCAACCTCCTTTGTGCTCCTTGCTTCGCAGCTATCGGTGCTATGAAGAGAGAAATGAATAATGCTAAGTGGACCTGTTTTGCAGTAGCTTACCAGTGTGTATTTGCTTATGCAATCGCTCTTATGATTAATCAGTTTGGCGGACTCTTTACAGGTAATGTAAATGTTATCGGTCTTATTTTCGCTGTATTGGTACTTGCATTTATGATTTATATGCTCGTAAGACCATACAAAGAGGCTAATACATTAAAAACTTCTGTAAAGGTAAAATAATTTAGATTTTGATAGAGGAGGATGTATATGCTTACTTTTTTACTTGATAATATTGGTACAATAGTTGTTTTGCTTATAGTTGTTGCTGTAGTTGCTGCAATTATTATCAGCCATTTCAGAGCAAAGAAAAAGGGCAAATCTTCTTGTGGCAGCTGTGGCTGCGGATGTGCATCCTGTGCAATGGCAGGTAAATGCCACTCTAACAACCATAAATAATTATTGCTGACAAAAGCGACCGAGCATTTTAAGTGTTCGGTCGCTTGTTTTGTTTTTTTGATTATTTTTCAATAGTTGGGGGTAAATTATGGTTTAGCAAATTGCATTATCAAGCAATTTGCTAAATCATAATTAAATATTACAACAAATATTTGGATAACTCCTTATAAATAAAACAAGGCTATCGCATTTTAACCTTGCGATAGCCTTTCTTGTATTAATTGATTTTTGGGTTGTTGTTTGAAATATAAATCTGCAATTCGGTTACATCGGAAACCGAAAGTTTACCGTCTTTGTTCATATCAACGCAGTTAAACAGTTGCTTGTTTGTTTCGTCAATAAAAGCCGAACCGTCGGTGTTTTTTTTGCCTGCAATGTGCATTTGCAAGTATGTAACATCATTTACATTTATAATACCGTCTTGGTTAGCGTCGCCTGTGAGAATTGTTTTATCCTGTACCAATGCGTAAACGCTTAAGTGGTCTGTGGTAAATATATAACAGCCGTCTGTATATTTAGCATTCATATTTTCGGCTGTGCCGTCATCTTTAAGCCACATTACTTTACAATTTTCTGCATTGCTCGGAATTTGTACAGTAATTGTACCGTCAGGCTGAATAACAGCAGCGTCCTTTTGCAAGGTTATGTCATATGTTGCAACTGAATTTTCAAAGGTGTTTTCAAGTTTTGCTACATTTAAAACAGCATCATTTTGCATAACACCACTGACGGTTATGTTAGTGTTTGTATCTGTGAGAGAATTTATGACGGCAAATTTAATATTATTTGTCTTTGCGTATTCTTCTGCATATGAGTTTTTATATCCGTAAATTGTTAAATTATTACAATCGGTAAAAGTGTAATCGCCAATACTTGTAACACTTTTTGGAATTGTTATGCTTGTTAAGTTTGTGCAGCCATAAAAAGCCTTATTGCCAATACTTGTAACACTATCCGGAATTATTATACTAGTTAATGAAGAACAAGAACAAAAAGTTTCCAAATATATGCTTGTAACACTATTAGGGATTGTTATATTTGCTAGCCTTTTGCAAGAACGAAAAACACCCCCACCAATACTTGTAACACTATTAGGGATTGTTATGCTTGTTAAATTATTACAACTTTCAAAAGCCAAAATTCCAATGCTTGTAACACTTTTTGGGATTGTTATGCTTGTTAAGTTATCGCAATCATAAAAAGCCGCATTGCCAATACTTGTAACACTATCCGGAATTATTATACTAGTTAATGAAGAACAAGAAAAAAAAGTTTCCCCACGTATGCTTGTAACACTATTTGAGATTGTTATATTTGCTAGCCTTTTGCAAGAACGAAAAGCACTAAAACCAATACTTGTAACACTATTAGGGATTGTTATGTTAGTTAAGTTAACACAAGCGTAAAAAGCCATATTCCCAATGCTTGTAACACTGTTTGGAATTATTATATCTGTTAATTTATAACATTTACTAAAAGTTTCGTCACTTATGCTTGTAACACTGTCTGGAATTGTTATGCTTGTTAATATAAAACAAGCACTAAAAGCACTTTCGCCAATACTTGTAACACTGTCTGGAATTGTTATGCTTGTAAAGTTAGCACATCCACTAAAAGCATAATTTCCAATACTTGTAACACTATTAGGGATTGTTATGTTAGTTAAGCTAGAACAATCTTTAAAAGCCCAATTACCAATGACCCGCCCCCAAAAAGTTAGACCTAAAAAATCTAACTTTGGAGGTCGGTATTTTTATGTCAAAATA
>ERZ779791.488-NODE-488-length-13819-cov-7.55078_pt1 | contig 13819 bp, 12 predicted proteins | sample MGYA00511351_ERZ779791 | MGnify/ENA primary metagenome ERZ779791 (study PRJEB29588, sample SAMEA2143745) | human gut metagenome | biome: human gut; feature: human-associated habitat; material: faeces | place: Denmark | collected 2008/2010 ...
GGGCCCTGCACGCCCCCCCAACTACCTAAAAATCGGGCGGACAGCCACCGAGAAGGAGGCTGAAAATAGCCTGCAACAGACCGGCGGGCTTCTGTATCCGGGATTTGTGACTGTAAAGAAAAATAGAATGAATTTCAAGAGATTGCTTCCTTCGGGCAGGTCTCGCCCCGCACTTCCGCGTCCTTCCCCTGCCCCGGAAGAAAGGAAGGGCAGCCCGACATCCTTTCCGGCCATACAGGATCGCCACCTTATTTTATAGGGTCAACGCCAAAGACTTCCCACACAAAGGGCAGGCCCTGCCGTCTGCACTACCCCATCCCCGCGGGCTCTTCAAGGAACGAAACGGAAGAAGGCGGGTCACTCCCGCCTTCCTTTATGTTGATTTCACGAATGGAGTTATTATAAATATGGTTATTATAGTTTCACTTTCACGCCTGCCATGATCCAAAGTCCGGGCTGCTCCACGGCAGTGAGGTCGTAATAACGATGCCCCGTGATGTTGTCGGCCGACAGATACAGATCGTAATGCCGGGCCGTCCACTGCAGCTTGCCGTCCAGCTTCCAATAAGGCGTGTAGCCGTTCATGCGTTGCTGCCAGCGGAGATCCCAATGGGCGGAGAGGAGGCTCCAGATGCGGTGGTCGACGCTGACGACAAACTTATGGCGCAGATACTCCAACGCATAGAGCGACCGGTAGATCGTCGCCGTCGTCTCGTGGTGCTGATGGATATAGGCATAGCCGATGCTCACCTTCTCCACCGGACAGCCTGCCATCAGGTCGGCAGGGCGCAGCGTGGCATCCAGGGACGCTCCCATGTTGTTCAGCAGGCCGATGTTCAGCGCGTGATACTTCGTCGCGTCCTCCGTCTCGTACACCCAGTCGATCATGTTCGTGCCATGGGAGTAGAAGGCATTGACCACGACATCGACGCCCACGCGCCGATAGCGCGTGCCTATGCGCACCTCGTCCTTCTTCTCCGGCTTGAGATTGACATCTCCCTGCTGGGCCACATTGCTGGTATAGAGATCAGTGTAGGTGGGCAGGCGCAACGCCTTGTTGTAAGAGGCGTACACCTTCCAGTGATCATCGGGCCGGTAGCTCACGTCGACACCGGGATAGAAGCGATAGTCGCCGTCGAGACCTGTGTTGCGGTTGGCCATCACACCGGCCGACAGCGTGAAGCCGCCCACGACGACATTATGCTCCAGGAAGAAGCTCGTGTTCGTCCGTCCGCCACGATGGTCATAAAGGCCCTTGCCGTCTCCGATCTCCTTCATGTCGGCAGAGTCGAGAGGCGCGCCGTAGGCCGTGGAATAGATGTCCTCCTTGCGGATGTCGAAGCCTACGGACGTCCTGCCCGCCAGCCACTTCAGGTAGGCGTTGACGCCACCGCCATACACCAGCAGGTCGTGATAGTTCTCGCCGTTGGCCGCGCCGTGCCGGCCGCGGATGAGCTGATAGTGGTCATAATACCTGTTGCCATACAGCTGGGGCGCCACCTCCCACCGGTGCTCCCTGTCGTGGAGGGACAGGCGGGCCGCCGCCATGAGATTGTCGGTCCTTTCGTTCTGGTCATTGTAATTGGCGCTGTAGAACGTGTTGGCACCGTAGCTCTGCTGATTGCCGCCGGCCTGCACCGACAGATCGGCCATTGCGCCCAGCCTCAGCCTGCCTTGGACGAAGACGTGGCCGCGCTCGAAGTCGCTGTTGTCCGTGCCTCCGTCAGAGCGGTGATAGCCTCCGCTGACAAGGATGGAGCTGCGGGGCAACACCCTGGCCGCCGCATCCGTGCCGGCATAGGCCGTGCCCTCGGCACCGAAGGAACCGAAGGAGCCGCCCTCCACACGGGCCGTGAGGCTGCGGCCGGGAACGCCCGACCGCGTCACGATGTTGATCGCACCGTTGAAGGCCGACGTGCCCAAGACGCGCGAGCTGGCACCCCGGAGCACCTCTATGCGCTCGATGTCGCTCAAGGCGACAGGGAAGAAGCCCGTGTTGTGGCCCGTCTGCGGATTGGTGATATTCACGCCGTTGAGCAGAATCGTGATCTGGTCAAAGGTGCCGCCATCGATGGAGATATCCGTCTGTACGCCAAAACCACCGCGCTGACGGACATCGACACCGGTAGTTAGTTTTAAAAGATCATTGATCGTAGTGACACCCGCACGATGGATGTCATCACGGGTGATCACCTCAACGACGCGCGCGCTCTCAATGGCCGTAAGCGGCGCTCGCGATCCTGTCACCTCGACCTCGTCCAGCTTCACCGAATTGAAAGCCACAGAGTCGTCGGCCAGATCGACGCGCGTGCTTATGCCATTCGCCTTGGCATAGGTCAGGGAGGCCACGCTCAATACACCGATGAGCACCTCACGTCCCAGACAAGAGAACAGCGCATAGGGCCTGCGGGAAAACTGATGGAACCGCAGCACCTCACGCTCATTGAATGTGGGTTGATACATAAATACGAATGATTGATTTCGTGAAATCGGGCGCAAAGGTAAGAAAATGTCGTTGTTCCCGCAAGCCATCCCTTAATCTTTCTTAAATAATTTATAATTCATTCACCCTGACGCGCGTAGAATTCCAGGAAAGTTGTAACTTTGTACAGATTTAGTCCGTATAGGCTCGAATAAGTGCTTTGATGCTAAGCCGCCTAACGGAAAAACCCGTTTTATAAATTAAAAAATGTACGCAATCGTAGAGATTAACGGTCAGCAGTTCAAGGTAGAAGAGGGCAAGAAGCTCTTCGTACACCACATGAAGGATGTAGAAGCCGGTAAGACTGTTGAGTTCGACAAGGTGCTGCTCGTTGACAAGGACGGCGCAGTGACTGTCGGTGCACCCACTGTAGAAGGTGCAAAAGTAGTAGTTGAAGTAGTGAACCCGCTCGTGAAGGGCGACAAGGTGATCGTGTTCCGCACGCACCGTCGTAAGGATGAGCGCAAATGGCGCGGTCATCGCACACAGTTCACTCAGGTAGAAGTTAAACAAGTAATCGCTTAAAGGAGGAACACACAATGGCACATAAGAAAGGTGTAGGTAGTTCTAAGAACGGCCGCGAGTCAGCCGCACAAAGATTAGGCGTAAAGATCTGGGGTGGCCAGAAGGTTATCGCCGGCAACATCATCGTTCGCCAGCGTGGCAACAAGCACTTCCCCGGTGAGAATGTAGCACAGGGCAAGGACGACACACTGTACGCTCTGACGGACGGTGTGGTGTACTTCCACAAGGGTAGCCGCGACAAGTCGACGGTATCCGTGCTCTCTCCTGAGGTTTACGCTGAAAAGACCAAGAAGGCTGAAGCATAAATAATAAAAAACACTTATTCCAAACAAACACGAGAGCCCGTCTTCCCTCCGGAAGATGGGCTTCTTGCTTTTTATACCCATTTCTTGTCACAATACGAAAATAATTCTGTAACTTTGCAACTTAGAAATTAAATAACTAAAGATACAGCAATATGCTTACACTCAAACTCATCAGTGAGGAAACTGAACGTGTGATCAAAGGTCTGGAGAAGAAGCACTTCAACGGTGCGCGCGAGGCCATTGAGAAGGTATTGGAATATGACAAGATCCGTCGTGAAAGCCAGAAGAAGCTCGATGCGAACAAGCAGCAGCAGAACCAGCTGTCAAAGCAGATCGGCGGTCTGATGAAAGAAGGCAAGAAAGACGAAGCCACCAAGATAAAGGAAGAGGTTGCCCAGCTGAAGGCCGACGACAAGGCCCTCCAGGAGGTGATGGAAAAGGCACAGCACGACATGACCGAGGTGCTCCTCACCATCCCTAACATCCCCAATGATGACGTGCCCGAGGGTAAGGACGCATCCGACAACGTGGTAGTGAAAGAAGGCGGCGTAAAGCCCGAGCTGGGTCCTGACGCCCTGTGCCACTGGGACCTGCTGAAGAAATACAACCTCGTGGACTTCGACCTCGGCGTGAAGATCACCGGCGCCGGCTTCCCGGTATATATCGGCAAGATGGCCCGCTTCCAGCGCGCGCTGGAGGCTTTCTTCCTCGATGAGGCCCGCAAGGCCGGCTATCTGGAGATACAGCCGCCCTACGTGGTGAATGAGGCCAGCGGACTGGGCACCGGCCAGCTGCCCGACAAGGAGGGCCAGATGTACCACGCCAACCTTGACAACCTCTACCTCATCCCGACGGCCGAGGTGCCTGTCACCAACATCTACCGCGACGTGATCCTCGACGAGAAGGACCTGCCCATCAAGCGCTGCGCCTACTCTGCCTGCTTCCGCCGCGAGGCCGGCTCGTACGGCAAGGACGTGCGCGGCCTGAACCGCCTGCATCAGTTCGACAAGGTGGAGATCGTACGCATCGACACCCCACAGCACTCTTACGAGTCGCTCAAGGAGATGCTGGCCCACGTAGAGGGACTGCTGCAGAAGCTGGAGCTCCCCTATCACATCCTCCGTCTCTGCGGTGGTGACATGAGCTTCACCTCTTCCATCTGCTACGACTTCGAGACCTGGAGCGCCGCCCAGGGCCGCTGGCTCGAGGTAAGCTCCGTGTCTAACTTCGAGAGCTATCAGGCCAACCGCCTGCACTGCCGCTACCGTCACGCCGACGACAAGAAGATCGAGCTGTGCCACACCCTCAACGGCTCGGCCCTCGCCCTGCCCCGCATCGTCGCATCCATCCTCGAGGACAACCAGACGCCCGACGGCATCAAGGTGCCGCGCGTACTCGTGCCCTACTGCGGATTCGAGATGCTCGACGACAAGAACTTCGAATAATCGGAGCTCATCCCACAAGTCATAAGAATTACCCTTATTCATAAAGACACAAGAAACATTCCCCGGGCCGTGATGCCGCACAAGCGTGCATCCGCCCGGGGAATGTTGGTTAATGTCCAAGTCATCCCGTCTGATCCGACAGTCCTCTACGCCCCCACATCAAGAGCCTGCGGGCATACGGCATCGTCCACACCAGGACCGGAAAATGCGACAAGACAGCAAGGCATACACCAAACCGGTTCATCCGATATCTCGAGTGACAGCATATCCCGTGCCGTCACTCCAAATATTGGATGAGCCTTTTTTATTGGTGAGTACCATGGCATTCGAATTGACTAAAGTCGAACGCTGTTTCTTCACTCTTCGTTCTTCATTTTACTTATTCTGTATTTCATTGTTCTCAGTGCGCTGTATGATATGCCGGTGGTTTGCATAATCTCGTTGTTGGTTTTACCTTTATTAGCCATTAACAGGATGAATGTGTTGTATGGAGTCAGCTTTTTGTAGTTATGCTCTATGCTTTCTATCGTTTTAGGGTCTATAGTCCTGTAATATTCTATCACGGCCTCATAGTCGTCCTTTTTCCATGTTATGGTCTTACCTCCTTTTCCCAGTTCATCGTAAAGCATGCGTCCATGGCCGAGAATCGTCATCCTCCTTTCTTTCAGACTCTCAATTTTCTTGTTCAGCTTCTCTATTTCCTTTTCGTCCTTGTCTTTCTCCTTGTCCAGTTCGCTTATCTTCTGCCTGTATTGTTCCGTCTGACCTTTTGCAGGGTAATAGTTTGCTTATATACAGCGGATCCTATAAGTCTTGGAAATCATGGCGGCTCAGGACTCCGGTGGAGCGGCAGCCCGGCTTCCCGAATCGTTTCAACAGACGGGTGATAGACACAAGAGACCGAAGGGAATTAGGTCGTGGAAAGAATCTTTCCTATTCTGGGATGACGCTGAAGCCGTTCGGACGTGCACGGCTTCAGCGTCATCCCAGACCGGTCGTCCGGTCTTTGCAAGGATACGATGGCCTTTTCGGGCCCAGGCCAAGCGATCCCATCCATTTGTCGGAGGAGCCGACAAGATCGGTCATCGCATATCCAGACGAAGACAGGATCTCCTGCCGTAATTCCGACAGTCCTTATCTCCTCACCCGAGAATGCTTACCTGATCATCCCCCGTCTCCCTTTTGAGAAGTCCCCGCTTGGGTTGTAAGCGTGTCAGTCGGTCTTCATCCCTTTGGGCTTTGAAGGCAGCTTGATACGCTCCACCGTCTGCATCCATACGCGGCGCACGTCGGCCCAATGATAATAAGGCCACTGATCCGTAGCGACATTGGCCAGCCGCACCTCCCGCTCGTTGAGCAACGGCTTCACCAGAACGTCGCTGCTGCCTTCTTTCCGGTAAAACACCAATTGCATATTACCACACATCGGGATGATGCGGTAGGTCTGATAATACTCGGGTATGGAGTCCCAGGCTGCCGTAGCCTTGTCGAACGTCTCAATCTGCATCAGCGACACCAGCGGCGCCAGGTTCGTGTCATGGCCGAAGCGCAACGAGGCCGAGGGACGGACGGAGCACAAGGCCGTGTCGGCGGTCTCCACGATGTTGCGCAAGAGGTTGCAGGCCAGCCAGGGCATGTGGCCACCGCTCAGCGGCGACGGCCCCTGCTCATAATACCACTCGAAATTGTTGAGCTGCCACAGCTCGTACAGCTCATCCTCCGTGAACAGGAAACTCAGATCAGGCTGTCCATAGGAGCTTTGACTGATGCCGTGGTATTCAAAGAGATCGATCATCAGCTGCTGCGGGTCCTTCACCTGCGACGCGTAAGCCTTCGTGAACAGCTGGCGCATCATCCGGTCGGGATGGACGAAACGGCTGCGCGCGACAGCGAAGACCGAGTCGGCATTGGCCTGACAACTGTCCGAATAGATCGGATTCTTGTATTTCAGATAGTAGGCATCGTGCTCACTGGCGTCGGCCGTCACATTGAGACGCGGGTTGAGTCCCTTCAGTTCCACGCAGGCCGCCGTCATCGAAAGGAACGCACGTGTCTTGTAGGTGGAACGGGCATCCACGTGCGCGCCGTCGACAAATATCTCAGGATAATTGACAAACATACGCCGGGCCAGCCCGCGGTGCTGCTCCACACCCTTGGGCGTGAGCTCGCCATAACGGTCGCCACACGCCTCGGCCAGCGACGTGAGGACACTTAACACACGCTGACCGACCGGCGTCAGTCCCTTGCAGCGTGCCGCCTCGTTGAGCAGGTCGAGCGCCGGCTTGTACTTGTCCTCTCCCGTGAGATAACGTGACCCGTGCCGGGCGTAAGTGCTTATGTAACAAGGGATGTAGCCATCGGGAGCAGGCGTCAACGGCTGCGTGGGCGCCTCATAGGCCAGATACTTTCCCGCGGCAAGGCGGGGATCGTGCGCGATCTCCCGCTGTGCCCGGACAGGTGTCTGAGCCCAGCCTGCCGAGGCCAGTGCCACCATGCAGGCCAGGACGATCATTCTCATCTTATTCATCTTAACTTCAATCAAGGTAAACCATAAGTTTTCAAACGCCTGCAAAGGTAATATTTTCACAACAATTGATGACCGTGCCGGTATTACAATCAGATGAAATAATGTCCCCTTCCCGTCCGATTCCAACCGATCATCCAACGCCCGACGGATCTCGTGCCACTTGCCTGGAAAGCCTATAAGAACTCATGTGAGTTCGATGAATCCAGGACAACACAAACTGTACATCCATCGTTCTCATAACATCGATGCATAGCTTCTTGAAAAGCAGCGGAAGCTGCGATTACAATCAAAAGATTGACGATAAAGCTGTCAAAATTCCTATGCCTTGAATATCCTACTTATGTCATATTCTTGAGCTCGTCATTGACGAATGAATCAGGATTAACGCAGTTGACTACCACAGCCACTCCATTTTGGGGTCTGACATACAATTTGCAACCGCCCGTCTAATCGCAATAAGGGTTAAGCCTAACGGAATAAAAGACAAAATACACAAATCTCCGTCTCTTATTTTTGGAAAATACTTAATTTTGCATTGAGACATCCAAAAATCAGGAAGCTACAATTAATATACAAAACATAAAAAGACAAGACCTTATAACAAGAAACCATGGCATTCACATGGACACCATTTTATAAAGAATTATCCGACTGGCTGCTCGAGAAACAAGATAGCCAATCGGATTTAATCTCTATCCTAAAATTGGTATTACCGGTTTTAGAGATGGCACAGAAAAAGGCAAGAAGATAGAGCAGAACAAGCAACTTGAGGCTCTCGGTATAGACAAATCCACTTTGTTCCCCAAAGTAGAACATGTAGCCGAACATATAAGGGAGAAATACCATATCTCCAAATAAAATTTAAAAATATAAAAAGCTAAGAATCAAAATAAATATACCTGATTATAAACGTGTTATTCAATAAATTAGTTGTATATTTGCAAAACAATTGAACAAGAGAAAATGAAAACTTCTATACAGATAGCAAAAATAAAAGCAGTGTTGCTCTATATCATGCAGAGTTTTCCTCAGGGAGTGGACTATATAAAGTTATTCAAGATACTTTATTTCGCCCAGCAGGATCATCTTGTCAAATATGGGAAGGTGCTTGTAGAAGACTCTTTCAAGGCATTGAAACATGGCCCTGTACCGACCTATACTTACAAGGCGCTGCAAATAGCAGAGGGAAAGCCACTGGAAGGAAATTTTGAAGAATTTCTTACCGGTATAGAAGTACGTGACAAAAAGGTTTATACTTCTGCCAAACCTGATATGGATTACATCTCAGGTGCAGATAAGCGTTGCCTGGATGCCGCTATCGCCAAATACAAAGATATAGATCCTTATGATTTATCAAACCTGTCGCATGACTCGGCATGGAAAGAAGCAATGGAACGTATTCTGGATGACCCCCAAAAGAATTTCATTACCATTATAGATATGGCAAGAGCCGGGAAAGCAAGTGAAGAAATGGTAAATTATATCCGCGAAAAACAAATTATCAGAAACGCTTTATCCTAAAATCAGATGGACGATAAAAACAATGCGCTTGGAAAGCTGAAAATTGCAATGGATGAAGCTGAACAAGTAGATATGTCATCCGTGAAAATTGGCGACATTATTTAGTCTCTCTGGATGAAGAGGATGGGCTCACACTGAAAGACGGATATGATAACCGTAGAAAATACATTGTCATTATCGGGTTCACTCCAGAGGGAATGGCTATCGGTGCCTTACTCATCAACTCAAGAATAGCTGCTTTCAAGAAGAGATCTGAAGAACTGCTAAACTACCAATATCCCTTATTGGTGCGCAACTACCGCAGCATTCTGGACTATGACAGCTGGCTGGACTGTTCGGATATATTCGAACTTTCGAAATCAAAAATTACGGGGAGAAACGGGAAACTGAAAGGATGCCTGACTGCTGAAGACAAAGAGAGAGTGATGAAGTTTCTGAAAGAAACTGATATATTTGACAACGCTACCAAAAAGCGTTATGGCATTATATAAATCTTCTATTAGACCTACTTATCAATACAATCTAGAAAGATCAGAGAACATTTCAAAAAATCGTTTTTGAGATCTTTTGTTTTCTGATGCAAACTGAATTCAGAACAATGCAAGTTGTGTATCCATCATTCTCATAACATTAATACACAGCCCTTTCGAAAAGCAGTACGCTACGATAGCATTCAAGAAATTGACTATAAAATTATCAAAAGTCCTATGTCTTGAATACTCCACCTTGTGCAATCTTCTTGAGTTCGTCAATGACGGATTTGGCAATGGCCCGTTTCCTAAGAAAAGATCAATCTGACCGCGACATCAATATTCCTTTCAAATTACTTTTCCATTTGGCGATAAGTCGTATGTTGTCGACTAGCAACCTCTCGAAGAGATCTCTGCCTACATATTTCCTGTCCCCGACAAGCTTTCCATAGATGAATTCCATAAATCCAAGGACCGGCCGGAGATCCATGATTTCGTCCGTAAAGGGACAATGCCCTCCTTTACTTTCCCGTCCTCAAAGACCTTGCGGTCCCACAAGCAAGGCTCCTCCCTGCCTATTTTTATTACTCGCATTCTGTCAACTGCTGATAACAAAAGTTCGGAACATTCAATAAGACGGCACAAAATTTAAGCACAAAGCCGTACAAGTGTGCAATTTTGTTCGTAAACAGTTTTCTATCATAAAAATATTCAGTAAATTTGCGCTCATATATCAATTACTCAGAAAAATTCAATTTCAAATACCATTTTATAAAATATCAATAATGAATGATAAGACAAAGACAGCGCCCTTAGACAGCAATGAGAAGCCGGAGAACGAAGACGCTCTGGTAGCTGAGATCAAGCGCCTGAAACACGAACGAAACGCTATCATTCTTGCACATGTCTATCAACCGGACGAGATCCAGGCAATTGCCGACTACAGTGGCGACTCCTTTGCCCTGTCGCAGAAAGCCGCACAGACCGATGCCGACGTGATCGTCTTCTGCGGAGTCCGCTTCATGGCAGAAACGGCCAACATCCTCTCGCCCGATAAGATCACCCTGCTCCCCGCAGCAAATGCCACTTGCCGCATGTTCGACGACACCATCGTGGAGCAAGTGAAGAAAGCCAAAGCCGAACATCCCAACGCAAAGGTCGTAGCCTATGTGAACACTCCTGCCGCCGTAAAGGCCATGAGCGACATCTGCTGCACCTCCTCCAACGCATCGGCCGTCGTGGCCTCGATGGCTGGGGGGACCGGGATCCTCTTTGTCCCCGACGCCAATCTCGGCCAGTATGCCATGGAGCAGTCGGGACGTCACGTGCTCCCCTGGCAGGGCGGCTGCCCCATCCACGGCGAGCTCTCCCCCGCTGATATTGAAAAAGCCAAACAGCTCCACCCCGGAGCACCCGTGCTCATGCACCCCGAATGCAAGAAGGCGGTCCGCGACATGGCCGACTATGTGGGCAGCACCACGGGAATCATCAAATATGCCGAGCAAAGCGACAAGCAGGAATTCATCATCGCCACAGAGTGCGGCGTGCTCTACGAGCTGAAGAGACGCTGTCCCGGCAAACGATTCTTCATGGCCAGCGACCGCCTTGTCTGCCAGGACATGAAATACACCCACCTGGAGGAAGTACGCCAGGCACTTCTCCCGCTTGAGCCCCGCATCATCGTTCCGGCCGACATCCGCAAGAAAGCTGTCGCTGCACTGAACAAGATGCTGAGCATCAAAGGATAAAGAGAGACCCATCATGCAAAAATCAGATACAATCAATGAGAATGCCTGCCAGACAGGAGAGACAGAGGCAGGAACCACACAACGTTACTTGACAAATTTTGATACGGCAACCCTGCCGCAGGAGACAGCCGACGTGCTGGTCATCGGCTCGGGAGTAGCCGGCCTGACGACCGCCCACTTTGCCAGCCAGGCCGGCCTGTCCGTTCTCCTCGTCGTCCGCGACACCCTCTTTGACAGCAACACCAACAAGGCCCAGGGAGGCATCGCCTCCGCCCTCGGCGATGACGACAATCCCACGCTGCACCTGCAGGACACCCTGATCGCCGGCGCCGGCCTCACCGACGAGAACATTGCACGCATCACCGTCACGGAAGGACCCAAGGCCATCCTAAACCTCATCGACAACGGCGCCCTCTTCGACCGCAAGGCCGACGGAAGCCTGAACCTCGGACGCGAAGGATGCCACTGCCGTAACCGCATCGTGCACGCACAGGGCGACGCCACCGGCGCCGAGGTGGCACGCGCGCTGAACGCGGTCGTCGCCAAAGACGAGCACGTCAGACCCATGGAGCACTGCTACGTCATCGACCTGCTGACACGTGACGGCCACTGCTACGGAGCCATCGCCATGAACAACGGCGGGCTGGTGTGCCTGCGTGCCAAGGCCACCGTCCTCGCCACAGGCGGCATCGGCCGTCTCTTCCTGCATACGACCAACCCCGAGGGCGCGACGGGCAGCGGCATGGCACTGGCCTACCGCGCCGGTGCCGAGATGATGGACATGGAGTTCGTACAGTTCCATCCCACGGCCCTTGCCATCAAGGGACTGCCCAACTTCCTGCTCTCCGAAGCGATGCGCGGTGCCGGTGCCGTGCTGCGCAACAACAAGGGCGAGCGCTTCATGCCGAAATATCACAAGATGGCAGAGCTGGCGCCCCGCGACGTCGTCGCACGCTGCATCTTCAAGGAGATGCAACAGGACAAGGCCGACCATATCTGGCTCGACGCCACCCAGGTCGAGGGAGTGGAAAAGATGTTCCCGATGATCGCCGACACGTGTAAGGAATACAGCATCGACATCGCGAAGGAGATGATCCCCATCGCCCCGGCAGCCCACTACATGATGGGCGGCGTGAGGACCGATGCCGACGGACACACGAACATCGACGGACTGTACGCCGTCGGCGAGACAGCCTGCACCGGCCTGCAGGGTGCCAACCGCCTGGCCTCCAACTCCCTGCTCGAGGGCCTCGTCTTCGGCCGCCGCACGGCCCTTGCCATCCGGCAAGACAGCGAGCACCTGCCCCTGGACCTCGGACAGCAGTGGAAGAACGAAGGTCTCCGGCCCGCTCAGGACGATGACACCGATCTGCAGACCCAACGGCTCCAGCAGATCATGAGCACCTATCTGGGCATCCGCCGCGACAAGGAAGGCATGACCCAGGCGCTCAAAGAGATCGACGAGCTGGCCCGGCGTTACGACGGCTGCTCCGCCACACAATATCCCACGCTCGACCTGCGGGCACGCATCACCGTTGCCGGTCTGGTGACCCGCTCTGCCCTGGCACGTGAGGAGAGCCGCGGCGCACACTACCGCTCCGACTTCCCCGAGACCAAGGACGAATGGAAACGCCACAGCATCATCAGCAAGGCCACGGCGACAACACTTTAACCATCAATCAACCAACATACAGACAATGAAAACATCGCTTTCACTATTCGGAATAGAAGACGAGATCAAGCAGTGGCTGAAAGAGGACATCGGCAGCGGTGACATCACCACGCTCGCCACCGTACCGGCCGGCAGCACCACACGTGCCATCATCCACGCCAAGAAGCCCGGCATCCTGGCCGGCGTTGACCTCGCCCGCGAGGTATTCCACGCCCTCGACCCCTCGCTCAAGTTCACTGCAATCCTCGAAGACGGAGCAGAGATGGACGCCACGTCCGTCATCGCCACCGTAGAGGGTGACGCACAGGCCATCCTCACCGGCGAGCGCCTCTCTCTCAACCTCCTGCAGCATCTCTCAGGCGTCGCCACGCGTACCCACCAACTGGCAGAGCTCATCAAGCCCTACCGCGCCAAGCTGGTGGACACACGCAAGACCACGCCGGGCATGCGCCGACTGGAGAAATACGCCGTGCGCGTAGGCGGCGGCGCCAACCACCGTCTCGGCCTCTATGACGCCATGCTCATCAAGGACAACCACATCAAGGTGGCCGGCGGCATCACCGCTGCGCTTGACCGCGCACACGCCTATGCCGGACACATGACCAAGATCGAGATCGAGGTCGAGAACATGGACGGCGTGAAAGAGGCGCTTGCTGCCGGTGCCGACGTGATCATGCTCGACAACATGAGCGCCGACCGCATGGCAGAGTGCGTCAAGGTCATCGACCACAAGGCCGTCGTTGAGGCATCGGGTGGCATCACGGAAGAGACCATCGTAGCTGCCGCCAAGAGCGGTGTCGACGTCATCTCGGTAGGTGCCCTCACCCACAGCGTCAAGGCCCTCGACATCAGCATGGACATCGGCGAGATCAAGACCGCCTAAATCCATACCCCATTCCTATTTCTGACAAGCGTTGCAACCCTCCTACCGCAGGGAGGTTGCAACGCTTGTCGCTTTATTCCCAACCGGTACCGACTTCGGGAGACGTCCGACCGGCATCCTCCTACAGAAAGTGAGATGAGGAAGCCGTAATGATGATTATGCGTCATAATAATTGTGTGATCAGAAATAAACCCAAATCGGTCATTAGAAGCTAATTTCTCGTGGTGTGAGTTGTAATTAT
>ERZ779791.492-NODE-492-length-13732-cov-3.88535_pt1 | contig 13732 bp, 9 predicted proteins | sample MGYA00511351_ERZ779791 | MGnify/ENA primary metagenome ERZ779791 (study PRJEB29588, sample SAMEA2143745) | human gut metagenome | biome: human gut; feature: human-associated habitat; material: faeces | place: Denmark | collected 2008/2010 ...
CCAATGAACGGATGATGCCGATGATACCGGCCATGGCGATGCCTCCGATACCGATGCTCTTGGCATATTCCTTGAAGATAAGTTCGGGCGACATGTCTTTCACGGCCATGGTGATGTCTGGGTTCCAGGCATTCAGCACCTGGTCGCCCCAGAACAGGGAGATACCCGGCACGATGACCCACCATACCACCAGCGAACCGGCACAGATGATGGCCGCATATTTCAATCCGACGATATAACCGAGTCCCAATACGGCAGCTCCCGTATTGATTTTGAATACCAGTTTGAACTTGTCGGCAATGGTTTCGCCCCATCCACAGATACGGCTTGTAAAGTTCTCGTTCCACCAGCCGAAGGTACCCACGATGAAGTCGTAAATACCGCCCACCAGTCCGGCGATGAGCAACGGTTTGGCTTGGTCGCCTCCCTTTTCACCCGATACGAGCACCTGGGTACTGGCGGTCGCTTCCGGGAAGGGATATTCGCCGTGCTTGTCTTTCACGAAATATTTGCGGAACGGAATCAGGAACAGGATGCCCAGCACGCCGCCCAGCAGGGAGCTGATGAACATCTGCATGAAGTTGACTGTCATTTCCGGATATTTTTCCTGTAGGATGTAGAGGGCCGGCAGGGTAAAGATGGCTCCTGCCACGATGACGCCCGAGCAGGCACCGATGGACTGGATCATGACGTTTTCACCCAGTGCACCTTTGCGTTTAGTGGCACTGGAAATACCTACGGCAATGATGGCGATAGGGATGGCGGCTTCGAATACCTGTCCCACTTTCAGACCCAGGTAAGCGGCGGCAGCCGAGAAGATGACGGCCATGACGAGTCCCCATGTCACAGACCAGAGGTTTACTTCAGGATACGTTTTTCCGGGCGACATGAGCGGTTCATACTTTTCCCCGGGTTTGAGCGGACGGAACGCGTTTTCGGGCAATCCCGTCGGTTTTTCTTGTGTCTCTTTCATGAATAATATTGCATTATGATTTGATTAATATTCTTTTGAGTGTCCAAAAGTAGTAAAAATCATTCATATTCATGCAAAAGCCCCCTCATTTTTGCGCGTTGGAAAAACGCAAGTGCGTTTCAGATAAAACGCCTTTACGTTTCAACTCAAACGTAAGTGCGTTTGAAGTAAAACGTCCTTGCGTTTCAAGTAAAACGCACTTGCGTTTTTTATACCCCCTGAAAAGCCATAAAAAAACAGGAGAAACATCCTGAAATGTATCTCCTGTTTCGATATTAAAAGTGATGTTTTTCTTATTTGTTTGCATCAGCCGATGCCGGAGTCATGTCTCCTTCCACTACCAAGCGGGTGATTTCGTTCTTGGAGTTGGTACGAAGGGTGATGGTCTTGCGGAAATGTCCCGGAAATTTTCCGGCTCCGTTGTAAGTCACTGTCACTTCACCGCTTTCACCCGGTTTGATGGGTTCTTTCGGGTACTGGGGTACAGTACATCCGCAGGAAGCAATGGCCTGATGAATTACCAGCGGTCCGTCGCCTGTATTGGTGAATTTGAATTTGCAAGTCACTTTCGGGCTGTTTTCAGAGAAAGAGCCAAAGTTGTATGAAGTCTTTTCAAACGTAATCTGTGCCGTTCCCTGTGCGATGACGAACAGGATGTTCAATACGCACAACAAAGTAGTAAATAAAATCTTTTTCATTTTCTTTTGTTTTAATCCTTACTCTTGACAACTTCGCAAAGATAGTGTTTTTATGCTAAAAGAGTGTGTCCGTGCAGTTTTATTAACATACTTGAAGTGTTGTTATCGGTTTACCTGCTTCACTCCTTTCACGGTTTTTATCTTCTTGATCAGTGATTCCAGCTTGGTATTGTCGTCTACCGTCACGGTCAACATGCCGGAAAACAGTCCGTCGTGCGAGTCAATGCTGATAGACCGTAGCAGGATGTTGTTTTCCTTATTGATGATGGACGTGATGTTGGTCACGATGCCGATATCGTCATGTCCAATGATACGGAGCGTGATGGGATACTGCTTTCCCTGACTCTTTCCGGCCCAGCGTGCCTTGACGATACGGTAGGGGAAGCGGGAGCGCATTTCCTTGGCATTCGGACAGTCGCAACGGTGAATCTTGATACCTCCGTTGATGCTTACAAAGCCGAACACTTCGTCGCCGTAAATCGGGTTGCAGCATTTGGCCAAAGTGAAATCCAGTCCCTTCAGGTTCTGGTCGATGACCAGTACGTCGTCCTTGTAGTCCTTGGCATCAGTCGGCTGCTGGATGTTGAACGATTCCGCACTGCGGTAGCTGATTTCTTCGCGCTGCTCGGTCTCCTTCTTCTGCATGTCGAGGTATTTGTCGATGATGTCGTTTACATCAATCGACTCGTCGGCAATGCTCTGGTAGAAATCGGTTACGGTCTTGAAGCCCAGTTTCCGGATGAGGCGCATCAGGATGGCTTCATCATATTCCATCTTCCGGTTCTTGAATTTCCGTTCCAGAGTTTCCTTGGCAAATTCAGTCTGGCGGGCTGCAATTTCTTTCAGTGCCTGACGTATCTTGTTGCGGGCTTTCGCCGTGGTGACGAAGGTCAGCCAGTCGCGTTTCGGCGTCTGGGTATTCGAGGTCATGATTTCCACCTGGTCGCCGCTGTTCAGCTTCTGACGGAGCTGTACGTTCTTACCGTTCACGCGGGCACCCGTACACCGGCATCCTAAGTTAGAGTGGATAGAGAAGGCAAAGTCGAGCACGGTAGCTCCCTGCGGCAACTTGTACAAATCGCCTTTGGGAGTGAAGACGAATACCTCGTCTTTGTATAAGTCCAGCTTGAACTGGTCCATGGCATCCAGGTCGTTGTCGGAGTTTTCCAGGGTTTCCCGGATGGAGTTCAGCCATTCGTCCAGACCGCTTTCTCCCTTGATGCCTTTGTATCGCCAGTGGGCGGCAAGACCTTTTTCAGCAATCTCATCCATACGTTCCGTACGAATCTGTACTTCTACCCATTTTCCTTCCGGTCCCATGACGGTGATGTGCAAGGACTCGTATCCGTTGCTCTTCGGCACGGAAAGCCAGTCGCGCAAACGTTTGGGGTTAGGCAGGTACATATCGGTCACGATGGAGTAGGCCTGCCAGCATTCCTGTTTCTCTTTGTCGAGCGGAGAATCGAGGATGATACGGATGGCAAACAGGTCGTACACACCTTCGAAGGGACATCCCTGCTTCTTCATCTTCTGGTAAATGGAGTGGATAGACTTGGTACGTCCTTTCATGTGGAACTTCAGTCCGGCCTCTTCCAGTTTCTTCTTAATCGGTTCGATGAATGCGTCAATGTAGCGGTCGCGCGCCTGCTTGGTGGCATTCAGTTTCTCCTTTATATGATAGTACACGTCGTGCTGCGTGTATTTCAGTGACAAATCTTCCAGTTCTGATTTCAGTTTGTACAATCCCAGTTTGTGTGCCAGCGGGGCATACAGATAAGCCGCTTCGTTGGCCACTTCCAGTCGGGCTTCTTCGTTCGGGCTGTCCTTGATTTGCCGCATCAGGTTCACACGGTCGGCAATGATGATAAGAATCACCCGCATGTCTTCAGCAAACGACAGAAGCAAGTTGCGGAAGTTTTCCGATTCGATGGTGGGACTCTTGGAATAGAGCTCGTTGATTTTTACAAGTCCTCGGATGATGCCGGCTACGTCTTCTCCGTATTCCTCTTTGACAGACTCCAGGCTGCACAAGTTGTATTTCACGGACTCATGAAGCATGATGCCCAAAATCGAAGCTCGGCGCATACCGATTTCTTCAGCCACGATAACGGCTGTCTGCATGTCTTTGATGATGGGGTTCATCTGGAAGACATTCCGGGGAATGGTTCCTTCCGACATGGCTTTTATGAGGTGGTTCTTCAGTTTGCGGCAGTCATCTTTTTGTAACGTGTCTTTTGATAGTAATAACAGCCTTTTGTAAAGCTGTATCAGTTGTTTGTGCTCTTCCGGCGTGAAAAATTCATTGTTCTCCATAATGCCTCGTTTTGTTGTTTGTGGGTAAAGTTACTTTTTTTTCATCGATATGGTGCATTCTTACCGTATTTTTTCTATTTTTGAGCATGATTCTGAATAAAGGAAGAATATTCATTACCTAAATAAAACAATATGTTAACACACGAAGACAAAGAATTGTTGGCCAAGAAAGGCATTTCAGAAGAGAAAATTGCCGAACAGTTGGCTTGTTTTGAAAAGGGTTTTCCGTATTTGAAACTGTCAGCAGCGGCTTCTGTAGAGAACGGAGGCATCATGAAAGCTGAAGACAAAGATGTGGAACGGTATCTTGCAGCATGGGATGCTTACAAAGATGGAGATAAGAAGATTGTCAAGTTTGTGCCGGCTTCAGGGGCTGCCAGCCGTATGTTCAAGAATATGTTCGAGTTCTTGGGAGCAGATTACGACAAACCGACAACGGATTTCGAGAAGAAGTTCTTCGACCATATTCATGACTTTGCATTCTATAACGACTTGAATGCAGCTTGTATGGACAATACGGGAAAGAACATCGATGCTTTGTTGTCGGAACAGAACTACAAAGCGATTGTATCGAACCTGTTGGAAGCTGCCGGACTGAACTATGGTGCTCTGCCGAAAGGACTGCTCAAGTTCCACCGTTATGCCGACGGTGTACGTACCCCGTTGGAAGAACATCTGGTAGAAGGTGCGTTGTATGCAGCCGGAAAGAACGGGGAAGTGAACGTACATTTCACGGTATCTACCGAACACCGGGCTTTGTTTGAAAAACTGGTGGCTGCCAAGGTGGGTGAATATGAGGCGAAATATGGTACAAAATTCCATATCAGTTTCTCAGAACAGAAACCGAGTACCGATACGGTAGCTGCCGATATGGACAACAAACCTTTCCGCGACAAAGACGGCAAGCTGTTGTTCCGTCCGGGTGGTCACGGGGCCTTGATTGAGAACTTGAACGATTTGGATGCCGATATCGTATTCATCAAGAACATTGACAACGTGGTGCCCGACCGTCTGAAAGCGGACACTGTGACTTACAAGAAATTGCTGGCGGGTGTACTGGTCACTTTGCAGAAACAGGCCTTCGAATATCTGGAACTGTTAGACAGCGGTCACTATAGCCACGAACAGCTGGAAACCATCATCCGTTTCGTACAGCAGCAGTTGCGTTGCCGCAGAACGGATTTGAAAGAACTGGAAGATGCGGACCTGGTTATCTATCTGCGTAAGAAACTGAACCGTCCGATGCGTGTGTGCGGTATGGTGAAGAACGTGGGCGAACCGGGCGGTGGTCCGTTCCTGGCTTACAATCCGGATGGAACCATCTCTCTCCAGATTCTGGAAAGCTCACAGATTGATATGAAAGACCCGGAAAAGAAGGCCATGTTCGAGAAGGGTACCCACTTCAATCCGGTGGATTTGGTATGCGCCATCCGCGATTACAGAGGAAACAAGTTTAACTTGCTGGAACACGTGGACAAGGCTACCGGTTTCATCTCTTACAAGTCGAAGAACGGAAAAGACTTGAAAGCCCTTGAATTGCCAGGCTTGTGGAACGGTTCCATGAGCGATTGGAATACCGTGTTCGTAGAAGTACCGTTGAGCACGTTCAATCCGGTAAAGACCGTGAACGATTTGCTGCGTGAACAGCATCAATAAATTGGGATAGACCGATTGAATCATAAAAAAGTCCGCTTGTCTGCGTAAGACGGGCGGACTTTTTTTGTCTTCTTGTATACTGGTTCTTTATTTTTACTGTGCCTCTTCGTTTTGCTGTGACAGCTTTTCCCGGTATTCTTTGGGAGAGATGCCTAAGTTCCTTTTCACATATTTGCCGAAGAACGACAGCGTGGCGAAATTCAGTTCGTTGGCAATTTCCTTGATACTCTTTTCGGGGCGTCTCAGCAAGTATTCCACATCTTTCATGACATAGCTGGTAATCAGGTCGGATGCGGTTTCCCCGGAATTTTCCTTGCAGATGGACGACAGGTATTTGGGGGTGACGAACAGCCGGCTGGCATAGTAGCTCACGGCGCGTTCCTTGGGGTAGGAAGAAACCAGCAGTTCGATGAAAGCATTGAACAAGTTGTTGGAAGAACTGAAACTGGTGGGCTGCAGCTGGATGTATTTTTCCATGGCATCCTGAAACTCGTAGATGAAGGCCTGTAGAAGCGAGTTGATAAGCTCTCTCTGGTGGCGATGGGGAGCCCCGGTCAGTTTGGAATACAGCAGGTTGTAATATTGATAGAAAAGCTGGCTTTCTTCTTCATTGAGCGAAAGGATGGGATGCTGTTCCAGATACAACCGTGAACACCAGTTGCTGGTGGAAGATGACATGACAAAGATACGTTTGGCATATTCAGAGGAAAGACAGAATCCATAGCAAATAAAGTCTTTGTCTACGGTTCCGTGTTTGAGTAAAGTCTGCGGATGACATATCAGCAGGTCATTGGGACGTATATCATAAGATTGGTTATTGATGGACAGGGAGGCTGTCCCTTTTTGGCACAGGATGGCTAAAAAGAACCCGGCTCTTATCATTGAGGTTGATTTGTTTCCATTCTGTTCGCTTGTTTGGTTCATTCTGATAATTTCTTCGTCCTTGTAGGCAGCTACTTTCTCCATAATTTCGATGCTGGACATCCTGATAAGTTCGATTTCCTTTTCCATAACTCCTTTAGTTCTGATTCGGATGCAAATGAACAGAATGTTTTCCATTTATTAGTGTTCTATTTTTCTTTAGGAGTATTCTATTTGGTGTATTTCGCAGGAAGACGGAAAAATGGAACACTTCTAAGGTGTTCTATCTATCCTATGTAGTGTGTAATGCCTTTTTCTTTGCGCTCACAAATCGTAGACATACTAAATAGGATAAGATTTATGAAAGAATTGCATTGGATGGCCATAGGCTCATTGGTGGTCTTGATGTCAGGATGCGGAAGCAGAGAGCAGGCTTCGCAGCAGGTAGAACCTGTAAAGGTAAAGGTCATGACCGTAGCGTCATCAGTTCGGAATGAAACCGTCCGTTTTTCGGGTACGGTACAAGAGGAAAACGGGAGCGCGTTGAGTTTTCCGCTGATGGGAAGAGTGAAGTCGGTACAGGTGGATTTAGGAAGCCGGGTGCGGCAGGGACAGTTGCTGGCTACCCTGGACGAAGCGTCCGTAGAAAGTACGTATCAGGCGGCAAAGGCGGCCTTGAAGCAGGCGGAAGATGCCTACCGGCGTATGAAGGAGCTGCATGAAAAAGGAAGTCTGGCCGACATGAAGTGGGTGGAAGTGCAGAGCAAGTTGCAGCAGGCCCAGTCCATGGAGGCAGTGGCCCGGAAGAACCTGACAGACTGTCGGCTGGTGGCTCCGTTTGCCGGGGTAATTGCCGAAAAGAACCTGGAAGTGGGGCAGAACGTAGTGCCCGGGGTACAGGTCATGAAGCTGGTGTCCGACGATCGTCTGAAAGTACGGATTGCCGTGCCGGAAACGGAAATCATGCACGTGACGAAAGGTCAGAAAGCAGTGATAGAGGCTCCGGTGCTGAACGGCAGACAGGCAGAAGGGGTGGTGATGGAGAAAGGTATCCAGGCCAATCCGCTGTCACGGTCGTACGAGGTGAACATCGGTATTCAGACGCCGCACACGGGCCTGCTTCCCGGTATGGTGACGGAGGTATGGCTGCAGGATGCCGACAAGAGTCAGACCTGTGTACTTCCTGCCAGCGTGATTCAACTGGATGAAAGCAACCGCTATTTCGTGTGGGTGAAGGGGGCAGACGGCAAAGCCTCCAAGCGCGTGGTGACGTGTGGCAAGTTCACGGCAAGCGGAGTAACGGTGGTGGCCGGATTGAGTGAAGGAGAGGAAGTGATTGTGGAAGGCCAGCAGAAGGTGTGTGAAGGCACGCCGTTGGCTATATAAATTAGGTTAAGCACATGGAAAAGAAACGGAACATAGTAGAGTGGGCCATGCATTATCGCCAGATTGTGATACTGGTGACATGCTGCCTGGTGGCATTCGGTATATACAGTCTGCCGCAGATGCAGAAAAATGAGTTCCCGGATTTTACCATACGACAGGGAATGGTGATTGCCGTGGCTCCCGGGAACACGGTCAATGAGATGGTGGAACAGGTGGCGAAGCCATTGGAAAACTATATCTTTACCTACAAGGAGGTGAAGAAGGAAAAGACTTTTTCGACCACTCGCGACGGAATTGTCTTTGTGCAGGTGGAACTGAACGACGACCTGAACAACAAGGATGAGTTCTGGAGCAAGTTCAAGCACGGAGTGGCCGCGTTCAAGTCGGAGCTGCCGCCGAATGTGCTGGCCGTGCAGGTGATGGATGATTTCGGCGATACCTCGGCGCTGCTGATTACCATGGAGAGCAAGGACAAGACCTATCGGGAATTGTCGGACTACATGGACGAACTGGAAAACCGCCTGCGCCGTATTCCCAGTGTGGGCCGTTTGAGTGTGAGCGGAGAAAGGCAGGAGCAGATTTCTATTTACTTGGATCCGGAACGTCTGTCGCATTACGGGCTGAACGAACAGCTCATTGCCGGACAGTTGTTCGCCAAGGGCTTTGTGACCACCGGCGGACGCATACAGACTCCTGCGTATGTCTTGCCGGTACACGTGGAGAAGACGTTCAACACGCTCTACGACGTGCAGCAGCAGATTGTGTACAGCGACCCCTCGGGCAATGTGGTACGCCTGCAGGATGTAGCCCGCGTGGTGAAGGAATACCCTCATGCCGACAGTTACATCAAGAACAACGGCACGAAATGCATCTTGCTGAGTGTGGAAATGAAAAAAGGCAAGAATATCGTACAGATGGGCGATGACATTAACCAGGTGCTGGAAGAGTTCAAGAAAGAACTGCCTTCGGAAGTGAACATGTACCGCATCACGGACCAGGCGCAGGTGGTGGGCGACAGTGTCTATACTTTTTTGCGTGAGCTGGTCATTGCCATTGTGGCCGTAGTGATTGTGGTGATGCTGCTGCTGCCGCTGCGGGTGGCACTGGTAGCCGCTTCCACCATTCCGATTACCATCTTTATTTCGTTGGGACTTTTTTATGCTTTTGGCATCGAACTGAACACCGTGACGCTGGCGGCCCTGATTGTGACCTTGGGAATGATTGTGGACAATTCCATCGTCATTATCGACAGCTACCTGGAGAAAATTGGAGAGGGGATGTCGCGCTGGCATGCGTCCATTTACAGTGCCACGCATTTCTTCAAATCCATCTTCTCGGCTACGCTGGCCATCAGTATCACGTTCTTCCCCTTCCTGATTGTGATTCGGGGTATGATACACGACTTCCTGCTGAGCTTCCCTTGGGCCATTACGTTGATTTTGGGCATCTCTCTGCTGGTAGCCATGCTGCTGGTACCGTTCATGCAGTTCTGGTTCATCCGGAAGCCGGTGCCTTCGCACAAAAAGGGATTCTCGTTCATGGAGTTTCTGCAGACCTATTACAATAAACTATTGGACAAATGTTTTGCCCATCCTTATATCACCCTGATGGGAGGAGTGGCTTCCGTCGTCATCGGTATCTTCCTGATGGGAAAACTGCCGCAGAAACTGATGCCGGTGGCCGACCGTAACCAGTTTGCCGTGGAGATTTATCTGCCCACGGGAACGGCGGTGGAAAAGACTGCCTGGGCGGCCGATACGATGGAACAAGTGTTCCGCAAGGATCCGAGGGTGGTTTCCGTCACTTCGTTTGTGGGCTGTTCTTCGCCCCGTTTCCATACGGCATACGCCCCTCAGTTAGGAGGAACCAACTATGCCCAGCTGATTGTGAACACCAAGGGCAACAAGGAAACCGAGGAACTGCTGGATGAGTATTCCCCGCGCTACACCGATGCCTTCCCCGATGTGCGGGTAAGGTTCAAGCAAATCAGTTTCAGCCAGGCGGTTTATCCGATTGAACTCCGCCTGAGTGGCGAGAACCTGGATTCATTGAAAACCGTAGCCGGAAAATACCTGAGTCTGTTGCGTCAGATGCCGGAAATACGGCTGGCACAGACCAATTTCAGTGAGCCGCAGACTTCGGCCAAGGTGGTGCTGAAAGAAGATGAGGCTTCGCGCCTGGGCATCCAGAACGCCCAGTTGGAAACCACGCTGGCCATGCGCTACGGCGACGGGCTGAAGGTGGCCAGTGTGTGGGAAGGCGATTATGACATTCCGGTAGCCCTGAAAAGCGAGAAAGCCGACTGTGCCGGTTTCTCCGACCTGGAAAACGAACTGATTCCGGTGTTGGGAGGTACGCAGGTGCCTTTGCGTCAGGTGGCAGAAGTCGTGCCCTCTGTGAAAGACGGGCAGCTGGTCCGCCGGAACGGAGTCTATACGATTACGGTGATGGCCGATGTGCGCCGGGATGTGAATGTGGCTTCCCTGACCAGCGTCATCAAGGAAAAACTGGCTTCTATCCCTTTGCCGGAGAAAGTGACACTGACTTACGGGGGTGACGACGAGCAGGACAACAAGAATCTTCCTCCCATCATGGGAGCGCTGGCCATTGCCGCCTTCATCATCTTCTTCATCCTGCTGGCCCATTTCCGGCGCATCAGCATTGCCCTGCTGATTTTTGCCAGCTTGACGCTCTGCCTTTTCGGAACGGCTGTGGGTGTGCTGATTCAGGGGGTAGACTTTGGTGTGACCTGTACGCTGGGTATCATCAGCCTGATGGGTATCATTGTACGTAACGGCATTATCATGATTGACTATGCCGAAGAGTTGCGGGCTACGGAGAAACTCTGTGTGCGCGATGCCATTTACCATTCGGCCCGCCGCCGTATGCGGCCTATCTTCCTGACTTCGGCTGCGGCTTCCATGGGAGTCATCCCGATGATATTGGGCAAGAGCGGACTTTGGATGCCGATGGGTACGGTGATTTGCTACGGTACGCTGATTACCATGCTCTTCCTGCTGACGGTGCTTCCGGTGGCTTATCTGGTGATATTCAGGGGAAGTACCCGGAAACGTGCCCGGTTGGAGGCCTTGGAAAATGCCTGACGGGGCAATTAGGAATCAAGATAAAGAAGAATCATTATGAAAACGAATCGAAACAGAATCATAGCTTTTCTATTGATAGGTGGGGCGTGTGTGAATCTGGCCTTCGGGCAGAAAGCCTACACCTTGGATGAATGTATTCAGGCTGCCTTGACAAACAATGTGAAGATGAAGAATGCCCGTAACGAACTGGAAATGGCCCGACAGGACAAGAAGAAGGCGTTTACCAATTATTTCCCGAGTGTCATGGCGGCGGGTACCGGTCTTATGGCTGATAAAGGGCTGATGCAGATGGATCTGGCTCCGGACATGCACATGTCGATGCTCAAGAACGGAATAGCGGGAGGAGTGAGTGCCTCCCTGCCGCTCTTTACCGGCGGACAGATTGTCAACGGGAACCAGTTGGCCAAAGTGGGGGTAGAGGTGAAACGCCTGCAGCAGAACTTGTCCGACAACGAGGTGACGCTGACCACGGAACAGTATTTCTGGCGGGTGGTCACTCTGCAGGAGAAACTCAAGACTTTGGGCAAGGTGGAAACGCAATTGGAGCGTATCTTGCGCGATGTGGAGGCTTCGGTGGAGGCAGGCGTGGTGACACGCAACGATTTGTTGCAGGTGCAGCTTCGCCGGAACGAGACCAAGAGCAGCCGCCTGCAGCTGGAGAATGCGTTGTCCATTTCGCGGAACATGCTGGCGCAATATACGGGCCTTGGCTCCGATTCCCTGGCGGTGGCCTTTTCCGTCAACGACCAGCTGCCTTCTCGTCCGGATAGTCTTTACTGCGACCCGGAGTCAGCTTTGGGACTGACCAGTGAATATGCGCTGTTGCAACAGAATGTGAAGGCCAGCCGTCTGCAATACAAGATGGAGTTGGGCAAGAATCTGCCTACGGTGGCCATTGGCGGAGGGTATGTGTATCATAACTTCTTGCCGGAAGACCAGCGCTTCTGGGTGGGGTTTGCCACGGTGACCGTTCCTCTGACCGGATGGTGGGGAGGCAGTCATGCACTCAAGAAGGAGAAACTCCAGGTGAAGAATACAGAAAACCAGTTGGCCGACCAGGGAGAGCTGCTGGTTATCCGCATGAAAAATGCGTGGAACGGGGTGAATGAGGCCTACGAACAGATGAAGATTGCCCGTCTGTCCATTGAACAGGCCACGGAGAACCTGCGTTTGAACACCGATTATTACAAGTCGGGCACCTGTACGATGAGTGATTTGCTCGATGCGCAGACCTTGTTTCAGCAAAGCTGTGACAAATACGTGGAAAGTTACACGGATTATGAATTGAAAAAACGGGAATATCTGCAAGTCACGGGGCGCCGTTAAAACAACTTTTTCTTGGTGTGAAGGGCTGTCGGGAAGTATTTCCGATGGCCCTTTGTAATAAATTCTGCATATTAATTGCATATTAATTTAATTCGAGCTATCTTTGCAGCGCATTTGGGAAGCCGATAAAGTAAAAACGTCCTGAAGAAGATGTGGCTTTTTCAGGAACTTTTGTAGGTTTCTTATGTGAGAAACGTAGGGTTTCCGACCGGGAAACGTACGGTTCCGCAAAGGAAAACATAGGTTTCCGGGCAGGGAAACGTAAAAACTTATTCTACGTTTTCACAAAAACAGACTAGAGTTAGAACTTACACAGATTTAGAATATAATATACAGCGTATGAACATGTGCAGGCAACATAAAGTAGTTCGGATAAAGGTCAGTACGGCGCTTTACCGGAGATGTCATGCCCGTGCGCATTGGTTCAGCGGATTTCTTCATGAAAGTTTGTAAGACACGGGAAGTTGCGTCTTCCTGACGTGGTGTGAAATCTTTCTTATAAACTTTTACTCTCAATTTTGTTATGTGGATTATTTTATTGATTGTCCTGGCAGGTATTCTGGCAGGATATAGCCTTCGTATGTGTGCTTTTTTGAAAAAAGTGAATCTGACTATCTCGTGTACCATTTGTCTGATGCTGTTCGTGTTAGGACTTTCCGTGGGCTACAATCCGTTGATTGTAGGGAACTTAGGGTCTTTCGGCGGACAGGCATTGCTGCTCAGTGTGGCCGGCATTACGGGTAGTGTGTTGCTGGCACGCGTGGTATATCTGTTGTTCTTTAAGGAAGGAGGTGAAAAATGAAAGGAAGTTTGCTGGTATTATCCATGTTCTTTGTAGGCTGTGTGTTAGGCTACGTGTGGAACTTTTCCGGATGGGAGTTGGGAGATACGCACCACTTGTCCATGTATATTCTGTATGCCCTGATGTTTCAGGTAGGTGTCAGCATTGGCGGTGGAGAGGATTTCAAGGAACTGCTTCGTGGTTTCCGTCCCAAGATGCTGCTGATACCGCTGGCCACCATCGGGGGAACCCTGTTGTTCTCCGCCTTGGTCAGTGTGCTGCTGACCCGCTGGAGTGTGTTCGACTGTCTGGCCGTGGGCAGCGGACTGGGATATTATTCGCTTTCGTCTATTTTGATTATGGAACTCAAAACCCCCGACCTTGGTGCACAGTTAGCTACGGAACTGGCTACCATCGCCCTCTTGACGAATGTCATCCGCGAACTCGTGGCGCTGGTGGGAGCCCCGCTGATTGGCAAGTATTTCGGAAAACTGGCCCCCATTTCGGTCGCCGGGGTGACCTCTGTCGATGTGGCCCTGCCCTCCATCATCCGGGTGTCTGGTAAAGACGTGGTGCCGATAGCCATTTTCCACGGCATCCTGGTGGATATGTCCGCTCCGTTCTTCACCTCTTT
>ERZ779791.496-NODE-496-length-13667-cov-8.51043_pt1 | contig 13667 bp, 10 predicted proteins | sample MGYA00511351_ERZ779791 | MGnify/ENA primary metagenome ERZ779791 (study PRJEB29588, sample SAMEA2143745) | human gut metagenome | biome: human gut; feature: human-associated habitat; material: faeces | place: Denmark | collected 2008/2010 ...
CCGAATCGTTTCAACAGACGGATGATAAAGACACAAGAGGCCGAAGAGTTTTTGGCCGTGTAAAGAATATTTCCTATTTTTAGATCACGTTGAAGCTGTGCGCATCCGCACAGCTTCAGTGTCATCCCAGACTTGTCGTTCGGTCTTGCAAGGATAGGATGTCTTTTCGGGCCCAAGCTAAACAATCCCCTATATTTATCGGGTAAGCCCCTGCAATCGGAGCCGTCACCCAACCTTCTGCCCCACCCTCTCCCACCGGAGAGCCATAACCTTCCGAACCAGATAATTGCCGCCAGGCCCTTTCCTACCCACCCCGACAACGCCACAAGCCGGAACCATCGATTAGCTCCGTATGCCATACGGTCGTCCAACACATAGGGGGCGGCCAACATCTGTTGACCGCCCCCAACGTTAGAGGTTCATCATCACGCGCTCCTTATTTGGATCCCTGCGCCCGTGAATACGAGTAAGGCGCATCCTCGGGAGCAGTGGCACGCTGCTTATTTGGCTGGGCTACCATCTCAAAGTTGATCCGCGCACCATCCAACAGCTGGCTGTGTGTCAGATAGTTCTTCTCATAGTCCTTGCCGTCGACCGTAAGCCGGCCTACATAGAAGTTGTCCTTACTGTTGGCAGGAGCATCAATCGTCACCGTCTTGCCGTTCTCCAGATGCAGGACTGCCTGCTTGAACAGCGGGGCACCGAGCACATACTGGTCCGTACCCGGACAGACGGGATAGAAGCCGAGGGCGGAGAAAACATACCAGGCGGAGGTCTGACCGTTGTCCTCATCACCGCAATAGCCGTCAGGCTGTGCGTTGTACATACGATCCATCACCTGACGGAGCCAATACTGGGCCTTCCAGGGCTCGCCGGCATAGTCGTAGAGGTAGATCATGTGCTGGATGGGCTGGTTGCCGTGGGCATAGTTGCCCATGTTCATGATCTGCATCTCGCGGATCTCATGGATCACCTGACCATAATAGCTCTCGTCAAAGACAGGAGGAACGGAGAAGACGGAGTCGAGCATATGGCAGAACATCTCACGCCCACCCATCAGGTCGATCAGTCCCTGCGGATCGTGGAACACCGACCAGGTGTAATGCCAGCTGTTACCCTCCGTAAAGGCGTCACCCCACTTCAGCGGATTGAACGGACTCTGGAACGAGCCGTCCTGATTACGTCCACGCATCAGCTTGTATGTCTTGTCGAACAGGTTGCGATAGTTGAGGGCACGGCGGGCAAAAGGCTTCAGTTCCTTCTTCGACTTGCCCAGCTTCAGTCCGAGCTGATAGATGCACCAGTCATCGTAGGCATATTCCAACGTACGGGCGGCACTCTCGTTGATCTTCACATCATAAGGCACATAGCCCAGCTTGTTGTAATACTCATAGCCGAGACGTCCCGTAGAGCTTACCGTGGGATGCACGCTGTTGGCTCCGTGCACGACGGCTTTCCACAAGGTCTCGATGTCGTAGCCACGCAGACCTTTAAGGTAGGCATCGGCCACGACAGAAGCCGAGTTGTTGCCCACCATGCAGCCTCGGTGTCCGGGCGATGCCCATTCGGGCAGGAAGCCGCTCTCATTGTAGGCACACACCAAGCCGGCCTGTATCTTCTCGTTGACCGACGGATACAGGAGGTTGAGAAGCGGGAAGAGACACCGGAACGTGTCCCAGAAACCCGTGTCGGTGAACATATATCCGGGAAGCACCTGTCCGTTGTAAGGACTGTAGTGCACCGGCTTGCCGTCCGCGCCTATCTCGTAGAAACTGCGGGGGAAGAGCACCGAGCGGTAGAGGCAGGAGTAGAACGTGCGCAGGTTGTCAAGATTGTCATCCTTCACCTCGATACGTCCGAGGACCTCGTTCCACCGCTGCCGTCCGGCTTGCTTCACCTCTTCGAAAGAGCGCTGCCCCAGTTCCTTCAGATTGACCTCAGCCTGCTCTGGCGAGATGAATGAGGAAGCCACGCGCACGAGCACCTGCTCGCCGCGCCGGGTGGCAAAGCCAACGATGGCACCGGCATGATCGGTCTTCACCTCCAGCTTCGAGGTGTCAATCGTACTGTCGCTCACGGTGGCGGTATAGGTGAAAGGCTTAGAGAACTCCATGACAAAATAGTTCTTGAAATTCTCGGGCACTCCGCCGCTGTTCTTCGTCGTGTATCCCACGATCTTGTTCTCCGACGGTATCACCTTCATATAGGAGCCTTGGTCGAAGCCGTCGACCACCACATAGCTGTGCTCGCTGTCCGGGAAGGTGAAGCGGAAATAGGCTGCCCGCTCAGTCGGCGTGATCTCCGTCGTCACATCGTGATCGGCAAGATATACCTTATAATAATAAGGTGTGGCCGTCTCCGCCTTATGGGAGAACCAGCTGGCCCGCTTGTCCTCATCGAAGACCGGTGCTCCCGTCACGGGCATCAGGGCCACCTGCCCATAGTCGTTGATCCACGGTGAGGGCTGGTGTGTCTCCTTGAATCCGCGTATCCGGTCGGCATCATAGGTGTACGCCCATCCGTCACCCATCTTTCCCGTCTGTGGCGTCCAGAAATTCATGCCCCAGGGCAGGGCGATGGCAGGATAGGTGTTGCCTGTCGACAGCTTATAGCTGGAATGAGTACCGACGAGCGTACTGACATAGTCCACCGGATCAGTGGCTGCCCGCACCCCTGCCTGTACAAACACAAGAAGGGCACCGAACAGTAAGTTTCTAAGTTTAATCATAAATATAAATAAGTTGGTTGTGATTTCCCATTAATAGGTCCGGCAAGTACCGGGTATTCGTATAGCGTACAGATCTTTCACAAATCTAATGTGATTATCTGGATCCTGCAAATTTTCAGGTTGTTTTTTCTTTTTGCCTCCGCCCTTACTGCCAGCGGACAGACGGCAACGGCTCTACAGCCAGGTCTTAAACAAAATAATCCCCGGGACAAAGCCTCCTCCGACTTTATCCCGGGGATCGTCTATCGTTTCTCCCCGTAGGGGACACATCCCGTAAGATGCCGTGCCTTATTTCACGGTGATGAGATAATAGTTCTTCTTACCACGCTGCACGAGCAGGTACTTGCCGTCGATGAGATCCTCGGCCGTGATCGGCTGGTCGAAGGCGGCGAGCTTCTCCTTGTTCAGGCTGACGCCGTTGCCCTTCACCATCTTGCGCATCTCTCCCTTTGAGGGGAAGATCTGCCATCCGTCCTGACAGAACAGGTCGATGGCCTTACCGCCGAGCTGCTCCTTCGGCAGGTCGTAATGGGGCACGTCCTTGAACACATCGTTGAGCGTAGCCTCGTCGAGCTGTGCCAGCTCGTCGCGCGTAGCCTTTCCGAAGAGGATGTTGCTGGCAGCGATGGCCATGTCGAGATCCTCCTTGGAGTGTACCATCGTGGTCACCTCCTCTGCCAGACGGCGCTGCAGCACGCGACGGCCGGGATCCTGGCGATGCTCCTCGATGAGTCCCTCGATCGTCTCTCTGTCGAGGCTGGTGAAGATGCGGATATACTTCTCTGCGTCCTCGTCGCTCACGTTGAGCCAGAACTGATAGAAGGCGTAAGGAGTGGTGCGGTTGCGGTCGAGCCATACGTTGCCGCTCTCGGTCTTTCCGAACTTCTTGCCATCGGCCTTGGTGATGAGGGGACAGGTGAGACAGAATGCCTCAGCCTCCTGACCCAGCGTGCGGCGGATCAGCTCCGTACCCGTAGTCATATTGCCCCACTGGTCGTTACCACCCATCTGCAGGCGTACGCCCTGATGCTGATAGAGGTAAAGGAAGTCGTAGCCCTGCAGCAGCTGATAGGTGAACTCGGTGAATGACAGACCGTCGCGTGCCTCACCATTCAGACGCTTCTGCACGCTCTCCTTGGCCATCATATAGTTCACGGTGATGTGCTTACCCACCTCACGGGCGAAATCGAGGAAGGTGAAGTCCTTCATCCAGTCGTAGTTGTTCACCATCTCGGCCTTATTGGGCTCGTTGCCGTCGAAGTCCAGGAACTTCGACACTTGCTTCTTGATGGCCTCCTGGTTGTGGTAGAGCGTGTCGGCATCGAGCAGGTTGCGCTCCTGGCTCTTACCCGAGGGATCGCCGATCATACCCGTAGCACCACCGACAAGCAGGAACGGCTTGTGGCCACAGCGCTGGAAATGACGCAGCATCATGATGCCGCAGAGGTGACCGATATGGAGCGAGTCGGCCGTAGGATCGGTACCCAGATAAGCCGACGTCATATTCTTCATCAAATACTCTTCCGTGCCGGGCATGATCTGAGCCAACATGCCGCGCCACTTGAGCTCTTCTACAAAGTTCTTCATATTGTTTATTCTGTTTGTTGCTGATTGTACAGCCCTCTTATCGAAGAGGGGAAAGACGTGTCACCGGCACCATCGTCAGGGCACAGGGTCGTAGCCCGATCCGCCCCAGGGGTTGCAGCGCAGGATGCGCCAGATGGCCAGCAGCAGTCCTTTCACAGGTCCGTGCTTGATCAGAGCCTGACGGGCATACTCCGAGCACGTCGGCGTGAAGCGGCACGATGGTGGGGTATAGGGAGTGATGAACCGCTGGTAGAACAGGATGGGACGCAGCAGCAGCCACACGAGGACGCGTGAGAGCACGTGGAGAAGACGACGCATCGTCTTCATATCTCCTCCTTCTCGTCCGCAGGCTGTCCGGCCGGTACCTGTGCAGCCTTTAGCGTACCTTCGCCCACCCGCTGGAGGATCTTCCTGACACGTTCCTCCACCATGTGGGCACTGGCCAGCTTGTCGCTGATCCAGATGAAGGCCACCGCCACCTGCCTGTCGCCCAGCAGTTGCTTGTTACGGCGGTAGGCCTCACGGACAAGGCGCTTCACTCTGTTGCGTTTCACCGCACGCTTGAACAGGCGCTTGGGCACACTGATGAGCATCTGCGAGCCTGCCTCTATCGGCATATACACGGCACGAAGGGGATAGACGGTGACGGCGCGTGAGACGCCTCCGTTGAAGAGCGTCTCTATGAGCGCACGGCTGTGCATCCGCTCCTCCTTGCTCAAGCCTTGTGTGTGTATATCCGTCATGCCTGTATTGTTATATGTTGGATTACTCCTTGTTTTCTTTCTCGAGATACATCTTCAGTGCGCTGACCATCGACGGGCACTCCTTCGTAGGAGCCATCAGGTCGAGGCGCAGGTGGGCATCCTCCACAGCCTTGGCCGTAGCAGGGCCGAAGCATCCGATGCGCAGGCCGTTCTGCTGGAAGTTAGGGAAGGCGTTCGTCAGATATTTCACACCTACCGGCGTAGAGAAGATCAGCATGTCATAGTCGAAGTTCTTGATTTCCTCCTCAGAGAAGTCGGCCGACACCGTGCGGTACATCACCACCTCGGTGTGCTGGAGATGCTTGGCATCGAGGAGCTTCTTCACATCCTCGTTGTGTGCGGCGCTCATCGGCACGAGGTATTTCTCCTGCTTGTGCTTTACCATCTGAGGGATGAGGTCGTCAATCTTACCCGTCGTACCGAAGAACACCTTACGCTTGCGGTACTGCACATATTTCTGGATATAGAGGGAGATCGTCTCCGTCACGCAGAAATACTTCATATCCTCGGGTATCGTCAGACGCAACTCCTGGGCCAGCTTGAAGAAGTTGTCGATGGCGTGGCGTGAGGTGAATACAACAGCAGTGTGGCTGAGGATGCTCACTTTCTGCTGACGGAACTCCTTCGGAGTGAGGCCTTCCACACGGATAAAGGGGCGGAAGACAAGCTGTACGCCATACTGCTTCTCAATGTCGTAGTAAGGTGACTTCTCGCTGCTCGGCTTCGGCTGCGAAATCAGGATCTTCTTAATCATTATTGTTTTAAATATTTACTTTCAAATAACTCACAGTCAATGCCAACGAGCCCACCAAGGCACCCAATGGCATCAGTTCAAGCGCACAAAAGTACAATATATTTTGCAGAAAACCGCCCTCTCGACTAAAAAAGATGATATAGGACTTATAAAAAGCGATGATTTTCATCACAATGATGAGGAGAAGGGCATAAATACCAACGATTTCTATCGACAGATCGAAATACACCATCAGCATCGATGCAGGGAACAAAAGTAGTCCCAAGACCGACACGGTGAAGAGATTGAACTGCGCATATTGTATAATTTTCTTCTCATTGAAGAACACCCATTGCACTACTCCCTGCCCTGCGAATTTCAGTGCGTAATAGAGCAGGAATATGCCGGTGAAGATGGCCATCACCTTGTAATTCTCAATGGCGAACGCCACATGGGCTACCGTCTGCATGAAAAAGAACGTGGTGAGTCCACCCAGCAGACAGGTCTGCAGCAGCAGGAAGAGCTGGAAACGCAACTCACCGCCCGTCTCGGTGATGACTCCGGAGAGATGTGCCGGTGCGAAGACACGCTTCAGCTGGCGCCACAACGTAGCACCCGACTTGGCTATGGCCAGGGTGGCAAAGATAAAGCAGCCAAGCAGCAAGCCCGTCACGACATTGTCGGAGGCGATGGTGTACGGCACAGGATCACCGGCCACGCCCAGACGATAGGTGGCATACTCTGGCCGATAGATCGAATCGGGCTGCACCATCGACCGTACATGGTACATCGGCGTATTGAGCGAGAACCGGTTCTCATCCGGCTTCAGGCCACCCGGTGTGCGCATGGGATTGGGACGGGCCGCCCAGTCGTATTCCGGCACCTTGATGTTGGCCCTCACGGCAGAGTCCTGCTGCTGTGGCGTAGCATCGTAAGGCAGCCAGCTGAGCACCTCCGACACGGAGGGTTGCCGGCCGGTATGATGCCAATGGGGAGCGGTCTGTACGGCCGCTCCCTCATTGCTTGCTGATATAGAGTCTTGTTGTATCATAGTTTGAATGCTTCGCGGATCTTATCCACGCAGTCGAGCTTCTCCCATGTGAAGAGCTCCACCGTCATCTCCTTCGTCTCATGATAGAGGGAGGTAAAGGTCTTCGTCACAGTCTGTGGCTGACGGCCCATGTGACCGTAAGAAGCCGTCTCGAAGTAGATGGGCTGGCGCAGCTTCAGATCGCGCTCGATGGCATAGGGCCGCAAGTCGAAGAGCGACTTCAGGCGGTCGGCTATCTCACCGTCGGACAGATCGACATGCTTCGTGCCATAGGTGTTCACATAGACGCTCACCGGCTCGGCCTTACCGATGGCATAAGCCAGCTGCACCAGGATCTCGTCGGCCACACCGGCAGCCACCATATTCTTGGCAATGTGACGGGCTGCATAAGCGGCCGAACGGTCCACCTTCGAGGGGTCCTTACCCGAGAAGGCACCACCGCCGTGTGCTCCCTTGCCGCCATAGGTGTCGACAATGATCTTACGGCCCGTCAGACCGGTATCGCCATGAGGACCACCGATGACAAACTTGCCCGTGGGGTTCACAAAATACTTGATGTCATCATTGAACAGGCGCAGCACCTTAGGACCGAGCTGGGCCTTGACACGGGGGATGAGGATATTGACCACATCCTCATGGATCTTCCGCTGCATGGCCTCATCATCGTCCTCGCCGTCGGCCTTCTTGATAAAAGGATCGTGCTGGGTAGACACCACGATGGTATCGATGCGCTCGGGATGATTGTCGTCGCCATACTGCACCGTCACCTGGCTCTTCGCGTCGGGACGGAGATAGGTCATCACCTTGCCCTCCTTACGGATATCGGCCAGCGTGCGCATGATGAGATGGGCCAGATCGAGCGACACGGGCATATAGTTCTCCGTCTCGTTGGTGGCATAGCCGAACATCATTCCCTGATCGCCGGCACCCTGATCTTCGGGCTTCTCACGCTTGACGCCCCGGTTGATGTCGGCACTCTGCTCATGGATGGCCGTGAGGATACCACAGCTCTCTGCGTCAAACTGATACTCGGCCTTCGTATAGCCGATATGGGTGATGGCGCGGCGGGCCATCGTCTGCAAATCGATGTAAGCCTTGGAGCGCACCTCGCCCATGATCACCACCTGACCGGTAGTGACAAATGTCTCTACTGCCGTGTGCGCATCCTCATCATAGGCCAGAAACTGGTCAAGGATGGCGTCACTGATCTGGTCGGCCACCTTATCGGGATGACCTTCAGAAACTGATTCAGAAGTGAATAAATAACTCATTTTCCAATCGTAAAATTTGCGTGGAAAATGCCAATGGACCGTAAAACCTGGGGGATTTTGCGATTTTAGCATTTTTTAGTGTGGTTGCAAGCAGCCAAATTCTTCCACAGTTATTAAACGTAGTAATTATAAAATCGGCTGCAAAGTTACAACATATTTTGCGTATGGCAAAGAATTCACACTAACATTTTAGCACGTGCCACACAATTCTGCCGACCTTCCCCTACCCTCCGGCCGGCCATCGGTCTCCCTCGTCCTCATTGACCTGTCGTAACACGTTGCGCTGAGACAAGGTGACGGACGGGACCACCGTGGGAGAACGGAAGACACCGGACGGACCTATTAAGATAATACGGAACAATGAACAATTGGGGTAAACATCAGCCATTTACCTTATTATTGTCCGACGCTCTTCTGTGGACAACGGATCCGAAAACACCTTTGCAACCAGGTTGCAGCCACTTCTTCCTACCTTTGCACCAGCAAACAAAAAAAGATAACCATAATATTAAAAGTATATGGAAAAGACTAAGATCATACGCATTGTCATTGCCGCCGTGTTGCTGGCGATTGCCTACATCGTAGAGCGCACATGCGCCCTGCCTGTATGGGGGCTGCTCATTGTATATCTGATTCCCTATCTCACTGCCGGCTACGACGTTCTAGCCGAGGCATGGGAGGGCATCCGCCATGGAGAGCCTTTCGATGAGGATCTGCTCATGGCTGTAGCCACTATCGGAGCCCTCTGCATCGGTTTCCTGCCAGGAGCCGAGCCACAGTTCCCCGAGGCCGTCTTCGTGATGCTCTTCTTCCAGGTGGGCGAGCTCTTCGAGGACTATGCCGAAGACCGGTCGCGCAAGTCGATCAGTGAGCTGATGGACATCCGCCCCGACACGGCACACCGTCTGCACGAGGACGGCACGGAGGAGACCGTCACCCCTGCGGAGGTAAGCGTTGGCGAGAAGATCCTCATACGTCCCGGAGAGAAAGTGCCGATGGACGGCGAGATCCTCGATGGCTCATCGAGCCTCGACACCATGGCACTGACAGGCGAGAGCCTGCCGCGCGCCGTGAAGCCCGGCGACAACGTGATCTCCGGCTGTGTCAATCTCAGCGGCGTGCTGACAGTACGCGTGCAAAAGAGCTTTGGCGAGTCCACAGCCTCTAAGATCATTGACATGGTAGAGCGGGCGGGAGAGAACAAGAGCCGCAGCGAAGCCTTCATCACGCGCTTTGCCCACGTCTATACCCCCGTAGTCGTCATCACCGCCCTTGTGCTGGCATTCATCCCGCCCTTCTTCAGCGTACACTATGGCAGTGCCTTCACGGTGTGGCTCTATCGTGCCCTCACCTTCCTGGTGGTGAGCTGCCCCTGCGCCCTCGTCATCTCCGTACCTCTGAGCTTCTTCGGTGGCATCGGCGGAGCCTCCCGTCGCGGCATCCTCATCAAAGGCGGTAACTATATGGATGCGCTGGCGAAACTGCGTTGCGTCGTCTTCGACAAGACCGGCACGCTCACCCAAGGCAGCTTTGCCGTACAGGCCATCCACCCCACCCTCATAGACGAGCGTGAGCTCTTGCGACTGGCTGCCGGCGTGGAGCGTTTCTCCACCCATCCCGTGGCACAGGCGCTCTGCGCAGCCTGGAAGGAACGAATGAGCAAGGAGACTGATACGAACGACAGCAAGCAGGACGACTGGCAGGTGAGCCAGACAGAAGAACTGGCCGGACGGGGCATACGGGCCCTGACAGGCGGACGGACGGTATGTGTGGGCAACGAAAGGCTGATGCAGGAGACTATCACCACACCGGCAGACCGTCAAGCTGCCGCCTCGCCCATCCCCGAATGTCCCGACTGCAAACGCAGCCACACAGGAGCTGCCGTAGTCCACGTGAGCATCGACGGCGAGTATGCCGGACACATCGTGATCGCCGACAGTCTGAAAGCCGACAGCAAGGAGGCCATCACCCTGCTCCGTAAGCAAGGTGTCGACCGGACGGTGATGCTGACAGGCGACCGCCAGAGCGTGGCTGCCCAGGTAGCTGCCGAGGTGGGCATCGACGAATATCATGCCGAACTGTTACCCGCTGACAAGGTGAGTCGTGTGGAGGCACTGCTGCAGGCAAAGCCGGCCGGCAGTACGCTGGCCTTCGTCGGCGACGGCATCAACGACGCTCCCGTACTGGCCCGTGCCGATGTAGGTATCGCCATGGGAGCTCTCGGCAGCGATGCTGCCATCGAGGCTGCCGACGTGGTGATCATGGACGACAAGCCCTCAAAGATCGCAAAGGCCATACAATTGGCACGCCGCACGGTGAGAAACGCACAGGAGAACGTGGTGTTTGCCATCATCGTAAAGATAGCCATCCTCATCCTTGCCGCCACCGGACTGGCCGGTATGTCCCTCGCCGTATTCGGTGATGTAGGCGTGATGGTGATCTGCGTGCTCAATGCCACACGAACCCTTAGAGCATAAGACAAGCAGGTGCAGGAACCCAAACACCCAGGTGCAAAGGCAAAGTCACCTAGGTGTAAGGGCCCTTGCGCCTGGCTACCTTGCAACAGCCTCATCTCCGGAAACAAACTACAAATCTTGAAGGAGACTGCCAGCTGGAGCATCAGCTTCATAAAAGTCGGATGTACATATATCTTCTTGCCCGCTCACTCCTGGTCAAGACCTATCTCAGTAGTTCCTTCCCTATCATCATTAGAGAATGGGCTCCCTATCCTACGATCTTTCCATCAAACAGGTGTATCGTCCTGTGAGCTATCTGCGCATCGTGCTCGTTATGCGTAACCATCACTATCGCCGTACCGTCCTGGTTCAACTCTGTCAGCAGGCGCATCACCTCGGCTCCATTCTTCGAATCAAGGTTACCCGTAGGCTCATCCGCCAATATCAGCTTGGGACCGAACACCACGGCGCGGGCTATGGCCACTCTCTGTTGCTGACCGCCTGAGAGCTGATGGGGGAAGTGCTTTGCGCGGTGAGTTATGTTCATACGCTTCATCACCTCCTGCACCTTCTGTTTTCTTTCTGCCTTTCCAACCTTCAGATAAGTGAGAGGCAGCTCGATGTTTTCCTCCACGTTCAGCTCGTCAATGAGGTTGAAACTTTGGAACACAAAGCCTATCTGTCCCTTGCGTATGGCCGTGCGGTCTTTCTCCTTCAGTTGCGACACCTCGTGTCCGTCCAGCCAGTATTGTCCCGAAGTGGGGTTGTCCAGCAGTCCGAGGATGTTCAGCAGCGTAGACTTGCCGCATCCCGAAGGTCCCATTATTGCCACAAACTCTCCGTCATCCACGCTGAACGTCACGTTGTCAAGTGCGATAGTCTCCACCTCTTCCGTACGGAACGACTTGCTCAAATTTTCTACTTTAATCATATCTAATTTGCTTTTACTATAATTTTTATCTTATGACTTTTCATTATATGCTCTCTGACAGTTTCCTGGGTAAGTTTCGCCATAATATTTTTACTCCTGTCTGATGTTCTTCACCGGGTTCTCATTGCTCGCCATCCAGCTCTGCACGGCTACGGCAGCCAGGCTGATGAGCATGACGATTACCCCTGCCACCACAATCCACGGCCACCATACGATGCGGTAGCTGTATTGCTCAATCCATTTTGACATGAAATGAGCAACTATCGGCACGGCGATGACGAAGGCAATGCCCACGTAAAGCATAAACGTGCGTATCAGTCTGACACGAATCTGATTGCCCGTAGAGCCGAACACCTTGCGCACGGCAATCTCTCTTGCACGTTGCTGTATGAAGTATGTCGACATGGCTACAAGTCCGAGCAGCGAGATTATGATGGCGATAAAGGCGAAGAGCGACACTGCTTTAGATATGCGGATTTCTTGGTCGAACATCTGTTCTATCTGCTTATCTACCAGTGGCAGGACATCTTCATCCATTTCTTCATGGAAAACACTTTTGTACACATCCCTTATACGGGCGTATGCCTCTACAGGGTTACCTTTTACTTTTATCGTAACAAACCAAGGAGCGGGCACGTTCTTGCATACAAGTATTGCTTTGGGCTCGTCGGGGTTAAGAATGCTACCGGTACGGAAACTCTCAAATACACCTCCGAAACGTGCATGTTGCAGCATACCGAAAGGGTCAAGCTCTTGGTCCACGCTGCCGGTGTGTGTGTCTGTCGGTTGCATTCTTAGAATATTCATGGCCTTGTCGTTCAGATATAATATGCTGTCGCCTTCCAGCCGATTGTTCCTGCTGAGCTTTATGCCATAAATATCGAAGAATTCCGGCGAGACAATGAAGCTTTGAATGTTTACAGATTCTTTCCCGTCTTCTGATGTTTTCGTAGCGCTTATTCCGCCTTCAACAGGTGTACCCCAAGACGATGCGATGCCGCTGACACATGGCAGGGCACGTAACTTGTCGAGAAATACAGGAAATTCCTTACTTGCAAAGGCATCTCCCTGACTGATGCGGATCAGATTTTTAGTGTTAAAGCCAATGGGAGCCTTAACGATGTGCAGCATCTGGAGCGACATGATGAGCGCGCAGGCCAGCATCACAATGGTTATCACATTCTGTATGGTTATGAATATCCGGGCAAACACCATCTTCGTATGTCTGACGAACGTGCCGCGTACCACTTCTATTGGCTTCACTTTAGACAGTGATATGGCGGGAAGCAACCCTGCAAGCAGGCTGGTGGCTGCTATGAACATCACAAATGTGAATATGGCATACGGACTGGCTATCACCGACATATTGAGGCTTGTGCCGAGCAGTTGACCGGCATACCGTGAGAATGACACGGCAAGTACTATTGCCACCGCACACGACAAGACGCACATCGTAAGGCTTTCAGTGAATATTGTTTTGCAGACATCGCTCTTGGTGCATCCGAACATGCGTCGTGTGGCCATCTCTCTGGCTCGATAGCGGCTCTGCGCCATGGTAAGGTTTATGTAGTTTATGATGGAGAACAGCAAGATAACCATGCCTACGGCAAAAAGTATGTTCACCAGTTTTTTGTTGCCGAAATGCAGGTTCTTGTCAAGCCCTGCCTGTGAAAAGTACAGATTGTCCAGCCTGGTTATGCTTGTTGATATGTTCAAATTATCGTCTTCAGGCAGCAAGGTCTTGAAAAATCCGCGCAGGTCGGCTTCTCTTTGCATGAAGTCACAACCTTCTTTTACCTGCACAAACGTAGCAGTACCGCTGAGATTGCCTTGTGGGAAATTCTTGTCAATACAGGCAGCATTGTCATATTCCGCATATGAAAAATCAATCAGAGCCTCAATGTCTTTGTTGATGATCGTATTGTCAAAGTCGGCCATCACGCCCGTAACCATGAAGCGTTTTGAGTCGGCCGTTATAAGCTGCCGTCCCACAGCATTGTCTGTACCAAAATTATTGCTGTCCGGTAAAAAAGGAAATGGCATAATAATTCATCCCGAAGCCCTTTTAAATCAGGCTTCGGGGCTTTTTTTCAAAAAAGTAAGCTCCCCCTAATCAAAAAGTGTCAAGCCAGGCGGTGATTTTTCA
>ERZ779791.498-NODE-498-length-13613-cov-7.79857_pt1 | contig 13613 bp, 10 predicted proteins | sample MGYA00511351_ERZ779791 | MGnify/ENA primary metagenome ERZ779791 (study PRJEB29588, sample SAMEA2143745) | human gut metagenome | biome: human gut; feature: human-associated habitat; material: faeces | place: Denmark | collected 2008/2010 ...
ACTATATTTCAATTATTTCAAAGACCAATTCCCATTTTTAACGGGACAGTAGTGAAGGTATATGACAAAGGCAACCTATCCGCGTAGTCGGATGGCAGGATATGTCAATCTGAAATTCGATATTCGTTTTTTGATCAGATCTCTGTACCGGGTAAAGTAATGTGTCAGTGTGGATTGTCGTGAACAAGAGACATGGCCGGCAACCGCTTGTGCCGGTGGCCGTATGTCAAAAGGAAGTATGTCGCGTTTCTGAAAGCATATAAGAATCATGTTGAGAGGAAGGTCGCCGGAAGAGAATTAGGGCAGCCTTCCTCTCTTTTCTTGTTTATACCGAAAAGAATGCGTAATTTTGCAATAAGAAACCATAAAAACGGATGATAGACAGACTGACTGTAGAACGGATTAAAGAAGCCGCCAATATAGTGGAGGGGGGGGGGGGTTTTTGGTTGGTGGGGGGGGCGGGAGCCAACTATAAAGGTCTCTGCCCCTTCCATAATGAGAAGACGCCGTCGTTCATCGTCTCACCGGCACGTGGCACGTGTCATTGTTTCGGTTGCGGCAAGGGCGGCAATGCCATCTCTTTCCTCATGGAGATGGAGCAGATCACCTATCCAGAGGCGTTGCGGCGTCTGGCCGCCAAATATCACATCGAGATCAGGGAGCGGGAGCTTACCGACAGCGAGAAGGAAGAGCAGAGCCGGCGTGAGTCGATGTTCATTGTCAATGAGTGGGCCACGGGTTATTTTGAGGATCTGCTTCATCATCATGCTGACGGTGTGGCCATCGGCATGCAGTACTATCGCTCGCGTGGCTTTAGGGACGACATTATCCGGAAGTTCCATCTGGGATATGATGTTACTGACCGTCATGCCCTTGCCCGTGAGGCCAAGAAGAAAGGCTATCAGCGTGAGTTCGTCCGGCAGGTGGGGCTGTGCTATGAGAATGACCGGGGTGAGCTTATCGACCGCTATTCCGGACGGGTCATCTTCCCTTGGATGAACTCTGCCGGTAAGGTGGTGGGTTTCTCGGCCCGTGTGCTTGACCAGCGCACGAAGGGTGTGGAGCAGAAATATGTCAACTCGCCCGACAGCGACATCTTCCATAAGGACCATGAGCTGTATGGCTTCTATCAGGCCAAGCAGGCCATCAACCGTGAGGGCATGGCTTTCATCGTCGAGGGACAGGCCGATGTCATCTCCATGCATCAGTGCGGCATAGAGAATGTGGTGGCCGGGTCGGGTACGGCACTCTCTCCCCATCAGATCCATCTGCTACATCGTTTTGTCAATGATCTCACGCTTATCTACGATGATGATGCGGCAGGACACCATGCGGCGCTCGAAGGTATCGACAAGGTGCTTGCCGAGGGAATGAATGTACGGATTGTCGTCCTGCCCGACGGTGACGACCCCGACAGTTACTCACGCAAGCATACGGCTGCCGACTTCCGCAAATACGTGGAGGGGCACCAGACCGACTTCATCCAGTATAAGACACAGGTGCTGCTGCAGGGCGTCACTGATCCTCAGCAGCGTGCGGCCGGGGTGAGCTCCATCGTCCGCTCGATATCGCAGGTGCAGAACCCGATCTTGCGTGATACCTATCTCCATGACTCCGCCCGGCAGTTGGGTTATACGGAGGCGGTCCTCATCAATCAGATGAACAATTTTATCCGTGAGCGGCAAGGTAGCCGAGGGTATGCGTCACCATCCGCACAGCAGTCCGCGGCTTCCGGCCCGTCAGCAGTGACCGGTGGCGGTCAGCCGGCTCCTGTTAAGGCAGATGCACCTGCAGGCGTCACCGGGACTCCTGCTGCCAAGCCGGCAGCGACGGACACTGCTATGACCAACGTGGAGATGATGCTCGCCCAACTCATTATCCGCCATGGCGAGTGGGTGATCTTTTCCAATGTGGAAGGTGATGACGGACAAGTGTACGACCTTACCGTCGCCCAATATGTGTATTACATGCTGCATAATGATGAGCTTCAGTTCCATGACGCTCTGCTCAATCAGATTCTTCTGGAGGCTGTAGAACATAGCGGGGAGGAGAATTTTAAGGCCGAGTCTTATTTTATCGGACACTCTAACATTGAGATCAGCCGACTGGCAGTCCGACTTACCGCCGATCCTTTCCATGTCCACCAGAAAGAGAGCGAGCCGCTCAATGAGGCGGATGCCCGTCAGCGTCTCGTGACGAAGACGGAGGATCTGCGTAACCGGGCTACTCACTTGGTGCTCGATTACCGTATGAAATATGTCGAGGGACAGTTGCGGCAGCTGCAGGCTCAGATACGTGGCGTGAGAGATGACAAGGAGGAACTGATGAGGCTGATGAAACAGTATAGTGACATGCAGCATATCCGCAACGAGCTGGCCAAACAGCTTGGCAGCAATATCATGGTATGACCCTGTAGATCATAGCATTCGAAAACCGATTACGGAAATATTAAACTGGTGAAAAGCAAGATGAGCGGAATCAGTGGAAACGGATTGTCTCTAATTAATAAAAACATTTAATAATTGGCATATTCCCATATTTATTCCGTATATTTGTATAAATAAAGAATTGTGAGATAATGGACGTATTCTTCTTATACGGATTGCTGGTAGTCATTGTCGTTGCCTTGCTGGTCTGGTACTTCTTCACGCACCGGCCGGATAAGCTCGTGCCCATTATCGACGATCAGAAATGCCATCGTATCCTTCTTACAAAAGCGTTGCGACAGCTCAACAGCAAGATTACATGGAAGAAGGATAAGGATGAGTGGGAGGGAATATTCGATTATCAGAGCGGTCATTTCCGGGTGCGTCAGACCAAAGATACTCCTTATCTTCAGTTGATGTATCTCTTTTTCTATGAGACCGACTTCTCCGATCTGGAGCTCGTCCGGGAGATCTGTAATCTCTGCAACAAGAATACGGAGATCAGCAAGCTGGTCTATTCCATTGATGAGAAGCAGGGCACTGTCGACTTGCATGTCCTTGAAGGGTTGATGCTTCCCGCGAAGCATGCTGTCGGGACACTGCAGCGTGCCCTTAATGAGATCTTCTCGTGGCAGAATGCCTTCACCCGCCGGTACAACGAGGCCAAGGGCGAGAATGACAAGACGCCTGGCCGTGATCAGGAGAAATCGGCAGCCTCCATCTCACGCGAGTTATATATGCTTCATGAGATGGAGATGGCACGGCAGACCGGACAGGCTGAGTGGCACACTAGTGAGCGCTCGCCGGAACCTCTTCGGCAGCTCTTGGCCTCTGCGTTGAACATGACGGATATCGTGCCGGCCCGTCTGACGCGTTTTCATGAGGAAGGCCCGTCAGAGGTGATTGACGATCCGGAAAGGATTCTTAATTTCCATTATGCCGACAGCCTGATCCGTGACAATCAGTGGGCAGGCACATCGGCCGTGCTCCGTCTCGACTATTATGATCCGCGCCGTCCGGCCCGTCTGCGCCATCTGCTGATCGTTCTCAATCGTGAGGACCAGACGGCGGAGACCCTTTACTATCGTGCTACGCTTACCCGCATTCCCCTTAGTGCCGACCGGCAGATGCGGACAGATGCCGTCGAAGGCGACGATCTGTCGCGTAGCGTGTTGCTGGGCTATGATCTGGATTCAGACAAGCAGGCGGACAAGTTCCAATACATCTGGAAAGAGGCCGAGGCCAAGCAGCAGGCCGGCTCAACAGAGACGCTGACCGATGATGAGCGGCTGTTGCTCTCACTCAAGGACGCACACACGGGTCTGAACGTCTACCGTGGTAAGCAGCTCTTCCTGCAACGCCGCTACTATGAGGCATTGCTGTTGTTGGAGGATGCTTACCGACGTATCATCCGGCTGTCGGCCAAGGATCTGCATGCGATGCAGGATGTCTATTTCGAGGTGTGCTATCTGGTGGGCTTCTGCTATTCCCAGCTTCATCAGTACGAGCGTGCCGCCTATTATCTCGAATTCACTCTTCCGCTTCATCGTGTAAACTATACGGAGGCTTATGTGAACACTCTCGTGGCCGCAGGCGATATCCGCAGCCTCAATGTCATCGACACCCTGTTGTCCCAGGTGATACCGTCATCGGATGATGAGGACGATGAGGAGCATGCGCATGACAGCCAGCCCTTGGAGGAGCTGATGCCCTTTGCCAACTTCCTTCGACGCAGCAAGGCGACGGTGCTGATCACACAGCAGCGTTATAAGGAGGCGGAGGCATTGCTGCAGGAGCTTCTCAACGATCCCGAGAATACGGCCTTTGTCCTCAAGGAACTGGCACATATCAGGAAACTGAAAGGAGAGAAAGGATGACCCGGTACGGCCTGCCGTAGGAAGCGAACCGGCAATCCGGTAAGATCACTAATAGTATAGTAGTTAATTTTTAGCCGCAAATAAAATATGTATTACATAAAAAAGACCCTGGAAATTTCTGCTGCCCATCAGCTGCATCTTTCCTACGCCAGCAAGTGCAGTCATCTGCATGGTCATAACTGGAATGTGACAGTGTATTGCCGTGCCGAGCAACTCAATGAGGACGGTATGGTGACAGACTTTGGACATATCAAGGAACAGATCCACGGCCGGCTCGATCATAAGAACATCAACGATGTGCTTCCTTTCAATCCTACGGCGGAAAATATCGCCCGTTGGATCGTTGACACCATTCCCGAATGTTATTGTGCGAAGGTGGAGGAGAGCCGTAATAATGTAGCAGTCTATACCGCCGATGATGCGGCACCTATCTTCTGATTGACAGTCATGTATAAAGTAAACGAGATCTTCTATTCTCTGCAGGGTGAAGGACGCAATACCGGTCGTCCGGCTGTCTTCATCCGGTTCAGCGGTTGTAATCTGCAGTGCTCTTTCTGCGATACCGACTTTCTGCGCTATGAGCCCCTGACGGCTGAGGAGATCGTGCACCGGGCTCTCGCCAGTCTGCCGGCGTCGTTGGCCGCCCGTCTTCAGCAGGACGTACCTGCCAGCCCCGCTCCTATGGTGGTGCTTACGGGTGGTGAGCCGACACTGCAGGCCGACAACGCACTGATCGACCAGCTTCATGCCGCCGGCTTCCGTGCCGTCGCCATGGAGAGCAATGGAACGAAGGAACCGCCCACCCGTCTCGACTGGCTGACGGTGTCGCCAAAGGAGAAGGTGACGGTGAGATATTGCAATGAGTTGAAAGTGGTCTTCGACGCCAAGATCGATCCCATGCGTTGGGATGCTATCCAGGCCGATTTCCGCTATCTGCAGCCCTGCGATACGGGTGATGCGTCACGCAATCGGCAGATCACGGAGGCCTGCATCAGCTACATTAAGGACCATCCTCAATGGAGGCTGAGCCTTCAGACGCATAAGCTTTTAAATATAAGGTAAAAGGTAAATGGAGATTCTGCGCTGGGCATTCATAGCTTGTTATCTGATCGCCTCTTTTCTGGTGATGCTCCGGATACTGATGGACAATCGGCAGCCGGCAAAGACTATGGCGTGGGTGCTCGTGCTCTTCTTCCTGCCTGTACTGGGCATTATCTTATATTTCTTTTTCGGACGCGACACGCGAAAGGAGCGTTATGTGAGTCAGCGGTCGCTCGATCAGCTGACCAAGCGCTCCATGCTCGAGTTTGCCGAACAGCACGATCTCCACTTGCCGGAGCGTCACCGGCCGCTGATCAATCTCTTCAGCAATCAGAACATGGCGCTGCCTTTCAAGGACAACGAGGTGGAGATCTTCACTTCGGGCTATACCTTTTTCCCCGCCTTGCTGCGTGAGCTCAGCAAGGCGCGCGACCATATCCATATCGACTGGTTTATTATCGACGATGATCCGTTGGGCAATCTTTTCACCGATGTGCTGATCGACAAGGCGCGTGAGGGTGTGGAGATCCGTCTGCTCTACGACGATGTGGGTTGCTGGCATGTGCCCAATCGCTTCTTTGAGCGTTTGCGAGAGGCAGGCATCGATGTCCATCCTTTCATGCCGGTGCGGTTTCCTATGGCCACCTCGTCGGTCAACTATCGCAACCACCGCAAGCTGTGTATCATCGACGGCAAGGTGGGCTTCATCGGAGGAATGAATATAGCACGGCGTTATGTCCAGGGCACGTCGATCCCCTGGCGCGACACCCACCTGCTGATCCGTGGCGGCGCTGTCTATGGCATCCAGCGTGCGTTCCTTGTCGACTGGTATTTTGTCGACCGTACTCTGATCACCGACCGCAGATATTATCCGGATACCGACTCACGGATACAGAACAACTGTCTGGCGCAGATCGTCACAACGAGCCCCATCAACCCATGGCCCGACATAGAGCAGGGCTATGTGCGGATCCTGCTCGAGGCCAAGCGTTATGTCTATATGGAGAGCCCTTATTTCCTGCCGACCGAGCCGGTGCTCTTCGCCATGAGCACGGCTGCCCTTGCCGGCGTGGACATACGGCTGATCGTACCGCTGAAGAGCGATACGCCGCTCGTCGATGTGGCCAGCATATCCTATCTGCGCGAGGCTGTCAAAGCCGGCATAAAGGTGTATTTCTATACGCCGGGCTTTAATCACTCAAAGTTGCTTGTATCGGATGACTACATCTGTACCTGCGGAAGTACCAACATCGACTTCCGCAGTTTTGAACTGATGTTTGAGTCTAATGTGTTTTTCTACGACGAGGGGATGGCTCTCCGTTTGAAAAAGGTGTTTATGGACGATCTTGCTCAAAGCGTTCCTTCCAGTCAGGTGCGCCGGATGAGCCATGAGTCGTTCCTCCGCCGGTTGTGGGAGAGCCTTGTGCGTCTGTTGAGTCCGTTGATGTAACGGACGCCCCCGAATTATTCGGTTATTGCTCTTCCGATGGGTTTTCCTCGGGAGTGTCGGTAGCCGGTTCCTTCTTTTTGAACAGCGAGAAGTTCACGCTGCCGTAGTTGCGGTGATCAATGAAATAAGGATGGTTGGAGAAGTCGTTCTTCTTGCCGTGCTCGAAGACGAAGAGACCGTCCGGCTTCAGCAGGTCGTATTGGAAGATCAGGTCGGGTATCTGAGGCAGTTGCTCCAGGGCATAGGGTGGGTCGGCGAAGATCACGTCGAACTGCTGGCGGCACGATTTGAGAAAGCGGAACACATCGCCGCGGATCAGCAGATAGTTGTCCACCTTGAGGTAGTCCATGCATGCCTTGATCCACCGTGCGTGGTCGCGGTCCATCTCCACGCCTGTGACCGATGCACAGCCGCGTGAGAGCATCTCCAGTGAGATGCTGCCGGTACCGGCAAAAAGATCCAGTGCCATGGCGCCGTCCCAGTCGATGTAGCTCTGCATGACGTTGAAGATGTTCTCCTTGGCCATGTCTGTCGTCGGACGGGCCTTGAAAGTATGAGGTACGTCGAACTTGCGTCCTTTGTATTTTCCTGTTATGATACGCATAATGATTATTATTTTCCAGTGGTGATAGGGGCTTGTTGCTGTGGGGCGTGATATTAAGGGCGAGCCGGTTGGCGGCTTTCCTTGGATATGTGGCGTATTTCCAGAAGGGAGTCTCTTAGTATGGGCTTTCCTCTATCGTTTCAAGGTCGTTGTGCCGTAGCGTTTATCCCAGATAGAGCGTGAGCAGGTCGAAGGTGATCCCGCGTAGGGCTGTCATAGGTGCCCGGTTGAAGTCGCTGCTGGCCAGGATACGGCTTACCTTTGCCACATATTTCTTGAGGGGTTGCATCAGATCGTCACCCTCGGGTATCTCGCCGGAGATGTAAAGCTCGTCACGTTGCTGGTCGAGTGCCAGCTGTTTCCAGACGAACAGGATGAAGTAGATGGCATCCTTCGCATTGCGTGTGTTGAACGAGTTGTTGAAGAGGAAGCGGTTGCGTTCAAAGGCGAACACCTCCATCTTTCCGTCGTGAAAATGAGCGAAGAGCTTGCGGCGTTCTCCGAATGCTCCGCGGCGGTGCAGGTAGCTCCATACGGGACGCATGAGTGTGGTGAAGCGCACATCGCGGAAATGATCATCGACGACGAGCTTCAGGTCCTTGTTCACGGCAAAGAGGGCCATGCAGTTAAGGTTGGGCAACGGGTTGGCCATCACCACCGACCCTTCCGTATAGGGGAAGGAGTGTGAGTAGAGTGTCTCATTGTCGCTCTCCTGATATTCCTCACGGGGCACGAGGAGCACCGGTGCGTCGACGAGCACCTGGGCACGGTCGTTCGGACCTTGGAGGAGGGAGGCGCTACGGAAAGCCTCGCGAAGATTGGCGGCCATGGACACGCCGCTCTTCGACACGTACGGCTCGAAGCGCAACTGCTCTTTCACGTCCTTGTCGGCCACGGCGAACATCAGTGAGCCGGGACTCACGCGCAGGGTGATGCGCGGCATCTTCATCGGGGTTGTTGTATCTGTCATTTGTTCTTTTCTTGGAATGTCTGTGTCTTGTCATCTATGGGCGTGACAGGCGGTCACTCCCAGTTACCGGCGTTCTCGTTGGGCTGTGTGATGTCGCCGATCATCAGGCCGGGGAAGCGGCCACCCATATTGGCCTTCTCCGTGAGGTTGGCCACGGCGTTCTCGTCGAGGCCTTTAAGATATTGGTCATAGGTGGCGCCGCATTGCATGACGGGTACCTGTCGGCCGCTCTTTCCCATGACGAAGGATGCCTCGAGATGGAAGCGCTCCTTGCCGCTGAAGGGCACATACTGCAGGGAGTCGGCCAGGAGCTTCGCACGGATGAGCGTGGCCCAGTCGCCGGTGTAGACGCCTTTACGGGCACGGTAGCGCTCCTCGGCTGTCCGGATGTGGAGCAGCCGGGCCTTCACTGCCTTCTCGCGTTCAGCCTGCTCACGCTCGAACCGCATGGGACGCTCGACGCTCAACCAACAGAGGACGACGAGCACCAGTACACAAAAGCCCAGGATGATATTCTGATTTTTCAGGAGCTTGGCTCCGCTTAGCTTTGTCATAACGAGACAAAGATACAATCTTTTGGTCAAAGGGCAAACAATAGGCTGTAGATTTTTATGCTTATCGGGAATTTATTTCTTTCCTTTTCGTATCTTTGCATTTGCGGCTTTTCCTGCCGGAGCTGCCGTTCCTTTTTGTTTTCATCATGACAGTACACGACTTCATACAACAGATCACCTCAGAACTGGGGTTTGCTCCCACCTCCGACCAGCAGCAGGCCATGGAGGTGTTCGGACATTTTCTGGCCGACCGCCGGCAGGATGTGGTGATGATCATGCGCGGCTCGGCCGGTACGGGAAAGACCTCGGTGGCTGGAGCCATGGTGCGGACGCTGAGGCGTCTGGGCCAGAAGCTCACGCTCATGGCTCCGACGGGTAGGGCGGCTAAGGTGTTCTCTCTGAAGAGCGGCCTTCCTGCTGCCACCATCCATCGCCGCATCTACCGTGAGAAAGCCTATCAGGGACTCGATGGCCAGTTCGTCATCAACAACAATCTTTATCACAGCATGCTCTTCGTGGTCGATGAGTCGTCGATGATCTCTACGCTGACCGCCGACAATGGATTTGGGTCGGGCAGTCTGCTCGACGATCTTATCCGCTATGTGTACAGTGGTCAGAATTGCCGCCTCCTTTTGTTGGGCGACAGTGCCCAGCTGCCGCCGGTAGGCGAGGAGGAGGCACCGGCGCTCTCGGCTGATGTGCTGGCCGGCTATGGACTGAGCGTCTATCAGACCGATCTGAATGAGGTGGTGCGCCAGAAGAGTGAGAGCGGCATCCTGTGGAATGCCACCTCGCTCCGTGCCCTCATCACGCATGAGGAGGCCACCCATCTGCCGGTCATCCGTTTCAGTGGCTTTGCCGATGTGGTCCGCATGCCGGGCAATGAGCTGATAGAGTCGCTCGCCTCCAGTTATAGTGAGGTGGGTGTCGACGACACCATCGTCATCACCCGTAGCAACAAGCGGGCGAATATCTACAACGAAGGCATACGGCGGACGGTGCTCGACCGCGAGGAGCGTCTCTCCTCCGGCGATCTGGTGATGGTGGTGAGGAATAATTATTACTGGACGGAGCGGGAGGCCAGACAACTGAAAGAGGGCGAGCAGTTGCCGTTGACCTTTCTTGCCAACGGCGATGTGGCGCGGGTACAGCGTGTCCGTAATATCCGCGATCTGTATGGCTTCACATTTGCCGATGTGTGGCTGGTCTTCCCCGACTATGACGGTTATGAGATGCAGGTGACGGTCATCCTCGATTCCCTCTCCACGGAGGCTCCGGCTCTTACGCGCGAGCAGAGCGAACAGCTTTATCAGAGGGTGATGGAAGATTATGCCGACCTTACCACGAAGTCGGCCCGTGTCAAGGCGCTCCGCGACGATCCGCTCTTCAATGCCGTGCAGATCAAGTTTGCCTATGCCGTCACCTGCCATAAGGCGCAGGGCGGACAGTGGAGCCACGTCTACCTCGATCAGGGTTATATGACCGATGATATGCTCACACCCGACTATATCCATTGGCTGTACACCGCCTTCACACGTGCCCCCGCGAAGCCCTTTTTTGTCAACTGGCCGAAAGAGCAGTGCGATGTGTGGGAAGACTGATGGTAAGCATGCTTTATGATTATCCCGTCGGCGGAATTAATTTAGTGTATGCTTAATTCTGCCGATGGGTTTGTTTAAGGTTTACATATTGCAGGACGGTGAGGGCGCTGACTTTGCCGATGATTCCGGCAAACAAACTTTACGTTATTTTTGCATCATTTCTGATGACGATGAACCGGTCTGTCTGTTGCGGGAATAATGTCCCGATCCCCCTTCTTGCTTTTGCAAAGGAGATGGTGGTTGCCAATTCTTTTGGTTGAGCCGGTACGGACATTCCGGTCTTGTATATGCGGTTTCGAACAGGTCAAGCTCGTACATCAGCCCCTATAGATCCCTGTGCAATCTTGGTGAGCCTGTCGTCCCTCGCTGTTAAAGAAGGACATCAGGCTCACGTAGTGCTCTCGCTCCTGATGCTTCTCCTGGGCATGTCTGATGCTCTGGATGGTCTCGTTCAGTTCCGATATACTGTTGCCTGCTCGATGCTGCACATACTTCCGCTGTCGTCTGAAACGATCAGATAGAATGCTTTCTGTCGTATATTTTAATTTGGTGAAAGTCTTGCGTGTGTCGAAGACTTTTACTTTCTATACTCCCGAAAGATTCAACATCTGTCATTGAGGCGGGAATTTTCCGCAACATCGTTGTATGTCTGGTGTTTTAGAGGTAGCTGACCGTTTCTTCTACCGGTTTGCGGCTGTTATGGTTGGCCAATGGCTTGCTTCCTTCAGCTGCATAGCCAAGGGCAAGGCAGGCCAGAACTTCTTCGTTCTCGGGCAAGATGACAAAATATACGCTCAACCCACTATAAAGCGTCCGTTATCATCGTACCCCAGTCCTGTCAAAGGCAGAAATCATGCTGGTCATGATACTTTTACACCTGTCTGTCAGGATAAATAGAAATGGCATAATTTCATCTGCAGCTCCTATTTCCGGGAATACTGTCAGCCGGGTGTCTGTCATTTCCGTTTCGGAGTGGAAACGACATGGAAATATATAGCGGGGATCAGGCTCCTGAATACTCGGAAAAGGGAGCCGGCATCATAAGACAAGACACCTAGATGGGCAAAATCCGTTTAAATTCAGAGGGATGTTTTTGAGATAATGACAGATGATGATACAATAGCTCCGATCTTTCTATATATAAAAGGGTATTCTATACTTTCACAAGTGATCATATATCATCTGTTTGCCATTCGATGTTTTGGGTATTATCCACATTGTGAGACCACACCCGGTGCGACCACAAGTATATGTTGTCCGTTCAGGTATAGTGTTTCGTCCGCATCGCAGGGAGACATGGCGTTTTTATACGTAAAACTATGTCAGCCACAGGAATACAACCTGTCACATCCAATTCCGGATAAGCCATTTGTATTGTCGACAGTAACACAGGCCATAATAGAACGTATTGATAATCATTATGTTAGTTGATGACTGGAGGCTACGGTTTTCTGTATCTCATTTTTAATATCTATTTAACATGGAAAGCATTGCATTATATAAATAAAATATCTATTTTTGCGATATATCTGATAAGTAACTTAAATTTTATGACTATGAACAAAATTCTACGTTTAACATTCATGGCTGTCCTTTCCCTGATATGTGGAGCAGGATTTGCCCAGACTACTTTTAATTTTACTGCCTTGTATGGTGATGCTACCATTAGTGACATCTCAGGAATGCCGCAGGCATTGGATGGGGTCACCGTATCGTTTGCTAAAGGCAATTCCCAAAATGCACCGGCCTATAACAAGGCGGGTGAGGTGCGCCTCTATGGAGGTAGTAGCGCTACTGTACTTGACGGATGTACGATGACGTTCACGTCTACAGCCGGCAACATGCAGACCATTACGCTCGAGCATGGAAGCAATGGAACATGGGGTACGATGACTGCCAATGTAGGTACCCTTTCGGAAGATGAGAATAAGAATATCACCTGGACCGGTGATGCCGCAGAGGTGGTCTTCACCGCTTCGCGTAACGTTGCCGATCCCACCAAAGCGACTCAGAACCGTTATAAGTCAGCAGTGGTGACCTTGAAGGGTGGTGTGACCAAGAAGGCTGCAGGCCTTGCTTTCAGCGAGACCAACGTGTCTGTCGAGCAGGGCACGTCTTTCAATGCTCCTACATTCACGAAGGAGACGACAGCACCTGTCACATTCACATCCGACAATGAGGGTGTGGCTTCTGTCAACAGCGAGGGAACTATCACCCTGGGTGGTGAACTGGGTACGGCTGTCATCACAGCTTCTTCTGAGGAGAACGATGAGTACTATGCAGGCAGCGCCACTTGCGAGATCGAGGTGTTCGTGTACAACAACTATAAGAAGGTGGCTGCTGTGACAAGCGGTAAGGAATATCTTATCGTGGCACAGCGTGACTGTGAGACTTATTATGCTTATCCTCTCTCTGAGACCTATACCTATGGTTATCTGTCTTCTGGTACGGTCGATGGTCTCCAGGACGAGATCAAGGTGAAGAGTACTTATGATGATGGCTTCGTATTCACAGAGAGTGGCACTGGCTACACCATCCAGGACTGCTATGGAAGATATTTGTATCAGAAGGGAGATTACAACTCATTCAATGTCAGTGACGAGCCCAGCGTATGGAATGTAGAGCCTCAGGCTGACGGTACGTTCAAGATCGAGCAGAATGGATATTTCGTACAGTGGGGTGACGGCACCCACACTACCTTCGGCGTATATACCGAGCAGGACAACAACAGAGTACTGCCGTTCCTCTATGAGCTTGAAGAGGTGGGTTCTGGTGTCAGCAAGGTGACAGTTGACGGTGAGGACGCTAATGCTCCTGTTTACAATCTGGCCGGCCAGCGTGTAAGCAAGGATGCCAAGGGAATCCTGATCCAGAATGGTAAGAAGTTCGTGAATAAGTAAATCATTCAAATAGTTATACTGAAGAGGGATACGGTCATGTGATCGTGTCCCTCTTTTTTAGTATGCTCGGCATGAGCTTATTCTAATGGGTGCAAGTCCCTAACAAGCCCTAATAGCGGGAATTGTATAGCCAAGAGCAAGGGTGTCCACTGCGAGGTGGAATCTGAAAGAAGCTGGCGGCAAACATCTG
>ERZ779791.507-NODE-507-length-13416-cov-7.87426_pt1 | contig 13416 bp, 10 predicted proteins | sample MGYA00511351_ERZ779791 | MGnify/ENA primary metagenome ERZ779791 (study PRJEB29588, sample SAMEA2143745) | human gut metagenome | biome: human gut; feature: human-associated habitat; material: faeces | place: Denmark | collected 2008/2010 ...
AGTCCGACAAGCCGGTTCCCGACGGCTTTCACGACTTTCACAAGGAGTGGCGGGAAGCGCCGCCGTTTGTACGGCCTGAAAGAGTCAACGCCAATGATGATACGATGCTGATGTATTTCACCAGCGGCACGAGTGGTGAGCCGAAGATGGTGGCTCACGATTTCCTCTATGCCCTTGGCCATCTGACGACGGGAGTCTATTGGCATCATCTCGATGAGCACAGCATCCATCTCACCGTAGCCGACACCGGATGGGGAAAGGCTGTGTGGGGCAAGCTCTATGGACAATGGTTCGCCGGGGCGACGGTCTTTGTCTTCGACCATGAGAAGTTCACGGCCGAGAAGATCATGCGGGCGATGGAGAAGTATCATGTCACGTCGTTCTGCGCGCCGCCGACGATCTATCGGTTCATGATCCAGGAGGACTTCTCTAAGTACGATCTCTCTTCCCTGGAGTATTGTACTACGGCCGGTGAGGCTCTTGAGCCTGCCGTCTATAAGAGATTCTATGAACTGACTGGCTTGAAGATGTATGAGGGCTTTGGACAGACAGAGACGACGATGACGTTGGGTACGTTCCCTTGGACGGAGCCTCGTCCTGGATCGATGGGTAAGCCTAACCCTCAGTACGATATCCGGCTGCTCCGTCACGACGGTAGTGAGTGTGAGGACGGCGAGCGTGGCGAGGTGTGTGTCTTCGTGGGAACTGACAAGCCGCTCGGACTGTTCAAGGGCTATTATCGTGACGAGGAACTTACGCGTCAGGCATGGCATGATGGGGTGTATCACACCGGCGATCTGGCATGGCGCGACCAGGACGGATACTATTGGTTCGTAGGTCGTGCTGATGATGTGATCAAGTCGTCGGGCTATCGCATCGGACCGTTCGAGGTGGAGAGTGCGCTGATGACCCATCCTGCTGTTGTGGAGTGTGCGGTCACGGGCGTGCCCGATGCCGTCCGTGGCATGGTGGTGAAGGCTACGGTAGTGCTCGCGAAGGAGTGGAAGGCGAAGGCGGGCGACGAGCTCGTCAGGACGCTGCAGGATCACGTGAAGCACGAGACGGCCCCCTATAAGTATCCGCGTATCATCGAGTTTGTCGATGAGCTGCCTAAGACCATCTCCGGCAAGATCAGGAGGGTGGAGATCAGGCAGAAGGACGCGGAAAGATAAATCGACGAAAAGATCATGAGCAAGAGAGTAGTAGTAAAGATAGGTTCTAACGTATTGACGCGGACCGACGGCAAGACCGATGTCACGCGCATCTCCTCCCTAGTTGATCAGGTGGTGTGGATGCGCCGTCATGGTTATCAGGTTATTCTGGTCTCTTCAGGAGCGGTTTCTTGTGGTCGTGACGAGTATCACGCTGACAGGAAGCTCGACCACGTGCGGCAGCGCCAGCTGTTCTCAGCCATCGGGCAGGTGAAGCTCGTGGGACTTTATTATGATCTCTTCCGCGAGTATGGCGTCACTATCGGACAGGTACTGACGATGAAGGAGAGCTTCTCCACGCGCGTAGAGTATCTCACTCAGCGGCAGTGTATGGAGGTGATGCTCGACAATGGTGTCTTGCCCATCGTCAATGAGAACGATACGGTGAGCGTCACGGAGCTGATGTTCACCGATAACGACGAACTATCCGGACTTGTAGCCTCAATGATGGGTGCTGATACGTTGGTTATCCTCACCAATGTGGACGGCATCTACGATGGCAAGCCCTCCGATCCTCATGCCCGCGTCATCCCGATGGTCGACTACGATCGCGATCTGAGTGAGTATATCCTCAACACAAGGAGCGATTTCGGACGTGGAGGCATGCTGACCAAGACGCACATCGCGTCGAAGGTGGCTGAGGAGGGCATACGGGTGGTCATTGCCAACGGGCGTACCGACGACATCCTTATCCGCCTGTTCGAGCATCCGCAGGACACGGTCCACACCGAGTTCAGGCCCAATCCCAACCCCGCCTCTACGATGAAAAAATGGATCGCCCACAGCGAGAGTTTTGCTAAGGGTGTCGTACGCATCAATACCGAGGCGGTCAAGGCTCTGACGGGCGACAAGGCGGTGAGCCTTCTGCTTGTCGGTGTCACGGCGGTCGAGGGCGACTTCGACGAGGGCGACATCATCAATATCCAGTCGCCCGATGGCAGGACGATAGCTGTCGGACGATCGGCCTATACTGCGTGCGAGGCGAGGGTAAGGATGGGCATGCACGACCAAAAGCCTCTCGTTCATTACGACTATCTCTATTTGGAATAGACAGCATATATAATTAAGGTGTCGGCAGGGACTGCTTGGGATGTCCTCCGCGGTGTCTCTCCACCTGTCTTCTTTTCAACGCTATTGATTATGACAGCAGTAACAGATACGCTACAACGTGTGAAGCTGGCTTCGCGCCGGCTGTCACAGATCGACGATACACGGCGCAGCAAGGTGCTCCTGGCGGTGGCCGATGCCATCGAGGCACGGCAGGACAGTCTCCTTCGTGCCAACGCTCGGGACCTGAGCCGGATGGATCCGGCGAGCCCGCTCTACGACCGACTGCTCCTGACGCCGGAACGGCTGAGGGGGATTGCCGGCGACACGCGCCCTGCGGCGGCGCTTCCGTCACCTCTGGGACGCACGCTGTGCGACAGGACGCTCGACAATGGTTTGCGGCTGCGTCGACTCTCGGTGCCCTTCGGGGTTATCGGCGTCATCTACGAGGCCCGTCCGAATGTCACCTACGATGTGTTTGCCCTCTGTATGAAGAGCGGCAATGCTTGTGTCCTCAAGGGCGGTCACGATGCCGACGAGAGCAACCGGGCTGCCGTGGCCCTCATCCATGAGGTGCTGGCACAGCAGGATTTCGATCCCGATGTCGTCGCCCTGCTGCCCGCCACGCACGAAGCGACGGGTGAGATGCTGGGGGCCGTCGGGCTGATCGATGTGTGCATCCCCCGTGGTGGTCGTCGTCTGATTGACTTCGTGCGCGACACGGCGAAGGTGCCGGTGATCGAGACGGGAGCAGGTGTGGTCGACACCTATCTGCATGCCGATGCCGACCCGGCGATGGCCTCACGGATCGTGATGAATGCTAAGACGCGCCGTGTGTCGGTGTGCAACGCGCTCGACTGCCTCCTCGTTCATGCCTCCCTGCTCGATAGGCTTCCTGCCATCCTTGCTCCGCTGGCGACGAGACAGGTCATCCTCTATGCCGACGAGCAGGCCTATAGGGCTCTTGATGGCCGCTATCAGCCGGCCGATGGCAGCAGCACGCTGCTCTATCCTGCAGGACCCGACAGCTGGGGCACGGAATATATGGACTATAAGATGGCCGTACGCACAGTCGACGATCTCGATGAGGCGCTCGAGCATATCGCCCGCTATGGCAGCGGGCACTCCGAGGCCATCGTCACCGCCTCCGAGACGGTGGCACGTAGGTTCCAGGCTGCCGTCGATGCGGCTTGTGTCTATTGGAACGCACCGACCTCCTTCACCGACGGCGCACAGTTCGGACTGGGAGCTGAGATAGGCATCAGCACCCAGAAGCTCGGACCGCGCGGTCCTATGGGACTCGAGGAGATGACCACCTACAAGTGGGTCATCGATGGTGACGGACAGATAAGATCATAATTAACAACTAACACATAATATGAAGACATTTTTCAATGTAGAGGATATCGGACCGCTCGACCAGGCACTGGCCGAAGCCCGTGAAGTGAAGGACAACCGTTTCGGCTATCAGCAGCTGGGCAAGAACAAGACGTTGCTGATGATCTTCTTCAACAACAGCCTGCGCACCCGTCTGAGCACGCAGAAGGCAGCCATGAATCTGGGAATGAACGTCATCGTGCTCGATGTCAATGCGGGAGCGTGGAAGCTGGAGACCGAGCGTGGCGTGATCATGGATGGTGACAAGAGCGAGCATCTCCTCGAGGCCATCCCCGTGATGGGCTGCTATTGTGATATCATCGCCGTGCGTTCCTTTGCCGGCCTGAACGACCGCGACTACGACTACGCCGAAACGATCGTCAATCAGTTTGTCAAGTATTCGGGTCGTCCGGTGGTGGCCATGGAGACGGCGACGGTGCACCCGCTGCAGGCGTTCGCCGATCTGATCACCATCGAGGAGCACAAGGCCACGGCCCGTCCTAAGGTGGTCTTGTCCTGGGCACCCCATTGTCGGGCATTGCCACAGGCCGTGCCCAACTCGTTCGCCCAGTGGATGAACGCGGCCGATGTCGACTTCGTGGTCACCCATCCTGAAGGCTACGAGCTCGATCCTAAGTTCGTGGGCAACGCACGCGTGGAGTACGACCAGAAGAAGGCACTTGAGGGGGCCGACTTCGTCTATGCGAAGAATTGGAGCTGTCCCGGCGTCACCTGTAAGGACGACTATGGCAAGATCCTCTCCAAGGATATGAGTTGGACGATCAATGCCGAGCATATGTCGTGGACCAACAACGCCTATTTCATGCACTGTCTGCCTGTCCGTCGTGGTCTCATCGTCACCGACGATGTCATCGAGGGTCCCCGCAGTCTCGTCATACCCGAGGCGGCCAACCGTGAGATATCTGCAACGGTGGTGCTCAAGCGTGTCCTCGAGAGTTTGTGATCAAGATTCTAGATGAGATAAAGGCGCACCATGGATGTTCGCATCCGTGGTGCGTCTGCTTAATTAGTCTAGTATTATATAACACTGGAGGGGGATAAACAGATGGTGAAGATACACCATAGTATGTCTGGATATATGGACATTATATCCATCCTCCCATTTTTTCAGTCCATCCATAAATACCAAAGCGTCTGATACTCGGGTGCGTCGTGGCGTGTCAGAATGTGTTGGGATTTCGAAAACAGAACATTCTGTATAATTCGGTAAATGGAATAGCGGGAGTGATTTTAGAAAGATTCTGAATTTTTGCCATGTCGATTTATTTTTCTAAATCCTTAATCTAGCCAATGAAGGGTTGTTGCGAATATATTTTATATCCGCATTAATTTATGAAAATCATCATGCTGATAATCAATTTGTTATAGAAATACGATATACAGCCTCAAAATAAATGTTGAAGTACATGAAGGGTTGAAGCCGCTCCTTAATCTATCATGAGGAGGCGGAGGAATGCTTCATTTCGCTTGAATAAGGCATCGGACAGAAGAAATATAAAAAGGTGAACGAAGATGAAGATAACGGTATTGGTTGAGAACACAAGTCGTATGGGATTACCTGTGGAGCATGGGCTCAGTCTGCTGATCCGTATGGACGACGGACGGCAGATCTTGTTCGACATGGGGCAGCGCAGGCTGTTCGCCGAGAATGCGGAGCGGCTGGGTCTTGATCTCGCACAGGTGGACATCGCGGTGGTGTCACACGGACACTATGATCATGGCGGTGGTCTGCACACCTTCTTGCGATTGAACGCCAAGGCCCGGGTGTATGTCAACAGTCATGCTTTCGAGCCCCATTACTCGTTTCGGGACGGCCGGTTGCGCTATATCGGTCTCGATGCGGATCTGAAAGGTGAGGACCGTTTGGTGCTCTGTGGAGAAAAAACATGGATCAGCAGCGACCTGATCCTGTTTGCCGGGGCTGACGGCTGTTGTCTGAAACCGGTAGGCAATAGGCGATTGTACGGACCGGCGAGGGACACGAACGACGACTTCTGTCACGAGCAGAGTCTTGTTGTCAAGGAAGGCGAGAAGACGGTGCTCTTTGCGGGATGCGCCCATGGTGGTATCGTAAACATCATGGAGAGGGGACACCGCGTGGCGGGACCACGGTTCACACACGTCGTGGCGGGGATGCACCTGATGGAGAGCGGTTTGACGGAGGAGGCGGAAAGGAGATGGATCGGCAGGCTGGCCGCCAGGCTGAAGGAAGAGGACGGCTGTCGCTACCTCACGATGCATTGTACGGGCATGGCCCAGTATGAGGCATTGAGAGAGGAGATGGGTGGGGCGATCGGCTATCTGAGCTGTGGCGAGACGGTGGAGATATAGTCGAACGGGCAAGAAAAGAATACGCTGACGCACAAACAATCAGACTTGTCGGATGAAGTCCAGATGGAGAGGACTGACAATGAATACTAGTCGGTGAATGGACATATTGGATATTTTGTTTTTTCTTGATTTAGGTAGACAGTTTTTTCTTTATGAATAGAAACAGTAGACATCTTGCGGAATGTCGTTATAAAAATAAAAAGGTAGACGATGAAGCAATAGTCATACTGTTTTCCTGTATCGGTTCCAAGTTTGACGTATCCTATATGGCAAGACGTCCGTCCGCATGGGGACATAGGGTGGAATATTGGGATGATAGTATCAGGAAAGGAAGATGATAAATGAAAATCTATCATATTTTTATTTACATACAATGATGGCTGATGAGCAGAGGATCGCATGCGTCGTTACGATGGGATCGGGAATGCCTGATGGAGATACCCGACTTTTGCAGAAGAGATGGCTCTGATTTTTTTTGCTTTGCCGGATGTGTGTTGTAATATTCTGATAATCAATGTGTTTTGATAAATGTGCGATATTTGGCCAAGTAGCCATATACTACTTTGTCATTGAGTATTATGCTACTTTGCCATTGAGTATTATGCTCCTTGGCCATTGAGCATTATGCTCCTTGGCCGTTGAGTATTATGCTCCTTGGGCTTTTCTTATATATTCCTTTTCGAGGTCAGCCTGTTGCGAAGTGGAACGAAGGGTGGAAACTGGGGCGCGAGAGCGTCGGAGAGGGTGGAAGAGAAAGTAAATTGACTGTATTTTTATTGACACAGAACGGATTCGGATGGACCGACCGGGAGCTCCGGGGCATTCGTTTTCGGAAGAGAAATGTGCGGGATATAAGAAAAGTTTGTTATCTTTGTAGGCAGAAGGATAAGATGATACAAGGATGTACAAGGCTCACGATACGTTTTTCGAAGAGGTGAAGCGCAAGGGATGCGATATTGTGCTGCCGTGCGATGAGGTCGTTGTATTCAAGATGACGGCGGATACAGAGGCAGTTTGCAAAGTATTTCCAATGCTATGTGACGCCTTTGGCATATTGCTGGTGAAGAGAGGGACTGCAACGCTTTCGGTGAACTATAGTGCGGAGGCGTTGGAAAAGAATTCAATAGCATTTTTTACTCCGAACATGGTGCTGTCATTGGATGATGCCGATGCGGACTTCTTCCTGGAGGGCGTGTGCTTTTCACCTGCCTATTTTGATGATCTGTCGTCGTATGCCCCGGTGTATAACCAGATGGTAGCGTATCTGAACGATCATGCCCTGCCGGTCCGAAAGGTGGAGGAGACGGAACTGAGATGGATGGAGATGATGTTGGAACTGTATTCCTCCATTAATATGAGACAGTTGCATTATAATGGCTCATTGCTGCACCTGTCTAATCTGTTGCTGTTGCGCTTGGCGGAGATACTTAGGATAGGATGTGCGTCGGACACATCGAAGGTGTCGCATCCGGTAGAGATCTACCGCGAGTTCAGAAAGTTGCTGATCAATAATGGTCTGAAAAAGCACTATATAGTCGTCCCTTAAAAAGCCCACTTTTGCGAGATATTGTTCAGACACAGTATCTCGCGTATTTTTTGAAGCATGCACCAAAGAGCTTTCATGGCTCTTTTGAAGTTATAGGCCGCTGCCGCCAGAAGCACGTTCACATTTTCTTTGGTTCAATACATATTCTTCCTTCCCCCTGATAGCATCTCCGGACGATTTGACTTCCCTGAGTATACAGGCATTGACCTTATTGTACCATCCATGTAGTCTTTTTTAGCCTCGCCCCGTGATATCTTCATCTTGAAGATTGCGAGCACTTTACAGACGAGTGAATACGTTTCACTCATTTATGGGTATAGTTAGGCTCTTTCTTGCTGTCAGTCCATTTGCCACCAGATTATGCAGGCATATTTCTGGAGCGTGTTAGCATCTTCATCTTGGTTTCACCATTGACAAGTAAAAACCAGTATGGCCAAAAGTGCATAAGGGTTTTCGTCCTTTTGATGTTTGTTCATGGGAATGGTGTGCCCATACTTGTCACATAACCGGCAAATCGGTTCCGAAATAGAGATAATGACGTGAAAATGATGGTTAGAATCTGAATCATCTTCGACATATTTTGTCAGCCGAGTCAAGTCGGATGTATTTAATGACATTCCATATCGTGGTTCATAATTAATTAACATTGCGTTTAATTATAAATCAAGTTTGCAGGATATTTTGAAATGCATTAATTTTGTCCGCAGTTAAGGGCAACATAGTGATGTTGATACAGCAGGTGCAAAGCTTGTTGTTTAATTTGGTGATACAAAATTATCGGTGAGGCTGTAATTAGTGCCTTGTTCTGTTGAACTCAAAAATCGATGCTTTCATATCTCATATATATATCAATCAATTAATTAAACACAAAAATAAGAGATTATGAAAAAACAAGCATTTATCAACAGCGCAGCTACAGCCAGTAGCGCTCAGTCAACCCACAACTTCATGCAGTATGATCGTTACCACTGTGAACAGGGACACGGATGGGCAGCAGAAGACGCCAATGCCATGGCCGACCGATTAAGAGGCAAGAGTGTGCAGCAAGTAGGTTGGAACAATGCCACTAACGGTGCGGATCGTATTGTCAACGGTGTCAAGATTCAGACCAAGTACTGCCAGACGGCCTACAAGTCAGTAAATGCGGCCTTTGACGGTGACGGTTACCGATATGGTGGCATGAAACTGGAAGTGCCAAAGGACCAGTATGACGAGGCAGTTTGCTTGATGGAGCAGAAGATTCGAGAAGGAAAAGTTCAGGGGGTATCAGATCCAGCTGTTGCCAGGGACATTGTCATCAAAGGTCATTGTACTTATGATCAGGCTCTAAAGATTGCCAAGGCTGGTACTATTGATTCTATCAAGTTTGACATGAAAACCCAGTCTGTTACTTGCGGAATCACCTGTGGCCTGTCATTCACTATAGCTTTTGTGGATGGCATCCGTAGTGGAATGTCTCCAGAGAAGGCTCTTGCCAAAGCGGCAAAGAAGTCAGCTGCAGCAGGCGGTAAAGCCTTGGCTGCCGGCGTAGGAACACAACAACTTCTCCGCACCGCCGTTGGACGTGATTTGGCGGCTTCGGCTACACATGCTTCACGTCATATCATGGATACGGTATGCAAAACGGAAATCGGTAAGAAAGCTGTTGAAAAAGCAGCGACACTTCTTACTGGTCAACAGATTGCCGGGCAGACTGCCAAGAACGTGCTGGCCAGGGGTATGCGTACTAACATGGTCACTGGCGGTATAGCCATGGCGATTCAGGTAGTTCCAGATGCCGTAAAAGTCTGCAGGGGCAAAATGTCAGGCTTACAGTTCTGTGAAAATACCACAAGTAACGCTGTCGGCATTGGAACCGGATACGCAGGTGCTACGACCGGTGCTGTCATAGGAACCGCTTTCTGCCCAGGCATAGGTACGGCTATCGGTGGCTTTATTGGTGGACTAGGTGGAGGCATTGTAGGATCTTCTGTAGTAAAGAAGGTATTTTCGATATTCTACTAACTAGTCCATAGAAGGGTGACGGTAGTGTCATCCTTCTAACAACATTTGTCAACTCAATCATTTTTCCAGTAAAAAGTCTCTATCTAAACTGGGATTTAAAAATAAATCGTTAATTTTGTAACAACTAAAAGTCATTAAAAATGTTTGAAAGGAGCAATACTTCATTTACGTTTCGGATTGCTGGATTTATGGCCAAGCATTTTGAACGCCACAAAGGAACACGTTTCAGTGTGTCTGAGATTCTGTATTCCTTTGACGGCACTTCCAGAAAGGACAAGGCTTATAAAAGTAAGAGCACTGCTGTAAGGAAGCTTTTGAAAATATTTGAGGAAGACTTTAAAGCGAACAATTGTCCACCCGAAAAATTCCATGTCAAAAAAGGAAAGTCTGCTCTTTATGGCTACCCTTCAGAAATTGGTTTTCATCCTATGGAAAAATGGCTTAAGGGGAAATCAAAGCCTCTCAAGAGAGACAGGGACGAATTTCTTAAAGATTTAATATTGAGTAGTTCTGGGCTTTTACCAGACTGTATGCTCGAAACAAGGAAAGGTATTCTCCGGAATCCATCTTACTATATATCTTTTGAACAAAACGAATGTTATAAGAACCGTGACATGATAGCAGACCTTTTTAACTACATAGAAGAAAAGACGGTAATAGAGTTTCAGTTCACACCGTATGATGCTCCAGCACGCAAGGTGATTTTGAGTCCTTACTTTCTTAAGGAATATAATCAGCGGTGGTTTCTTTTTGGCTATGAGCATGACAAAAAGAAATACAACAAGTCATTCCCTTTGGACAGGATTAGTAACTTGATTCCAACAGAGGATAGCGAAATTGAATATAGAAGGAAGCCTAAGGACATTGACTACACAACGTACTTTGACGATATAGTTGGCGTCACACATGAACTAAACAATGGGAAAATGAATCCGGAATGGAATATCATGATTAAGACCAGAGACAAAAAGGTTCATGGCCTGATAATGAGTAAACCTCTTATGAACAAAGGACGGCAGAAGGAGATTCAAGCTTGGAACAACAATGAACATTATGGCCTCATTGAAATCGATGCTTGTTGGAACATAGAGTTGATGGCCAAACTGTTACATTACTCAGACGGCATACAGGTAATAAGCCCCAACGAAGCTGTGGATATAATGAGAAACAAAATCAATATCTTATGCAGACTATATAACGAGTAGTAAAATTAATTAACATAAATACACAAGCAATATGGATAAAAATAAGATTGAAGAAGGACTCCTTAATACGAGAGTAATGTTTCTTCCATGGATAGGAGATAATTACGAACTGGGTATTGCCTTCGACAATGATAAGATTCTTGGAACAAAGGAGAAACCAGGGAAGAAAATTCTTGTTTTGGGTGAATCTCATTATATAGATGATTTTGATCCCGAAGAACCTAAAAATCATCAATTCACGAAAGAAGTCATAAGCGATTATCTTAAGGGTAGGGAAGGCTCTTTAAATTACCAAAGATGGATGAATACCTTCTTGAAATTTGAAAGAGCCGTTTATGGCAAAGTAACCTCTAGCCAGGATTCTCAAGAGATATGGAACCATTTGGCATTCTATAATTTCTTGCAGACCCCTCTCTGTATGGCCCGTATGCAGCCTGATGATACGAATTTTGAAAAGAGCGAGGAACCGTTTTTCAAGGTGCTCGACTTATTAAGGCCTGATGTCATCCTAGTATGGGGTAAAAGACTGTACTCTAAACTCCCTATTGGTTCTGATTCTGTTACAGGTAAAGAGGGAGAGGGTGTATACGTAGACGGCTATCGTGCAGACAGTTGGGTATATAGCAAAAACGATGGCTATAAAAGCATTGCAATCTCGCTATATCATCCATCTGTAGGATTTGATTGGAGTTTTTGGAACAGTATTATTAAAAACGGAGTTACAAATGGAAGATAACAATTCATCTAAAAATTTCATAAAACTGTCTGAAGATATATACCTTCATATTGATAGTTTGGAGCTATTAAAAAAGTGTGCGTCTGGAAACGAACGTAACAATTGGTTTTTAAATCCAAAATATTCTCCTGACGCTATTCGTCAATATCTTATAGGATATTTTCAATGTGCAGTTAAAGAAGAAATAAAATTTGAGCAAAATAGCTCAGATCGTTCATTTTCGTTTGTTAACGCAGGTTTCATAAATCCATTGAGTGGCCCAGGAACAAACGAACCACTCCGATGTATGTATACCAACTTGTATGATAAGGATTCTGATGACATCAGGATGCTCTTCTTTACTAAAAATAATCTTACAGAATATTTTCGGAAAAAGACAGAATATTTTTGGAAAAAGATATCTGGTTATTCAACTAAGAATAAAAAGGTATTAGATGAGGAATGTTATCGTATGGGTATAAATAATATTATACAATATTGGGAAAAGGTTGAATGTTTTTGGAAAAAGATATCTGGTTATTCAACTAAGAATAAAAAGGTATTAGATGAGGAATGTTATCGTATGGGTATTTTAAAAAAAATTATACAAGATTGGGAAAAAGCCGATCGTGATGGTACTAAATATCCATTCTGTCTTTGTAGTTTTTTTGTTCACTGGGATGATGTCGCATATAGGCTAATGGAACAACATAAAATTGAAAATTTCAATCTCTTTGATGCCACAGAATGGAAGGAATGTCTAATATTGGATTTTAAAAAATTTGAAGATATTATGAACAATGACATTAAATATATTTATGGACACTGTAAAGATAGGCTTCAACAGATAGCTTGTGCTCATAATGATGAAGCAATCGGACGAGATAGTTTTGTTAGACAAATAAAAGAATCAATTGTCAGATCCAAAATAAACCCAAATCTTATTTTGCGTATTGGCGTAAATGATAACAATCAAAACTCAGATACAGGTGCAGCGACTCTAGTACAATTTATTATTCCAATATACAGGAATAACAGAGACACTAAACCATATGCTGGTCTTCCTGTAACTATGACAGACAAAAGTAAGAATTTTGAGATCCCAACAGATATTCAACGAAAGATAAATCTTGAGCAACTTTGCAATAAGGCAAGGGAAATATGTGGTGAACTAACAGAGCACGGTTCTTTAGAAACAAAAGTCGAACAATTAAATGCTTTGATAAGCGAGATGCAGGAACGCACGAAAACTTTGAAAGATGTTCTTAAAAACGCTTTTAAAAGAGATTGCTATGACTATAAAGTTAGTAGAACAATTTTGACACTGCCGATGGTTTTCATGGATTCGATCTTTTATTGTAATGGATATGCTGAAAACAATTGGAGCTTCATTCCAAATTTAAATAGTAATGATGATTTTAATTGTCTAATGAATAGGAAATCTAAAAAGTGTCAAAAATGTGATAAGGACTGTCCCTATAACCCCCAAAAACAAAATTCAACCAGCTCTGTTAATAGAACGAGTATGTCATCTGAACTGTGTCACAAGGCTGGCCTAAAGAAATAACAGATAATGTGATCCTGATTCCCTCTTGGCAGAACTGGCGGGGCAGCGAATTCCGCCAGTTCTTTGATAACAGTATAAAGTTCGTTGCCCTTTGATTCATCTCCTGGTAGTGTTTCACAGAGTGCGTCTGAGGCCAGTTTGCCTTAGAAGTGATGATGCAAAGTTAATGAACAATTTTGTATTTCATATCAAAAAAGCTAATTTTATGTTGTAGCTGGACGAGAAAACGGGCTCTGCCGGGGAGCGACCCGTCAGCAACATGGCTACGCCTATACTGATAACAAGAACTGTCCGGGAGTCGTCATGGTGGCGACTCCTTTTTTGCTTTCAGGCAGGTCTTTCTGCTAAAAGACCTATTCCATTAGTCAGGAAACAGAGTCTTGTCGCAGGTT
>ERZ779791.513-NODE-513-length-13348-cov-8.65546_pt1 | contig 13348 bp, 10 predicted proteins | sample MGYA00511351_ERZ779791 | MGnify/ENA primary metagenome ERZ779791 (study PRJEB29588, sample SAMEA2143745) | human gut metagenome | biome: human gut; feature: human-associated habitat; material: faeces | place: Denmark | collected 2008/2010 ...
ACCTGACAACCGATTGCACTTCTATCTTGAACTTGCGTTAACTCCCAATCGTTTTCTATGATGGTGCTTTCTTATGCCCTGCCTTTATGGTGCAGATAGTGTAGGCATTCATCCAGAATGTGAGCTCCGGCACATTTAAGGAGAACAAAGTAGATGATGGCCGTGACGACTCCTTTCAGTCCGAAGCGGAGTAGCAGTGCTCCGGTGGATTCGCCGTTGAGTGATAGCAGTCGGCATAGTCCCCATGCCCCACCCATGGCAATGATCATGGCACCTAGGAAAGGCAGCGTGTCTTTTAGGAAGTAGGAAAGGCGGTAGGGCAGGAGCTTCGTGGTCAGCGCATACCATACAAAGGTGTACACGGCAAGGAAAAGGCTATAGCAGGTCACCATGGTGATGATGCCGTAGCGTGAGAGAAGGAGTACGATAGCCAGTTGGATTACAATCTGACACACATTGCCCCATAGGTAGTTTCCTGATTGTCTGTGTGCGATGATGAAGTTCTGCAAAGGAGTGTAGAGCGCCAGGAAGGCACCGCTGATACAGAGTATCTGCAAGAGCACGGCCGAGTCGGCCCACTTGTCGGAGATAAGCAGGATGATGAATTCATGGGCTACCAGAGCAAGTCCCAGTAGCAGGGGGAAAGCCAGAAAGGCGGCAAAACGGATCATCTTGCGCAGCACCTGTAGCTGTCGTTCCTGTTCGTCGTGCTGGAGGGTGGCGAACACCGGCTGGGCTACATTACTGAACATACCCACGACGGTGGAGGAGGCCATGTTGTTCCATTTCCATGCTTGTGTGAAGTTGCCTACAGTACCTACGGGGAAGAGTCGTCCGAAGACCACCGTGAGAATATTCTGACTTATCTGAGCGATAATATTGGTGACCAGAATCTTACTGCTGAAGCCGAACATCTTTTTTACCGGCCCGAAGTCGATCTTGATCGAAGGTCGCCAGGGCACCAGGGCAAACTTACCGATGCTCAGCAGGCCGGTGTAGCAGAGTTGTTGACCTACAAGGCTCCAATAAGCCCATCCTTGAAATGCCATCGTCACGCCTACGACACCGGAGAGCAAGAGCACGGCGGTGCGCAGCAGGGTGGTCTGCTTGATGATCATATTCTTATATAGGTAGGCATGTGGCACGACGCCGATGGCCGATGTGAGGATGCAGAGGAAGTCGATCCGGGAGAGCAGCACCAGTTCGGGCTGGTGGTAGAAGGCGGCTATCCAGGGAGCGGCGAGAAAGAGGAGGATGTACAGTCCGAGACCCATGAGTACGGAAAACCAGAACACGGAGTTATAGTCGCGGTCGGTGGGATGTTCGAGATTGGTAAGTGCGGAGGTGAAACCGCTCTCCTGCAGCGTCGTGGCGATGGCGGAGAAGATGGTCAGCATGCCGACAAGGCCGTAGTCGGCAGGCAGTAGGAGGCGTGCCAGGAAGATACCGATGACAGCGTTGAGCAGTTGCATCAGTCCGCTGTTCAGTGCCGACCAAAGCAGTCCGGATGCGGTTTTCTCTTTTAGTGTACTCATGAATTTATTTCGTTGTGCATGCAAATTTAGCATGAAAAGATGGTAAATCAAAGAAAAAGGATTACTTTTGCACTGATCATCCATCATTCTAAACGTGCGCATCTACTATTATCATACGATCGATGCTAAGACGGTGCACGACCGTTGGCAACAGGGTCTGTTGCCTTCCCATCTGCTCTATTGCTCTATGGCGCCTGTACGTTGGAGCGGAAGGGTCATCATGTCATTTATCATCACCCCGTTTATCGTGCACAGCGTTGGCGCATCGCCCTTGATACGCTGAAGGCATTGTGGCGGCGGCGCAAGGAGTACGACATTGTCTATGCCACCACGTTCCGTGGTCTGGAGCTTCTTGTCTTTCTGCGTGCGCTGCGGCTTTTCCCACGCCCCATTGTCTGCTGGCATCATCAGCCCATCGTCAAGGCGAAGCAGCCATTGCGTGAGCTGGTGGCCCGTCTGTTCTATAAAGGCTTCGATGAGTTGTGCTTCTTTTCACAAAGTCTGGTCGACGTATCACTCCAGTCTGTCAAGGCACCCGTGGGCCACATGCATGTGGTGCCGTGGGGGGCTGATCTGGAATGGTACGACCGTCTGCGGACTGAGAACCCGGTAGGACGGCGTCATGGCTTTGTCTCTACGGGTAAGGAGCGGCGCGACATGCCGACCCTTGTGAAGGCTTTGGCAGCTTGTCCGCAGGAGGAACTCGATATCTACATCTGTCGTGAGAGCCTTGGCATCAACTATGAACGGCTTTTCGAGCAGCTGCGGCCCAGTGCCAATGTACATGTACATTTTGTGCAAGGTGATGTGATACGCTCTACGGCCTTGAAGGTATGGCAGTCGCAGGGTGCCGTGATCTGTTGTCTGCCTACTAACTACACCACAGGCCTGACCACTGTCGTCGAGGCGATGGCTCTCGGTGTTCCCGTGGTGTGTACGGTCAACAGACAGATGCCTATGGATATTGGGAAGGAACGGATGGGCCTTGTCGTCAATGTGGGCGATGTCAGTGGCTGGAGCAAGGCCATTACCTACCTTTCTGCCCATCCTGATGAGGCTGCTGCCTTCGGCCACAATGGTCGTCGGTTGGCAGAGACGATGTACAACGAGAAGCAGTGTGCCGCCGTGGCGGAGACGATCCTCCGCAAGGCTCTGAAAGGCTGAAAGTCGTGGAGCAGGCAAGGATACCGTAGCGTAAGGACAAGGCATCTTGCCAAAGGCAGAGGGCTACAAGGACTTGTCGTACGAATGTGGTGGTGTCGTAGGCTGGCATGTCAAATATAAGCTAAACATTAGGAAAGATGACATATAATACCGGAGAGACAGATGAAGATCTGCGCCGGGAGTACAATCCCGACGGATCGCCCTTACGGCAGGCGCAACTGCGTTTGCTGGAGATGGCCGTATGGTTGCAGCAGCAAGCTCGCGATGCAGGCATCCCCCTGCGTCTAGACGGAGGCAACGTGCTAGGAGCGCTTCGTCATGGCGGATTCATTCCTTGGGACGATGACATAGACTTCGTTTGCGACTATAAGGACTTCAAGCGGCTTTGCCAGTATCTGCGTGCCCATCCTCATCCGTCCTATGTCTTACAGGACAACAGCTCTGATCCTGGCTATTACAAGGAGTGGGCGCAGCTGCGCGATCTTCATTCACGAGAGGTGACCCACTATCCTGCCGGCTCAGGTGACTGGTGGGCTGCCAAGGCTCTGAAATATGATGGCCTGCATATCGACATCTTTCCTTATGAGGGCTATATGATACCGCAGCTGCAACGGCTGGCGGCGAAGCTCTCTGTAAACATCAGCATGCGCTTTGCCGGGCGTCATCCGCATCTGGCACAGTGGTCGTACAATCTGCTCCACTATGCCCTCATACCGGTATTCCGCTTCACGGGCCGTTGCTTCGGTCGCCGTGACAACTGCATGCACTCTTACGGAGCCTGGTTCTATGAACAGAATCCGCGCGAGGCCATGGTGCCTCACCGGCCCATCGTTTTCGAGGGTCACACCTTCGAGGGACCTGCCGATCCCGACCGCCTCTGCCGCATTGCTTATGGCGATTATATGAAACTGCCGCCGAAGGACAAGCGCGACAGACACGAAATGACAGTAGAATTTCTCTAAATCCACAATTATGAACATTGCTGTGATCTTTGCCGGCGGCTCCGGTCTGCGCATGCACACCAAGTCGCGCCCCAAACAGTTTCTGGAGCTGAACGGCAAGCCCATCATTATCTATACCCTTGAACTCTTCGACAATCATCCCCGTGTAGATGCTATCGTCGTGAGCTGCATCGAGCCGTGGATACCCTTTCTTGAGAAGCAGCTCCGTAAGTTTGAGATCAATAAGGTCGTGGCCATTGTGCCCGGCGGAGCTACCGGACAGGACTCCATCTACAATGGTCTTTGTGCGGCCGAGCGTTGGGTGAGGGAACGTCCTGCCGGCAGCAATGACACATCGTCGGTCAATGTGTTGATCCACGATGGCGTGCGCCCCTTGATCACAGGAGAGACGATCACGGACAATATTAATAAGGTGGAGGCCTGCGGATCGTGCATTACCTGCGTGCCGGCTACGGAGACTTTCATTGTCAAGCAGGAGGACGGCTCGCTGGAGATCCCCTCCCGTGCCGCATCGCTCATAGCACGTGCTCCACAGACGTTTCGTCTTGATGATATTCTTACAGCCCATCGCCAGGCCCTCAAGGAAGGCCGGCACGACTTCATCGATTCCTGTACGATGATGAGCCATTATGGTCATAAGCTTGGTACAATCATCGGACCGATGGAGAATATCAAGATCACCACACCTACAGACTTCTTTGTCCTCCGCGCTATGGTGAAGGTGCATGAGGACCAACAAATATTCGGAATATAAAGATGACTACATTAGAAGCCGATCTGCGTGAGTTTGCCGGTTCCTTCCCGCTCTACAATGAGTTGCAGGGACGAACTGTCATGGTCACGGGTGCCACCGGACTGCTTGGCAGTCTGACGGTACGTTGCCTGTTGGCACTTTGCGAGAAATATGAGTTGGATCTGAAGATTATCGCTGTCGTGCGTAATCTCAGTAAGGCTAAGGCTATGCTGGGAGAGGAGACGGCCGCCCTCAGCTATCTTGTCTATGACTTTGCCGGGGGCGATGCCTCCGGTCTGCTCGCTTCAGCGACAGGGGAGGCGGCAGTACAGCCACAGCCGCGTATGCTGATCCTGCATTTCGCCGCACCGACGACGAGCCGCTTTTTCGTCGATCGCCCTGTGGAGACGATTCGTACAGTCATCTCCGGTACGGAGGCAGTGCTCCGCTATGCACAGGCCACGGGAGCGACGATGGTGCTGGCTTCGAGTCTTGAAGTGTATGGAGCGGTGCACGATGCGTCGGCTCCTCTCTCCGAGACGGCTCAGGGCTATCTCGATCCGATGGCCACACGCTCGAGCTATCCGATGGCCAAGCGGGCTGCGGAAACGCTTTGTCATTGTTATGCTGCGGAGTATGGCACACATGCCCGTGTGGCACGGCTGGCCCAGACCTTCGGAGCAGGTGTGCAGAAGGACGACAGTAGGGTGTTTGCCGATTTCACCCGTCATATTGTCGATGGCACGGATATCGTGCTTCATACTACCGGCACGCTGAGCCGCTCGTACTGTTATACCACCGATGCCATCGCCGCTATGCTGACGATCGCTCTTAGAGGTATTGATGGAGAGGCTTATAATGTGGCGGCTGATGGCTCGTATATCTCTATCGCCGACATGGCCGCGCTGCTCTGCCGTCGTTTCGGACACGGCTCACAGGTGGTCGTGGAGCTGAAGGAGGGGATGGGTTACAGCGAGCCCACCTTATTGAATCTGTCGACGGAAAAGTTGAAGGCACTCTCCTGGCAGGCCCGCATACCTTTGGAGGAGATGTTCCGACGACTGATCGCATCATTTAAGGAATGACATCATGACAAAGCTCTTTCATATCTACGACCGGAAGGATCTCTCGGCTTATGACCATTGTCCCGTGTTGACGCGGCCGGTGTACGGCGTCTACCATGTGTATTGTGACACAGGATGGGAAGGTGTGGTGGCCGATCAGGTGGCGACACTGCGTAGTAGTGGGTTGCTGGCTGCCACGCAACGGCTCTATGTGAGCATGATCACCTTTCGTGCCGATGATGAGGAACGTCTGCGGCGCATTTTGCCAGAGCCTCAGGTGGAGATAGTAGCTGTCAGCAACGATCCGAAGGCTTATGAGTATCCGGCCCTGAGGCAGGTGAGGGAGCTGGGGATGAAAGGCGAGGCCTACATCTATTATTTCCATACAAAAGGCATCTCCTATCAGACGTTTGAGAGCCGCGACCGTCGTTTCCTGCGGTTCCGTGCCAAGATTGTGGCCTGGAGGGAGATGCTGGAGTATTTTATTTTCACCCGCTGGCATGTGGCTGTCAATGCCCTTGCCGACGGATACGATTGCTATGGCTGTTACCAATGGCCTCCGCGCTCTTATACAATGTTCTCGGGCAACTTCTTTTGGATCAGGTCGGAATATGCGGCTACATTACCTGCCCTTACCCCGGAGACCATTGGCGGCAACCGTTTCTATTCGGAGATATGGCTCTATCAGAAGCCGCATACAACGTTCTCGGCTTTCGAGACCGTCGCCGACCTTTACTATGTGCGCATACCGCGGTCTCTCTACACGTTGCCGCATCCTCCTTTCGCCGACCGACTGATGTTCTGGTGGTGGTACAACTGGCGCAAACTGCTTAAGCACGCCTTTGGCTACAGCTATAAATACCGCAATCAGGCACGCTATCAGAAATTGCGGGCTAAGCAGTGATAGAATTTCACTTTCGGAGGTGAGGGTGATCGAAGATAATAAAAATGGTATTATTTCCTCCCTTGATAGTGCGGTCTTGTAGCAGGTGTGGTAAGGCTTGTTGTGAGGTCATGGGCTTCCCTTTATTTCACGACCACTTTTTATCTTGTCGTGGATATGAAGGCTGGTCTGTTTGGATCGTATGATCTATACTCCCAGGAGAGCGTACCATCTGTAAAGGCTACTCGTTGCGGAAATTGTTGGAGGATGGACAGTTGGTTGGTAGAGAGGAGGGGCTCTTAACGTCACGGTAAAGACACTGTTGCATTCGCCCGACGGATAGTCGGCTTACGGCTGTTCGTTCGATGGCCTTGTTGAAGTCGTGGTTGCAGGTACAGACTATCTAGTCGTACCGCGGATGACGAGTCGTGTGCGTACTACACGTTTTTCCACATTCTCTTTAGGCGAGAAGCCTTCCACCTTATTAATAAGTATGTTGGCGGCTTCTTCTCCCACTTTGGTGCCATGTTGTTCTACGGTGGTGAGCATGGGGTCGCAGGCGATGGCTCTTTGTCCGTTGGTGAATCCACAGATGGAGATGTCATCAGGTATGTTGAAGCCCATACGCTTGGCAGAGTAAAGGATGCCGATGGCAGTATCGTCGTTGACGGCAAAGAAGGCATCGGGTATCTCCTGCCGTGAGAGCAGGTCGGGTGTGATAAGCTCAGCGTCAGCTCGGTTGTCACAGATGCGGAAGAAGCGCTCTTCGGGTTGCAGATGATGTTTTAGTAGGGCATCGCGGTAGCCGTTATATCGGTTTTTCGATATCTCCATCGTCATGGGTGAGGAATAGCAGGCAATACGGCGGCAGCCTGTGTCGATGAGGTGGCTGACGGCATTGTAGGCACCCATATAGTCGTCGACAACGACGCGCGAGCAGTTAATGCCTGTACAGATGCGGTCGTAGAAAACTAAGGGCATACCGTGGTCGATGAGTTTCTTGAAATGATCGTACTGCAGCGTGTCTTTCGCTTGTGAAACGATGACGCCGCAGACCTTGTGCTCGTAGAAATTTTCACAGAGCCGCACTTCACGGTCATAGCTCTCTCCACTCTGGCCCACCATGATGGCATATCCGCGTGAGGAGGCTTCCTGCTCTATGCCGGCAAGCACGGTGGAGAAGTAGTAATGGGCCAGCTCGGGAATGATCACACCGATGATCTTCTGTGGCTTCACACGTGTATTGCGCAGGTTCTCCGCTATCACATTGGGAAAGAAATGGTGTTCGCGTGCGTAAGCCTTAATCTTCTCGCGCTGCTCTTCGCTGATATGAGGATTGTCTTTCAGTGCGCGTGAGACGGTGGCTACGGACACATGGAGTGCCTGTGCGATATCTTTCATTGTGATGGGAGTGGTTGCCATTTAGTGTTTATATGAGTTCCTGATTTCTGTATGCAAAATTACGTATTTAGCACGAATAATCAAATGAATGGAGCAAAAGTTGCATGCTCCTATAATGGCTCAGTGACCATTTCGATGAAGCAGAATACGATCGATGTGATGACCGGTGACGAATACCGTGACTTTGTGAAGAAACTGTATGCCGGCACGACGCGTGAGGAAGAGGCTTTGGCCAACCTCGGTACGGCTAATACCGACTGGCAGGATCTGATCTATCGTACAGCCTGGAGCCAGGACCACAACGTGACCTTGGCAGGATCGGTGGGCAGTTGGCTCCCGTTCCGTGTCAGCGTAGGCTATACGAATTAGCAAGGTATCGTGCAGACTTCTGACTTCCAACGTTACACCGCATCACTGAATCTGAGTCCCTCTTTCTTGCAGGATCACCTGAAAATGAATGTGAATGTGAAAGGCATGTGGGCCAAGAACCGCTATGCTGACGGCGATGCCATCGGCGCTGCTGTCCGCCAGGACCCGACGCAGGATCCTTACAGCTTCACGTCTGAGTATGGCAAGACGCTGGGTGACCAGACGCTGAAAAACTTCGGCGGTTACTTTGAGTGGACCATGAGCGGCAACTCGCTGCAGGACAGTTCGTGGCCGTACACCTACAACTCTCTGGCACCTAAGAACCCGTTGGCCGAGCTTTATTTGAAGAACGACCGCGCCATCAGCCGCGATCTGTTGCTCAATGGCGACATCGACTATCAGGTACATGGATTTGAAGATCTGCGTCTGCATGCCACTATCGGTGCCGATATTTCTTACGGAAAGCAGACGACTGATGTTGACGGCTCATGTCCGTTGGCTATGTATTATGGCAGCACTGGTTATGAGTCAATTTTGAAGCGTAACCTGCTGTTCAATGCCTATATCCAGTACTATCACGACTTTAATGATGCCGCCAAGAATCATTTCGATATTATGGGCGGTTATGAGTGGCAGCACTTCTGGCGTTCTACGAAGAGCCGTTATTTCTCCTATTATCCTTCCACCAGCTCACAGGCCGGACAGGTACATACGGATAGCGGTATGAGTTATGAGGATTATGATAATGGCAAGATCGGTCCTTACCGTTATAAGACCGAGAGCTATCTGGTGTCTTTCTTCGGACGTGCCAACTGGTCGCTGATGGACGGCCGTTATATGGTGACGGCTACGGTGCGTGATGATGGCTCTTCCCGCTTCCAGGAGCATTGGGCTCTCTTCCCCTCTTTCGCCTTCGCCTGGAGAATCTCAGACGAGAATAAGTTCAAGGAGATCAAGTGGCTGAGCAATCTGAAGCTTCGTCTCGGCTATGGTATGACCGGTCAGCAGGATGGTATCGGTGACTACAACTATTTCGACATCTATACGATGAATAGCGGTACGAACAACTACTATCCCAATATTGATAACGGTATCCTGGCCCGTCCTAATACCATCAACAAGGACCTGAAGTGGGAGACCACAACGACCTATAACGTAGGTCTCGACTGGGGTGTCTTAGACCAGCGACTCAGCGGTAGCTTCGACTGGTACTACCGCAAGACCACCGATCTTATCAATACGGTGTATGTACCCGCAGGCAGTAACTTCCGCAACCAGGTGACCTCTAATGTCGGTTCGCTGAGCAATACCGGTTTTGAGGCACAGATCAGCTGGAACGTTATCCGTACAAAGGACTGGAACTGGACTCTGGATTATAACCTCACGTACAATCACAACAAGATCACGAAGCTGACAGGTGGTGATGATTCCGACTATTACATCCCTGCCGGTGGTATCTCGTCGGGTACGGGTAATACGATTCAGGCACAAGCTGTGGGTCATCCCATCAACTCATTCCTCGTTTACCAGCAGATTTACGACAAGGACGGCAAGCCCATCGAGGGTGCTGTGGTCGACCGCGATGGCAACGGTACCATTTCCGAGGCAGACCGCTATTACTACAAGAGTCCCAATGCTCCTGTGACAATGGGTCTGAGCTCTCGTCTGGAATGGAAAAACTGGGATCTCGGATTCTCGCTCCGTGCCAGCTTGGGTAACTACGTGTTCATGGACTACTATGCAGGTGCCGCCTGTGTATCGGCCAGCGAGCTTCTCTCTGCTTCGACATATTTCTCCAACCGTCCTACCCTCGTATTGCCGCTCAACTGGCAGACTTACAACGTGACGGCTATCGAGAGCGACTACTGGGTGCGCAATGCCTCGTTCCTGAAGTGTGACAACATCACGTTGGGCTATAGCTTCTACGATCTTTTCAAGACCGGCAACTGGGCAGGCATCAGCGGACGTGTATATTTCACATGCTCCAATGTCTTTACGATCACGAAGTACGACGGCCTCGATCCTGAGATCTACAGCGGTATTGACAACAACATGTATCCGCGTCCCCGTTCGTTTATCCTCGGTTTGAGTCTTAACTTCTAATCACCTATTATATAATAACGATAACAATGAAAAGCTATATCAAACATATCATTCCGGCTGTGGCAGCAGTGGTGACGCTGGGCTTTGGTCTGACAGCATGCACGGGCGATCTGGATGTGACGCCAATCGACCCTAACCTGCAGACTGAGATCGATCCGAATACCCTGTTCAATAAGTGCTATGCCAATATGGCCCTGGCCGGCCAAAGCGGTCCTGACGGTGACTGCGATATCGATGGCCTTGATGGTGGTACGACAGGATTTGTCCGCCAGTATTTCAATACCAATGAGTTGGGTACCGACGAAGCTATCTGCGGATGGGGCGATACCGGTATCCCGGAGTTTGTCTACAATCGTTGGAACGCTTCCCATCCTATGGTGCGCGGCTACTACTATCGTCTCTATTTCGGCGTGACGCTGTGCAATAAGTATCTGGAGAATTTCTCTGAAGCCGATGCACAGAAGACAGCGGAGGTACGCTATCTGCGTGCGCTGTACGACTACCTTCTGATGGACGCCTTTGGTAATGTCCGTCTGTTGACGAAGGTGTCGAATGATGTCGTGCCCCAGTCCACCCGTGCTGAGGCTTTCACTACCATAGAGAAAGAGCTGCTTGAGATTGAGCCCTCTTTGGCTGAGGCAGCCCCCAAGACCTCGAGCGATGCCAACTATGGCCGTGTCGACAAGGCTGCTGCTTGGATGCTCCTTGCCCGTATGTATCTTAACGCAGAGGTGTACACCGGCACGCCGCAGTGGGACAAGGCCGCAGAGTATGCCAAGAAGGTGATGGACTCTGGCTACAAGCTCTATACGGGTGCTCCCGTGAACGGATGGACGGCTTATGAGCAGCTCTTTATGGGCAACAACGGTGAGAACGGATCGAGCGTAGAGTGCATCCTTCCCATTCTGCAGGACGGTAAGACGACAGCCAGCTATGGTACTACTTATTTCCTCACGGCTGGTGCCTATGACGATGCCGTACTGATCAATCCTGATGGTGTGACGACTGGTAACAACACCGGTGGCCAATGGGGCGGACAGCGTGCACGTAAGAGCTTGATCGACAAGTTCTTCCCCAACAACAATGCACCTTATGTATATGCCTATCAGATGCCTGCTGAGGCAGGTGACGACCGTGCGCTCTTCGATGGTAATGGTCGTACGGTGGATTGTCCCACCTCTGCCGATGTCGGTACGTTTACTGCAGGCTTCGCTGTGGCTAAGTTCAACAACTTCTACACCGAGGGCTCAAGCCATGATGCATCTTTCCCCGATGCCGACTTCTTCTTCTTCCGCGTGGCAGAGGCTTATCTGACCTACGCTGAGGCTACGGCGCGTCAGAACGGCGGCAACACGACGGCTGAGGGAACAAAGGCTATCAACGACCTCCGTGCCCGTGCTCATGCACAGCAGCGTGTCAGTGGCAGCTACACTCTTTCTGACATCTGCGACGAGTGGAGCCGTGAGTTCTATTTCGAGGGTCTGCGCCGACAGACGCTGATTCGTTTCGACCGTTTCGGCGGTAATAACAATTATAACTGGCCTTGGAAGGGTGGCACGGCAGACGGTACGAATTTTGAATCTTACCTGAACATCTACGCCATCCCGTCAACCGACCTCACGGTGAGCGAGGGTATGGTACAGAATCCGGGGTATACTAATTGATCAGCCGGCAGCAACGGCTGTCGGTGACAGCTGTCAGCCGTTCTGTCTACCTTTACAATTCATAAAATACGAACAACGATGAAAAAAATATTCCGTTCTACATTGCTGTTGCTTTGCACTGCGGGTCTATTCGCAGCGTGCGACACAGACAATGAATATAATCCCACGGTGACGACGCCGACGGAGTTTAAGCTCAACACGCCGGCTCTGGCAGCCAACGGAACGTACGATCTGGCCAACTCCACACAACTGGAGTTCACCTGCTCGCAGCCCGACTATGGCTTCCCCGCAGCGACCAAGTATGTATTGAGCTATTCGATCAATGCCGATATGAGCAATGCCACTGATGTGACGATCTCTTATCCCACTACGGTGATGTCGGTAAGTGCGTCTGAGCTGGCTGCCGGCCTCACCAGTCAAGAGCTGGCCGCCGGTGCCACGGAGGATCAGTTCCCTATGGACATCCCCGTCTATGTGCAGGCCACGGCTACCATGCAGACGGCTATGGGTGGTGACATTGAGGGAACGACCATCAAGTCGAATATTGTGAAGCTGAACAGTGTCCATCTGCTTTATTCTCTGCCTCCTGTGACGGCACCTACCGATCTCTATGTGACGGGTGCGTTCAGCAACTGGTCATGGGATAGCGCACTGCAGATGATAGTTGTCAACGGCAATGCCAGTGAGTTCTGGCGTCTCGTCTATATCGACGGTGAGGGCATCCGCTTCAACTCTTCCCGTGCCAGCGACGGCAACGAGGTGGGCTTCGAAGGCATCACTCTGACGGCACTCAATGGTGAGACAGACACCTATGCCAACTGCAACGACAAGATCGTTGCCGGCAGCGATGGCAGCATTGCCACGACAGAGCCCGGCTGGTATCTGATGGTTGTCAACTGCTCTGTAGAAGGCCGTGATATCATTTACAGTACTTCGTTCTATCCTGCCAAGGTATGGCTGATCGGTCCTGCCACTGCTGCCGCCGACTGGAGCGAGCTGGAGGCAGCCGCCCAATTCACGACACCGACGACAGCCGATGGTCAGTTCGTGTCACCCACGTTGCCTGCACTGGCCGGCACCGATGACAGCTGCCTGCGTATGTATGTGAAGATCCCCGGTCAGGACTGGTGGAAATCCGAGTTCATTGTGGGCGGCACCTTCGGTGAGACGCTCACCTATCGAGGCAATGGCGGCGATCAGACCCGTGTGGGTTGCGCAGCCGGTCAGAAGGTGTATCTCAATTTCAGCAACGACACCGGTGAGATAAAGTAATCCAACTAAAAATGACAAGACAATGAAAAAACTTTCATCCTTCATACTTCTCGCTATTGCGGGCATGCTCTTCGGAGCATGCTCGGAATACAGCGATTACGACGACTGGGCTGATCCGCAGCACAATGATGAGGAGAATGCCATCACTCTCCCCGGTTTCACCGCCTCGGCTGTCGGTGGCATCAATTTGGGTGGTGT
>ERZ779791.519-NODE-519-length-13190-cov-7.69113_pt1 | contig 13190 bp, 9 predicted proteins | sample MGYA00511351_ERZ779791 | MGnify/ENA primary metagenome ERZ779791 (study PRJEB29588, sample SAMEA2143745) | human gut metagenome | biome: human gut; feature: human-associated habitat; material: faeces | place: Denmark | collected 2008/2010 ...
TTACAACCCACGCACCCACGTAGGGTGCGACTGACTGCCAGCGGGTAATTATCACTCTTTCTGTGTTTCAATCCACGCACCCACGTAGGGTGCGACGTGCTCAAAGACGTGGAAGAGGACGTATGGGCAGTTTCAATCCACGCACCCACGTAGGGTGCGACGTCAACATTGAAGTTTTCTGCTAGTCTTCTTAATGGTTTCAATCCACGCACCCACGTAGGGTGCGACGAATTTTGGCTAATATCACGGTCACTGCATACGAGTTTCAATCCACGCACCCACGTAGGGTGCGACATCTTTTCTCCACATTTATCAACTCCCAAATGCAGTTTCAATCCACGCACCCACGTAGGGTGCGACTTGGTCAAATTGTTCTTGTGATATTTCCTGCCATGTTTCAATCCACGCACCCACGTAGGGTGCGACGCCTCTCGCCGAGCGTAGCGATGGCGAGGGCGAGTTTCAATCCACGCACCCACGTAGGGTGCGACTTTCTAACGACAGTTACCGCGGTTAGCGGTCAATGTTTCAATCCACGCACCCACGTAGGGTGCGACTTACTCGCGATCAAATCATACTTATCACGAAACTGTTTCAATCCACGCACCCACGTAGGGTGCGACGCACACGGGCAGACGGACGGACAGCGTTCCACGTGTTTCAATCCACGCACCCACGTAGGGTGCGACGTCTCGATTGTTGCTCCGATCACTTTGCTTGGGTTGTTTCAATCCACGCACCCACGTAGGGTGCGACAATATCTTTTGTTTGTTCTCGTCCAGTATGTAGGTTTCAATCCACGCACCCACGTAGGGTGCGACCGCACACGGACGGCCACACGGACAGCGTTCCACGTGTTTCAATCCACGCACCCACGTAGGGTGCGACTCTTTATTTGGTTGTGTTGTTGTTTCGCGATGAGTTTCAATCCACGCACCCACGTAGGGTGCGACTGGTTCTACAGAACGTTGAGGAAGACGTATGGCAGGTTTCAATCCACGCACCCACGTAGGGTGCGACCGTGTTACTTCAAACTCCTGCTTTAGATGTCCTGTGTTTCAATCCACGCACCCACGTAGGGTGCGACTGAGATATGCGTGCGATATGCATGCGATGCCGCGTTTCAATCCACGCACCCACGTAGGGTGCGACATTATAGATTGTCGGCATTATGATGTTGCCATAGTTTCAATCCACGCACCCACGTAGGGTGCGACCAAAGGTAAGTATTTCATAGGCTTGTGGATAATGTTTCAATCCACGCACCCACGTAGGGTGCGACTGTGATGCCGTTGATCGTGCCCTCTGATATTTGGTTTCAATCCACGCACCCACGTAGGGTGCGACACCTGTATGATGTTTCCCTGTAACGTTACGTCGTTGTTTCAATCCACGCACCCACGTAGGGTGCGACCACGTTCCCAGTTGAACCGCTTGCGTATGAACTGTTTCAATCCACGCACCCACGTAGGGTGCGACCATCGGTACTTGCATCCCATGTACCACACGTCAGTTTCAATCCACGCACCCACGTAGGGTGCGACCGAGTGCCATTCCCTTGGCCACTGCAGACGCTAAGTTTCAATCCACGCACCCACGTAGGGTGCGACCTAAAGGCCGTGATCGACAAGGCGAGAAAGACTGTGTTTCAATCCACGCACCCACGTAGGGTGCGACTTACACCTTCCTAAAGGCCGTATCGTCAGCGATGTTTCAATCCACGCACCCACGTAGGGTGCGACACTCCGGTGTTGATGGCGATGTTGGCCAGTGCAAGTTTCAATCCACGCACCCACGTAGGGTGCGACGGTCTATGCAGACCGCATCACACGTGCGATTGTACGTTTCAATCCACGCACCCACGTAGGGTGCGACAAATCGGTCTATTACAAGACAGACGGCATCACAAGTTTCAATCCACGCACCCACGTAGGGTGCGACAAGCAGTTCCGGATGTTAAGGAAACCATGAGCAAGTTTCAATCCACGCACCCACGTAGGGTGCGACTTTGATATTAATCATATCGCCAAACGCATCCTTGTTTCAATCCACGCACCCACGTAGGGTGCGACAACAGACCCCGAGACAGGTATGCCAGTATATGAGTTTCAATCCACGCACCCACGTAGGGTGCGACCGTGACGGCAAGCTATATCCGATTGGAGTGCTCGTTTCAATCCACGCACCCACGTAGGGTGCGACTTCTTTGACCACTATCCACGATAGCTATCATTAGAGTTTCAATCCACGCACCCACGTAGGGTGCGACCTTCGAGGGAGTTACGTACGGAGCGCAGTCAATGTTTCAATCCACGCACCCACGTAGGGTGCGACTCATTAAGAGTTATCCACGATAACTATCATTAGTGTTTCAATCCACGCACCCACGTAGGGTGCGACCATTTGAGGGGACAACGTATGGCGCACAGAGTATGTTTCAATCCACGCACCCACGTAGGGTGCGACCCCGAGATCTGCGTGATCTTGAGCAGTGCGTTGCTGTTTCAATCCACGCACCCACGTAGGGTGCGACGCAAACAGACGATTCGATAACACGACAGATGTTTGTTTCAATCCACGCACCCACGTAGGGTGCGACTTACAGCTTCCGAGGGCTACAAGCCCGAGGACTAAGTTTCAATCCACGCACCCACGTAGGGTGCGACTGTATATCCAATTACACCTTGTAAACCAATGGATTAAGCTATGAAATATGCGATTATCTTATTTTCGCATAAGAAGCTGCAATGCCATTTCGTTCACAGGCGTTTAACTTACTGATTATCAAGACATGCGAAAGTGCGATGTTTTTTGTACCACTTCACATCCGCAAAATCTTATATTATAAGTGCGTCATCAACCTTATAAGCAGTTTCAACACCTAGCACTTCCACTCGTTTATGTTCATTTTTACTTAAGGCGTAAAATCTAATACTATCTGAAGAAGCATTAATTATGTTTTTAATTCGTTCTTTCAAAATACAATATTGCGCTTCTGTCACTTCACATTCAAAAACAGAATTCTGCACTCTTTGTCCATAGTCAACACATGCCTTCGCCACGTTCCGCAATCGACGAGCACCCTCTTTATTGGTTGTATCTACATCATACGTTACAAGAATATACATAAAGCTCTCTATTTACTTTATTAAAAAAACCGGATAATCATCAATATCTTGCCTTATAAACCTTGCCATCAACATCGACTGAACATACGGTAAAAGTCCAATTTCTATTTTCTCATTGAGATACGGATGCGTCATCACCTCACGCTTCCTTGCTTGCCATACAGATATAAACACCTTCTTGCCCTTGTCAGTCATAACAACTCCTTGGTCACCTTGAGAAAGAAAATCCTTAGAGGTTATTTGTCTCTTATTGATCAACGACAGGACAAAACGGTCACCAAGATAAGCACGCAGTTCTTCCATCATATCCAACGCCAAAGAAGCACGTCCCGGCCGTAAGGTATGAAGAAACCCGACATAAGGATCCAGTCCTACTGTTTCAAGTGCAGCAATATAATCATTGGCTATCAACGTATAGGCGAAAGACAACATAGCATTTACAGCATCTTTTGGCGGCCGACGGTTACGGCCGCAGAACGGGAAATCCTGTTTTTGGTTCAATATCAATATAGGCAACACCCCAAAATAAGCATTCGAGGCCATTCCTTCATATCCCATAAGCATTGTCTTATCCTTAGCCGACAACGCATCACGTTTGGCACTTTCCAGCACCGCTACAGCCATATTGATGTCTTCCTGTTCTCCATAATCACGGATGAAGCGTCTCAGGATATTACGATAATTCTGTATTTTACCGGCTATCATCAACCTTGCTACATGTAATGACCAATCTTCATCATCAGACAGCTGATACTGTGCTTTACGCAACAATACATTTCCTTTAGTGGCCCCCTGTATCCTACCTACAAATCGTCCGCTGGGAGAAAGGAACGTCAGTGAAATACCATTATCATTACACAGTTTCATCACTCCGGGACTTGCCCCCATATATCCAAACGTAACGATGCTCTCTATATTAATAGAGGGTATGCGGAAAATCTCTTTCTGATTGACAGATACGACAACATTTTGTCCGTCTTTGCTGAGATACGCCTCCGGCGTGGTCACGTATAAGGTATTCAACAATTTTCTCATTGATAAAGATTTTTATTAAGATAGCTGCTCACCGTTATACAATTCTTTGCGATGTTAGGCATACAAATTTCTTTAAGAGAACATTTGTCACAATGTTTGCCGTACACGGCTTTGGGTATGACCTTCCTGACAAAGATATCATGCATGCTTTCAGCGCACTCTTTAACGATGTCACGCAAGGAATCTGAGATATCCACACTGATACGATGACGAATCTCACCATAAAAGAACACTCCATATTCTATATGGATATCATACATTTCCTCAAGACACATCACCTGCGCCGCCAACTGCACTTCATCGATCTCATTCCGTTTGGGCTTACCGTGCTTGTATTCAACAACTACCGGATTCCAGCGGCCCGGATATTTAGGATGACAAATCGTATTTTCTGAAGTAGAAGCAGGGATCAGCTCTATGGCATCCGCAATGCCATAGAGTCCCAGTTCGCACGAAGCGATGTTCACTGCACGCAATGTTATAAAATCACCGCATTTTTGCCTGTAAAACGGATCATCCACATGTTTGTGCATGATTTGCCCTTCGATGGTCAGACGGTTGTCATCCCACTGCTGCTCGATATGTATCAAAGCCCATTGTCGGGGACAGAACCTAAAATGCTGAATCCCCGACAGCATGAGCATATCGTCCTCACTATACATTGGTTATATGAGCTCTTCAACCGTTACTCCTGACGGGACATTATCCTTATCTATCGTTACAGAATAATCCTTAAATGAGCGTGGTGCCCCATCACATATTTTAGTGACCGTTACCAAATCGAACAATTTATTTGCAGGCGCATTGCCCAACATACTGTCATGCTTGAAGACAATCAGCTTCTGTGCGCTCATCAAGCCGCGTGCTGCAGAGCGGTCTGTGTCGAACATATTCTTCAGGGCTTCCCAAAACAGTGCGAGATCATCTTCAGAGAATCCTGTCTGTCGTGCCAAATTTGCAGAAATAAATCCATGGCATACATAAAGTCCATAAGGAACGGTTGCCTTGCGACCCATGGTGCGATTGCCGCCCTCCTGCTTGTCAGCCTCCTTCTCTGTTGCAACAGCCATACGGGTTATAGAATGTTCTGAAGTTTCAACAGGATCGACCGAGCGGGCAAATGTAAGCTGAATAGGGCCACGAACCTGACCAGCATTCTTTCCTGTTGACATAACAGCTCCAAATGTTCGGATATCAAAATAGTTTTTACACATAAAGCGACGTGCAGCCTCTGTCTTATCTTTGGCGCTTTTCACCTCGGCATCATCGTGTGCCTTATCTATCAAGGTATTCAAGACGGCTTTCTCTTTAATAAAGATGTCATAACCGTCCCCAAGATTTTTTGCTACTTGAACATAGTTACGCACCTTACGTTTCAGACATACATCTGTAACAAGTCCCATACCTGTTTCGGCATCTACACGCGGGAGATTACCTGCATCGGGATCACCATTAGGATTACCATCCTGTACATCAAACATATAAACGAAATCTATTCTATTTTTAATTTCTGACATAACCATATATTTTTAAATTGTTATTAATCTTCTGTTTCTTTATTCTCTTTGCTCGTAAAAAAATCCTGACGCTGATGATAATATCCCACAAAGAAGCGCCCTTGATCCTGCAAGGAAAGATGGGCTGGGAAGCCGTCTGCATCAAGTTTAGAAATTATTTCCTGCTTCAATTTCTCATAATAAACTTGCTTACCATTATTCAACTTCTCTAAATGATGAGCTGAAAGATTTAAAACCGTAGAGAATACTGTTGCCGGAGTAGAAGACGCAGAGTTCATATACCTTTCTCTAATGGAATGAATGCCATTGGCATCCTCTTGTATCTTATCAAGAACGGCGAAAAGCCTTCCGCAAAGATACCCTTGATTTTGATTTTCTTTGTCTAACATAATCTTTATTTTTATATCGTTATTATTATTCAATCTGTTCAGATATGCCTTTATTATGGCCGCCCGTACAATGGTGACGGACTGTTCTGCACGTATACGTCGAACGCATGCTTGGAATAAAGACATGGGATATGGCAATCCTTGAAAAATACTTTTAACTACGGCATCAGGCAGGTTGGGAGCAGCGTCACTTGATTTTCCGCTAAGCGTCACACTGCCAAGCATCGAATGTAATCCCGCATACGGTTTCCTATCCTTACGGGTATCCACAATCTCCATATCTTCAAAATGCCTGCTTATCAAACCAGCAAACTCACGCAAGGGCTGCTCACTCCAATACACGACTGCAATTCTTGCAGAATTAGGAGCCAGACCTAAGATGAAAAATTTATCATCCTTATTTGCATGCAGCTTCCCATTATAAACAGACATGAACGTGTCACGAACCAGTTCTATCCGTCTGTTAGGATCATCTTCATTAGCCTCGAACTTTCCAAACAAAGAGAACAAGCCCTCCTCTGTTTTCTTTGAGGCATCACTATCTGACGAAGCCCAGAAAAGGAAAGTGCGCGTACCTATCACAAACTTATTGTGAGAATCCTTGGCCAGCATCGCATTAAGCGCTGTGGTGTATGCGAACTCGGCTTCCTCCGAAATCGGTGCATTATAGCCTTTTGACTTTCCATACGAATCATATCCGGAATTTACTTGAAATGCGACAAGTTTTGCAGTTGCCTGGCTACCCGGTATCATTGTTGCTGTTGTCACCTCCACAGGATTTGCCTTCTTACCTGTCACAAGACAATATGCTTGGCCTGTTCCATCTTCATCCTTTTTCAAATCCATCAATTCCTTTTTAGAGGCGACAATATCCCTGTCTCCTTCGATACGGAAAGAAAATATCGAATATTTCTTATTAAGATTCTTGTCGATATCATCCCAAAGGCTGTCTTTCATCATTGTCTCTATAACATCTGAAAGATCTTGCTGATAAAAGGCATAGACAGCTTTTATATCGTTATTGTCAGGATGTTTCTCGTATATATCTTTTATTTTGGCTTTAAATACATCAAAATATTTACGCATGCTTTGTGTATCTCCTTTATTGGAGTAGCCAAACACGTATTGACTATTATCATAAAGATAGTTAGCCACCGGAGCACTCGATCTGCCGACACTCTTCTTTACAAGAAACTGTTGCGCAGACTTTTTGTCTATACGCCTGTCCTCAAAACGTATAAACTTGCCTTCGTTACTGATTACTATTATAAAACCAATTTCTTTTAATTCCATGCCCGGTGCTGGCAGATTGCCGCACCGGTGGTAATAGTCATACAATGCTTTCAGTATCATCTTAACACCTCCTCACTATCTTTTTCGGGTACTACAATAACGCCCTGTTTCATCACCGCGCGATAAAACATTGCATCAGGTTTCTTGGGATTCTTATCGAAATCCATATCATAAAGCATGATCCCCAAATCTCTGTCTTCCTGCAGAGGCGGCACAAGACTGTCCTTACTGTCAACATATCTCCAGTTGGCAGCAAATTCCCGGCAACCAAGATATGGCTGTGTGAAACACTGACCTTGTGATGCCCGACGTTCAAACATCTGATAATATTTCATCGGATTTTCATCATTTGTCGGCTCATGCTTGGCAAAAGCTTCCTTTGGGCGGTCCTTCACCGGAATAAAGACCAGCTTTGCATATATACGATAACGTACATCCTTTAAAAGCAGAGAATTTTTCTGTTGACGTTTGTCCTCGATATAAATGGGTGACTTGCCGGCCAAGGCTCCCACCTCATTCCGTCGTATAGTTGTCCACTTTATAGGATTAATAACCTCAATCCTTGTCACCTGCCACCGCATGGCATAACGCTTGAACAATATTGCTTCAAAGATGGCACGTGCAGCCGAGGGAGTCATTACGTCATAACTCACACGCTCAACCTTCAGTTCTGGCCGTGTGAAGCAGGCCCAATCGCCCCACACTTCCAGACAATATTCCTTATCTGTATATTCCATATTCTTCCCTTATTTTTTTATTTGCCGTATGTCGGCAATAATGTAATAATCAATTATGTTTTTATATCGTCAGTATCTCATCCATCCAATGATTATCAAGACTAAGCCCGGTATGGCAGTTATACTGTGCTCTGTCCGGCAATACATACACGCCTTCCAATATTTCTTCTATGACACCATACTGGCACAGTTTCTTGAAATCTGTACGTTTGACGCTAACCGTAAACTGGGCAAGCTGTTTCATTAAGCCATAAGTACACCCTGATACTTTCAGTTGTTCAACAAGGTCCATGCTATTTCCCCAGTTTACAATAACGTTTACGCCATCATCTTCTATAAGCTTAAATGCTTCGGCGGCTTTCTCAAAGCACAATTCCTTATATTTATAAAGATAATGTTTGATGTCTTTTTTATCAAATGTTTTCTTTTGAGAATACAAATTCTTAAAATACGTCTGCATTACTGAAGGGGAGAACCAATCACTGTCATCAGGCAAATTCAGCCGTGCATTGTTCGCATCCTTTATTGATCCGAAAGGAAGGCGGTTTTCGCCTGAAAGGCTGAAGACAAAAGTATAACCGGTATCGATCCGTCCTTCACGGTTGCATCTTCCCGCAGCCTGCAATACAGAGTCAAGACCGGCCTCCTGACGGAACACCACAGGGAAGTCTATGTCTACGCCGGCCTCAACAAGCTGAGTTGCGACCACCCTGACAACAGATTGAGCATCATCATTCAATATGTCTTTTATCTCACATATTGTTTTGCTGATATGCTTAGGACACATCATCCTCGACAAATGAAGTTTTACGCCCTCATCAGGCAAACGGTCATACAGTTCTTTTGCATCCTTTCGGGTGTTCACAACACACAGCACCTTATCATATCTTGCCAGCATCGTGGCTATCTCATCGTATGTTCTGCCCTCTTTGTCTATTTTTATGTCCACCCGACGAAGCCTGTCATGCAATTCATATTCATCAGGAATAATTTCAGTTATGTCATCTATTCCTTTAAACTTTTCGAAAGGATTAGATCCCTCTATTAGTCCGCTAAGCACAGGCTGACTTGCCGTCGTAAACAAGACAGACACGCCGAACATTTCCCGATAGGCCTTCAAAGCGTCAACTATCGGCTGTAAGAAATCTGTTGGCAAGGTTTGTACCTCATCCAATATGATAACCGAATTAACTATATTATGCAACTTACGGCAAACAGAAGGCTTGTTACTGAACATCGATTCAAAAAGCTGCACGTTGGTAGTGACTATGATCGGATAGTCCCAATTCTCTGTGGCAAGCTTCGTTTTCTCTCTTGTCGTCTCATCTGCAATGCTATCGGGATTAAAGTTACTGTGATGTTCCAGAACATTTTCCTCGCCAAAGATATTTTTCAGCAGTCCTGCCGTCTGTACGATAATGCTGGTATACGGAATGGCTATGATTATACGTTTCATACCATGAGTCATGGCATGTCTCATAGCCCATAAGAGTGAGGACAATGTCTTGCCGCCTCCTGTAGGAACGGTAAGGCTATAGAATCCCTTCCCGCCTGAAGAAGTTTTTCTGCATCGTTCCTGCACCATTTTGCGTATGCGGTTCACTTCCGTGTCGGCCGCATTTGCCTGCAACATCTGTATGTAAGCATCAAGCTTAGGCAATAGGTCTGCTATCCTATGCCGGCATACACGCTTCTTCCACGATTCTACGTCCATAAAGCGCTCTGTATCCAATCTGTCAGCATCGGTAAGACACGAAAAGAGCATACGCGAGAGATGATGAAAATTCCTAGTGTCTTCTTTTGACTTGAAAAATGGAAGTCCTTGAAACTCCTTTGCCAATGTGCTGAAATCTATTTTAAGATCATCCTTATTGATCTCTTCCGGCAATTCCGTTTCATCCAGAATACTTTCAACATCACCATAATCATGCAGGCCTGCATGATGCGAGATGATCTGATTGGCAAGGAGGTTCATAAAAGGTCTTCCCATGAGTTTGTCAGCAAGCAGTCCTCCCACAAAAGCATGGTTGTGGTCGGCATAATGCCTATTGTCTGTCACGGGGATTTCGTTTTCTCGACGGATATACTGCTGGAAAGCCCTGCGCTCCTTACCCTTGTCGTGAAGAAGCCCTAAGGCTCGTCCCCAGGAAGGGAGACCAAACTCCCCTGTAAACTGAGCCGCCATTTCTGCAACACCATTCTGGTGCTCATCATTTGTCTGTATTATCCATTCGCCATTTTCCTTGTCTTGACGTAAATGGGATATTAGTAGTCTTTCCATTCCAATAGAATTAAGTCCTCCATTCATACACGAAAAAATATTTTTGTAACAAACAGTTATTTTTCATGTAAGAAACATAGGATTCGAGCCTTTAGAGTAGATACAAATCTAATAAGAATAGATTATATTTCAAAAGAGATTACGCAAATATTTATTCTTAGGACTGCAATTTAATACTATTTCACTTAGAGATTGTCATTCAATCCCTGCCACCCGATTCGACAGTCTGACATTCATAACATTAAGACCGCGTGTCAAGGGCTCTATCCACCTTGACACGCGGCCTTTTTGTACTATCTATACCTTTTCCTGATTTAGCTGTATGGGGGCCCCTTTTTGTAAGCAGGGATGGCAGACCTTCACATATTTCTTACTTCAAAAGCTCTGCATCCAATCAATATATTAGAATATCAAATGGATATATATGAGAAATATTCCTCTAAAAGTGTGAGTTTCTCAGATTTTATTGCTAACTTTGACAAGTTATAATGTTTTTTATTATCCTTGGATTCGCAACTCTAAGACAAATAAAAATCCGACATATCTAAGATCTGGGCAATTTTTTGTTACTCAGAAACTTATAAAAGATGATTTATGTTGCAGGACTAAAGAATATGGCTATTCCAGTAAACATAGAAGATCTGCTTCACAAGCGTAAAATAGAATCCACCCGTATAGAATTTAAAACAGGTTGGAATCCTGATAAAATTTATCGTACTATCTGTGCTTTCGCCAATGATTTTGATAACATTGGCGGAGGATACATTATTGTAGGTGTCCAAGAAGAAGAAAACACAGGTATTGCAAAACGACCAGTTACAGGTATTCCCATAGAAGAACTCGATAAGATACAACGAGACATGATTGGTTTCAACCACAAGATTGATCCATTCTATTTGCCACGAATCGACGTGCAGGAGATTGATGGAAAATACGTATTGCTTATCTGGGTGCCGGCGGGAGTGAATCGTCCGTATAATGTACGTGAACGAGTCACGGCAAGTAATCAGTCACCATGTAAATGGTATATTCGTAATGGAACCAATACCATTGAGGCAAAAGGTGAAGCCCTGGATGAATTACGTGAAATGGCAAGTCGTACTCCGTTTGATGAAAGAGGTAATGAGAATATAGAAATATCAGATATATCAAGAGCCTTGGTTCTTGATTACCTGCAAACTGTCAATAGTCGTTTGGTTTCTGATTTCGAAAAATTATCCCTGTCAGAGTTGTTGTCGCAGATGGACCTGCTAGTAGGGCCAACTGAGCGTCGATTGGTCAAGAATGTGGCTGCCATGATGTTCTGTAAGAATCCCGCTAAATTTTTCCCGACGACACAGGTGGATATTGTTATTTTTCCTGAAGGCTGCATCAAGAATCCCAATAACATGATTGAAGTTCCAAAGATTGTCGGACCTGTACCCGATATGATAAAACAATCATTGGACTATATCAAGACCAATGTGATCAAGAAACGTATAATCAAGCAGAAAGACAAAGCAGAATCCATAACCTTCTTCAACTATCCTTACCAGGCTATTGAAGAAGCGGTAGTTAATGCACTTTATCATAGAGACTATCAAGAACGTGAACCGGTAGAAATTACGATTGAGCCAGATAAGATTTCCATTCTTAGTTATGCCGGTCCGGACCGTTCCATTAGTATTGATGCTATCCACAAGGCAGAGCGTCTGAAGTCACGTCGTTACCGTAATCGTCGTTTGGGTGATTATCTCAAAGAACTTCAGTTGTCCGAAGGTAGAGGAACAGGCATCCCAACCATACAAGATGAGTTAAGAAGAAATGACTCTAAGCCTGCTGTAATTGAGACTAACGAAGAAAGAAGTTATTTCTTGATTGAGATTCCTTGTAGAGAGGGCTTTGGTGATAGAGTCTTGATCGGTGATGATTTTATTGAGCCATTAAATGATGCTATAAATGATGCTATAAATGATGCTATAAATGATAATGCACGATTGGTGTTATTGGCAATATCAAGGACTCCCTTAATAAAGCGTAAATTATTATTAGATAATATTGATATCTCCAAAGCTACTTTGGAAAGAATTCTTAAACGACTCTCATCAGAGCCTTTAGGTTTGGTAGAATATCAAGGATCGTTAAAGACAGGCGGTTATGTATTGACAGATAAAGGCAAAGCCTTTGTAAAATCAATAAACGAGTAAATCCCTACATAATTGTCCCATCACTCGAAATGTCAGATGAGCCTACTTTCTTAGGATAGCTTTCTGTAAGATGTCTACTGTTTCAGTCTATAAAGAGAAAAAACGTCTACCCAACTCTAGAAAAGTCAGACACCTAAGTGCAAGGGGCTAGTCACCTAGGTGCATCTAGACGGCATTTTCCCAAAGAGGCACGGCAGATCTTGGGAGTTATGAGCGGAAACGGATGAAGGCGAGGATAAGACTGATCGGAACATCACGCCCGACCATAGGGCCCTATATATATAATAAGGTATAGGGGCAGGTGCCCGGCATCAACGTGCCAACAGATATCCCTGCCCTACCCTATTGCCATCAGCCACCAACCGATATCGAGTGCAAGACACGGGAACGGACACACGAAAGAGAGCGTAAAGAAAATTAGTATGACTTTCGCTTCTTTTTCTCATTTAAGGATGCCTTTCCGCGAGGCGTTCACAGCCTCCGTTCAACCGGCAAACGAGGTGAGGCAAAATAGGAAGATAGGTGCGTCCGCAAAGGAATATACTTGCAAGGGCAAAAGAATATATATGAAAAGGCAAAGTAGTATTATGCTCGAGAGGCAAGTTACCATTGGTTACTTTGCCA
>ERZ779791.524-NODE-524-length-13065-cov-10.8085_pt1 | contig 13065 bp, 10 predicted proteins | sample MGYA00511351_ERZ779791 | MGnify/ENA primary metagenome ERZ779791 (study PRJEB29588, sample SAMEA2143745) | human gut metagenome | biome: human gut; feature: human-associated habitat; material: faeces | place: Denmark | collected 2008/2010 ...
TGGGCAACGCTGCGCTTGACAACAGATGGCCGAAAAACTAAACGCTCCGGGGCAACGCCCCTAAGCGGAATGTAAGATATTGCCGCTTGAAGGGCTCAATCCATCAAGCGGCAATTTTATTTATTCACCTTAAAAAATCATTGCCGTTATGCTTGAGCAGAAGATGACAACCGTCAATATTGATGATGTTCCTCTTCCTTCCTTTTTTCAGGTTGTGTTGAAACAGTGCATCAATGACCATCATTATTTTGAAGTTCACATGGATATAGAGTCCGGTGAATTCTACAAGACTCATACGCTTGACAACAGCATGAACTGGATAGGCAAGCAAGCGGAAATCCTTTTGGGCGGCAACAGCTTCAAAGGGATAGTAACACATGTGGGACTGCACCGCTCGAAAGGCAATCACGGCTATCTGCTTATCCAAGGGTATTCATTGACCTTCCTTCTCGAAACAGAACTAAACTGTGCTTCGTGGACCAATACCACGCTATTCAGCATAGTAAAGGAAATATGCGACAGGGCCGGTGTGCCTTGCGCCATCAAGCCGGAATATACAGCTGACATAGAATACGAATGCCAATATATGGAAAGTGACTTCGACTTTATCCGCAGGCTGGCCAGACAATATCACGAATGGCTGTATTATGACGGGAAACAACTTGTATTCGGCAAGCCAGACAAACTGCCATCAGCCATACCGCTGAGCTACGGACGCGAAATATCCGACCTGAACATAGGAATCCAGACGCTTGCCCGCCCGGTAGAGGGAAACTCATACGACTCCGCCAACGGCAAATTCAGCAAAGGTGCCGCCTCCAATGTTCCTACCGGCATGAACATGCTGGGACAAACAGCTTTTGACGCATCTGTCAAACTCTTCAAATCGAAAGCATTCCAACATACGGAAATCAGGGTTGCCAACGACAGTCAGGCAGAAAACCATTTCCAAAAGAAACAGCAGAGCGATGCTTCGCCTTCACATTACATATCCTGTGAAACGGACTGCAACCGGATAACACTCGGCAGCGTAGTGGAAATACAAACCGCAATCCAAAACTTCCAATTTGATTTTATTGAAAAGACTTTAGGTGAATATTTCATCACTGAAATTACCCATATAGCCGGAACCGGAGAAAGCTATAACAACAACTTTACCGCACTCTACTCGCTGACAACAAGTCTTCCGGCTCCGGAAGTACCTCTACCCGTGGCACAGACACAGCAGGCGGTAGTGGTAAGCAACGAAGACCCCAAGAAACAGGGACGCGTACAGGTAAAGATGAACTGGCAGGGCGATGGCATGACAACCTCATGGATACGTGTCATGACTCCTGATGCCGGAATAAGCAATAAAGTATTAACCAACAGAGGTTTTGTCTTCATCCCGGAAAAGGACGACATCGTACTGGTTGGCTTCCGGTATGACGACCCGAAACGTCCGTTCGTAATGGGCAGCCTGTTCAACGGGAAGACAGGCACAGGCGGTGACAGCGGCAACAAGAAAAAGAGCCTGACCACCCGGAGCGGATGTACCCTCACCATAGATGATGACGAAGGCAGCATCACCATGACGGATCAGGCCGGCAACAGCTATGCCGCCGACGGAAAAGGAAACATCAAGATTTCCGCATCCAAATCCATCATGTTGTGCGTAGGCAAAACCAGCATTGAACTGGACAGCGAAGGAAACATCAAATCCTCCGCAGAAGCCCAGATTACGGAAACGGCCGCCAACGAAATCACGCAGACTGCAAAAACAATAAACAGCAGTGCCGAAGAGGCATATAACATAAAAGGAAGTGACGTGACCGCTACGGGAAGCAAAACAGCAACCCTTTCGGGTACCACGCAGGCAACCGTGGACTCCAGCGGAACAACCGCCATAGCAGGTACAATCGTAAAACTGAACTGACCTATGAGCAATGCCATACAACAAATAGCGGACAATATGCTCTACCTTTGGGAGAATGCCGTGGCACAACCGGTAAAGATGATACGCATTGTCATCAATCCCGGTGACGAAACCATGCTCAAGGCTTTCTATGACTACATGCTGGCCATCGACAGCGAAGAAGAAGACATGGTCTTCATCATCGCTCTCCCATTTACATCCGCAATGGAGTTCAGCAAAGATGTACTGCAATATATCAGCAAACAAATTGAGTACTGGAACAACTCCAAGAAGCCTGAAGACATCATTTTTGAAAAAGTGGAATGGCAGGCAGACGACAGCAGCATAAATAGCGGAAATGCAGCCCAGACAGTAGTGGAAAATCTCAACCGGCTGACCCGTGAACTTGTCAACGGTACCGACATGAAATGCAGCTTCATTTTCGATCTGGAAGGCACTGCGGACTATGAAGGATGCCGGCAATGGCTCAATCAGGCACTCTCCCAACCATTTGACAAACAGATGGTATGGGGAACCGGAGATATCACCGGGAAGGAACAATTCGGAAAACTCATGGCAACCTATCCGAAGGAAACGGCTTCCATCTATCCCCCGATAGATATGGACGGGGCAACCGAAAAACTGGCGGAACAGGCAGCCAACGAAGACCGGAGCGATCCTGCCGCCTCAGAATTCAGACTGGCACTGACCAGACTCATGAGCAGCGTAAAGAAAGGAGACGCTGCCCAAACAGACCTATACGCACGCAAATGCCTCGATATGGCACTTGCCAACGTAAAAAAAGACCTAAACTGGCTGAGCCAGTTCGTAACGGTATATACCATCCTATATACAGACCGCATTAATCATAAGGATCTGGATATGGCTATGTACTTTGCCAACAAAGCGGTAGAAGCGGCAAGGATGGGAGAAGGAAAACTAGACCCGTCTCTTTCGGGGCGTCTTCTCGGTAGCTCGCTTGTAGGGAAAGCATCCATACAGGTGCGAAAATCCGACTGGAACGATGCCGCAGAAACCTACCGAATGGGAGCAGACGCCTACGCAAACTGCAAGGATTACCTCATGCAAGCCGAAACGCTGAGGATGTGCGGATGGTGCTGGGAGAAAGCATACGATACGGAAAGGGCAACGGAGTGCTACATTGAGGGATTCCATCTGGCAGACAAACTTTCGTCAGACCTGATAAAGCATTCGTCTTACCCTCTGCTGCTGCTCAAGCTGCTGGAAAGCCGGAAACGCCAGCCGTCAGTCAGCAATGAGGAAATCAACTCCGTGCTGAGCCGTGTTATCGGCAAAGACTGGGAGGACTTTCTGTATGAATACAAACGAAATCTAGGAAAATATCATGGAATGGATCAACAAAATATGGACGACCCTTCAGCAAATGTTCAGTGAAGGCCCAGGGTACATCAAGGAAAACCCGAAATCGGCCTACCTTGTAGTCATCCTGATTCTGCTGATATGGCTGACAGGACTGATACTGGACTGGAAATGGACCTATGCCCGCCCCGGAAGCTGGGGAGGAAACTTCTGGCTTGACCTGCTGGGGCCAAACGGATTCCGTTTCTGGCTCGGAGTTATCGTAGTGCTGGCCATACTATTGTCGGCCTATCTGTTTTTCAAAACTTGAACCCACTCTAAAACAACTATAAACTATGTCATCAGGAACAGGGTATTTCGACCAGGTAAGCGCACAGCTTGAAGCCACCGTAGGAGCACAGATGTCGGGTGTGGTTTCGGGAGCTTCCGCCAATGCGGAGGCGGGTGTATCCCCGTCCGTCAACGCGCTTGACACCGGACTGAAGGCAGCCACAGCCTTGGGCAGTCTGGCAGACAACGTGAGCGAGGCAGCCGTACTCCCCGTGCTCGGGGCACTGGGGATGAAAGGACAGGCGTGCCTGCCCATCTCCAAACAGCTCGACCCTGTAATCGGAGTGGATATTCACCTGGTGAACATACCACCGGCCACAAGTGTGCCGATGCCTCACCCATATGTAGGGACACTGCTCTGTCCGCAGGACTTCATGACGGCGGCAGTAGCTTCGTATATCCCCCCTCCGCCCACAGCGGAAGAAACCGGGGATGCAGACTCGGCCAAGCTCGCAGAGATAGGCCACACGGCACTGACCATGGCCGTAGGTATGATGGGTGCCACTGTAAAAATCGGCGGATTCATTCCACGTGCCGTAGCTTCCACCCCCACACGCAGCATACCGCATGTACCGATGGGAGCCGGATTTGCGGCAAACTCGATACCCATACCCAAAAACAACGGACATGCCTTCATGGGAAGCCTGACCGTACTTGCCGACGGACTTCCACTGTCGGGAGGAGGAACGCACATGCATCTGGACTGCAACGACCTGGGTATGTCGAGCGTACACAAGGTTCCAGGACTGTTCCTGCCGACAGGGGTAATCAACCCGATTCCTCCTGCCAGACAGATTCTGACCAGCCCCGTACCCGTGCCGCTTAACCCGATGGCTGCCCTCTCACGCAAGTGCATGGGGGCATTCGGAAGACTGTACAAGAAAAAGACCGAGAAACTAGCAGACAAACTGCATGGAGCCGTAAACAAAAAGATAAAGAGCGACAAGCTGAAGGACATGCTGCACAAGACCATCTGTACCGTAACCGGACACCCGGTGGACGTGGCAAGCGGCACATTCTTCACAGACGAGGAAGATTTTTGGATAGACGGCCCGATCCCTCTCTCCTGGGAACGTACTTGGTACAGCCGGAGTGATTACCAAGGGCCGCTAGGTAATGGATGGCATCATGCCTACGACATGGGTATCGTAGTGGAAGACGGTATCCTCACCTTACGAATGTCCGACGGAATACCCGTAGCCTTCCCGCTACCGACTGAGAAGAAGCCCTCGTTCATCCGCGCAGAGCGCAAAGAAGCCCAAAAAGAAAAGGACGGCTACTGCATCTGGGATATGGACGAAGACCTGTACTACCGATTCACACAGAAGGAATATGACTCCGTACATCTGCTGGAAAGCGTATCGGATGCGAACGGATTCGCCATACGGTTCGGGTACAACAGCAAGGGATATCTGAAGGAGATTACCGACAGCGCAGGAAGAAAGCTTACCGTGGAATGCGACGAGCGTAACGGACACATTTTGGAAATAAAAGGGCCACACCCCGAAAACAAGGGAGAAGAAACAACATTCGCATCCTACGAATATGATGCGGAGGGAAACATGACATGCCAACGCAACGCCGTGGGCGATGCCATGCGGTACGAATACCGAGGAAGGCTGATCGTAAAGGAAACATGGAGAAACGGACTGAACTGGTTTTTCGAATACGACGGCAGCGAGATCGGAGCCCGATGTGTACACACATGGGGAGACGGAGGCATATACGACCACAAGCTGCAATTCCTCGATGGCATGACCAGAGTGCTTGACAGCCATGACAAGCCGACAGAATATTACCACAAGGACGGACTAGTGTATCGGAAGGTGGATGCCAACGGAGGCGAACACCGATGGAAATACGACTCGGACCGCAAGCTCCTGCAGGAAACTGATCCAGCAGGCAACAGCAGCCTGTACAAATACGACCGCTGGGGAAACTGTACCGACAGTTCCGATCCGGGAGGCGGCAGCGTATCGGCCGTGTTTTTCCGTAAGGGGGCATTGCGCAACAGACCGCTGAGCGTGACCACGGCTGACGGCGGAACATGGAAGTTCGATTACGACACAAAGGGAAATGTGACCAAAAGAACCAATCCGAAAGGGGCTGAAACGCAGATAGAGTACAGCGAAGGACTGGTCGAAAGTATCACTGACCCGTATGGTGTAAAAACCGTACTGAGTTACGACAAGGACGGCAACCTGACAGAAGCCTCAGACAGCCGCGGCAACACCTCAAGCTACCGCTATGACCGACTAGGACGCTGCACACAGGTGACAAATCCGAAGGGAGCCGTACAGACAAGGCACTATGATGCCATAGGACGCGTGACGGAAGTGGAGGACTTCGACGGCAACCACATACACCTGAGATATGACGGAATAGACAACTTGCTGGAATACCGGGACGACCTGCAAAAAGTAGAATACACCTACTCGGGCATGTGGAAGCTGACACACCGCAAGGACAGCCGAGGTGTCGTAGGTTTCCATTATGACAGGGAAGAACGGCTGCGCCACGTGATAAACGAGCGGATGCAATACTATGAGTTCGACCTTGACGACGTAGGCAACGTAATCCGGGAAACAGGGTTTGACCGGGGAACGAGGATATACCAACGTGACATCGCCGGACGTGTAACCAGCGAAAGGCTGCCGAGCGGAATCGTACGGGAATACGAATATGACAACGCATCGAGGGTAACAAGGGTGTCGTATGTGACAACGGATGAACCAGACCAGACCTACCGGTATGGAATATCGGGAAGGCTCGTGGAAGCAACACGGGGTGAAAGCCGAGTGGAGTTCTCCTACAACGCACTGGGACTGCCGGTAACGGAAACGGCGGATGGTGAGACCATCACACGCACCTACGACAGGATCGGCCAGATACTGTCCCTGCAGAGTACGCTCGGGGCGAATCTGGAATACAAACGCAACGAATTCGGAGAACTGACGGAGTTCAGAGCCGGAGACGGCAGCGGAAACGGTGAAATGCCGTGGAAGTCACAGCACAGCTACGACACACTGGGCTTTGAAACAGAACGTATGCTGCCCGGAGGCGTAATGCGAAGTTTCGCTTACGACAATATTGGCCGCCTCGTGGATACACGCACGAGAAAGAACACGCAGACACGCCACATGCGCCGCTACCGCTGGGGAAAGGCTGACCGGTTGCTCGCAACCGAAGACAGCAGACGGGGAACCACACGGTACGTGTACACCCCGAACGGACAGCTGGAATATGCCGAGTACGGAGACGGAACGGAACAGTGGAGAAAGAGCGACAGCCTGGGAAACCTGTACCCCGACCCCGACTGCACGGTACGCCGCTTCCTGAAGGGAGGAGCCATGGAACAGGACGGAAAGTGGCACTGTGAGTACGACAAGGACGGAAACCTGACAGAACGATACATCGGCACGGGAAGATGGCTGGACGGAAAGAAGGAACACTGGAAATACAGATGGAACGCTGACGGCTCGCTGGCAAAGGTGGTACGGCCTGACGGTGAGGAAGTGACATTCGAATACGATGCACTGGGAAGAAGACTTTCCAAGAGCTTCGGAACGACCGTGACACGCTGGATGTGGAACTGGAACGTGCCTCTGCACCAGTGGAAGCAGAAACGGAGCTACTCAAGAGAACAAAGTGCGTGGCTGACCGAGGAAGAACGTAAAGAACGTACGCTTTGGCTCTTCGAGGAGGAATCCTTCGTGCCTGCTGCCATGATAAAGGAAGGAAAGGCCTATTCTATACTAACAGACCATTTGGGTACTCCTGCCGAGGCATATGATGCGGAAGGCAACGAGGTGTGGAGCAGGACGCTGGACATGAACGGCGAAGTTATTGAAGAGAGCGGAAACGTAGGAATGATACCGTTCCTGTTCCAGGGACAGTATTATGACCGGGAGACAGGGCTGGCATATAACCGGTTCAGGTATTACTCTCCACATATGGGATGTTATATCTCGCAAGATTCTATAAAATTATATGGAGGCGAATTAAACTTATATTCATATGTTTTCGATACCAATCTTTTAATAGATATTTTAGGACTCAGTGCCCGTCTTGATTATTTAGGAAAAACACCTTCTAAAAAATCAAAAACAGGTAGGGAAGTTATAGAAAGAATGAAATCTGAAGGATTGATAAAACAAGGAGACAATGGTTTGCTTTTCTATGATAAAGAAAAAAAAGCGTGGTACGATATTTCAGAAGCAGACATGGGGCACAAAACTGATGCTGTTAAATATTGGAATAAGGTTGGTCGTAAATTTGGTCCAAAATCCAAGGAAGTAAGACAATGGATGTTAAATTCAGATAATTATGAGTTACAACATTATAGTTCTAATCGTTCAAATGGAGCAAAACTAACGGATCGATATAAAAAACCAATTAAAAAGAAAAATTCTCGAGGATCGACTTATAGTAAAAAAAATAACTAATTTAACAATCAATATTATGATAGATTTCAATGAATACACAAAGTTAGAGAATGAATGGTACAACAAAAAACAACCATTAGTTGAAGCAGGAAAATACAAAGAAGCTATTTCTATTACTGAACATTATTTAGAACAGTTGTCTGGAGATTATGGGCAAGAATGGTCAGGTAAACTTGGGGGACAATTACTTATTTCATTAATAAATATATCTCACAAAATGAAAGATTATGACTATGCACTACAAAAGTGTGTAGAACTTAGCAAAATTGATTTTAATAAAATATCAGGTCATGACGGAGGTAAGGCAGAATTCTATTTGGGGGCAACTTATTATGAATTAGGTGATATGGAGAAGGCAAAAGAATATCTCCTGATCGCAAAGAAAAAGTCCGGCGGAAGATGCATGGAACTCTTAGGAACAGATAAATACAAACAGTTCCTTAAATCTGTTGAACCATCTAAAGAACAAGTGAAGCAGGAAAAGGCATTAGCCAAGCTCTCCAAACTGATTAAAGATGATGACGTTGTAGAAGACATTGATTTGTTTTTAAAAAACATGGTAAAATCTGGCTTTTTCTCACTGGAGGATATGGCTGTAGGATTAAAAAACTTTGTTGAATGTAATTATGAAGAACATCTTTCAAAAATAAAACCAAAAAACATTCAAACACTACTGTCATTGTATACTGAAGCTTTTACATGTAAAAAAGATCCTGTTAACTTCCGTAAGTTTGATTCCGTATATGATGAATTGAGGAGAAAAGGATTAATAACACTTCATGCTATGGGAAATACTGATGATGAAGGTTTAGAAGAATGCAAAGATGAAGCAACTCGGAGAATAAAGGCTAAAGAAAACGTGACCGGATATTGTTACTACACATTACAGGCTTTATTCAATATGTTTGAATATGATAGCGGGCAGCTTCTTTTGTCCTATGGAAGTTTTAATGAAAGCTCAACAGACGAAGAAATTGGAAATTTGATATGTAGAAAGTTTGAAGAAGCAGGATTTGAAGTAATATGGGATGGAGATGAAAAGACAAAAATAGCTATTTCCATAGAATGGGATAAACAATATACAAATAACTAAAGAGGTGTATAATGCAACACTAATGGCATATGAATGGTGGGCATCTCATATGCCATTTTTTTCCAATCAGCATCCACCTACAAAATATCAGGGTAAACAGTTCATTTTAGGCTCCCGTAAACTTAAGGCAACACCAATTATCCTTTTATATTATTTCCATTTATAGCTAATTTTAGTCGCTCAATATTTGCATGTAAAAAGGCATATTCATAATTAAGAAGATTATTATACTCTTCTATCGCTTTTTGGGCATACTCCGTATCTTTAGAACAATCATATTCAAATTCATACGCATAACCGATAAAAAAAGGTACTGCCGGGTCTTTGCCCCGTAGTTTATCCAGCTCCAATCTACCTTCCTTACGCATTTGAGCATCTTGTACATTTAATGTTTTGTCTATTGCCTGATCCATGGCTTTAAAAATATCACGCTTTTCCTTTATTTTTTGCCTTATATCCATTGCATTATTTTTTTAATTTCTTCTACAAAGAAACCCAATTTCATTATTAACATTAATAAGTTCCTGAAAATATTTTCAAGTATCAATAAGTTTTCTTATATTATGCGCGACTTTATAAACATATAAATATAACCTTTAATCCCTTTGTAGTTTAAAATGAATAACAACCGGACATATTATGGCGAGTATTCACTAGCCTACTGGATACAGATGATACTGAAGCGCAACATAGTGTTGCCTGAATATCAGCGTACATTTGTATGGAACAAAGATGATTATACCAACCTGATTGACTCATTCAAAGAAAAACAATTCATCCCCCCTGTGACTATCGGAGCTTATAAAACAGCAAACGGACAAGATAACCTGATCATTGATGGCCAGCAGAGACTTACATCCGTACTCCTGGCATACATCGAACGTTTCCCCAAAAAGGAGGCAGGATCTGGGAATATAGAAAGCCTTGCGAATGAAAACGATGATGACTCGGATGACGATGAACAGGAAAATATGATAGAATGGACTTTTAAAGAGCTATTGGCCAAAGGTAATAGCAAGGAAGAAATTATGGCTAAATGTCCTCAAGAAAAATATGAAAGCCTTGAACATCTGGACGATGATTTCTTTAACAAGAATTTCCTTGGTTTTGCCTATATTGTTCCATCAACTACTACGGAAGAAGAACAACAGAAGTTTTTCTCCACCTTATTCAGAAACATCAACATACGCGGAAAGTCACTTTACGTACTGGAAAGCCGAGCTTCCCTCTACTTCCTGAACCATCAGCTCAAAGAATGGTTTGATCCCGGATTCTGCAAGGAAATATCAAGCAGTGTCGTTGATAAATCCCGAAAAAGCAGTATGGACTTTGTAAGATATGCGGCATTGCTCTCGCAGTACAAGAAAAAGGGTTCGGAAAGAGGTATCGGGTATGGATATGCAAGCAAAATGGAAAGCTATTATGAAACATACATTTACTCTGTTGTAGGCGACAAAGACTCTCAAATATTTGGTAGATTTACCAACATTTTCCCAAATAAGGACTATAAACCATATCTGAATAGCATTGACACCCTCATTACAGAACTTGGCTATAAGAGACGCTTTCAGTCAATCATAGATCTGGATATTTATTTTTTTGGACTTATCTATTTCATAGCTTTTGAGAAGAGGACATTAGATACATCCAGAAAAGAAGCATTAGAAGAAGAGTTGAAGAGCGCAATCAGGGACATAAAAGGCAATAACAATCTGCATACGAAATCTCCTGCGTGCCTCAAATATCTGCGTGAAAGAATTTCCAAATCAATTGAGATATATCAAAAATATTTAAGTAGGCCATGAGTGTGCATTCTGACTTCATATTAGCACCTGTATCGGATATCCTGTGTGATACATCCACCATAACCCACTCAATGAGTTGGGGAATTGAAATGTACCCGTTGTGGGATAATATCATGCAATCTATCTTCATGAAAATGACAGGTGCGCAAGAGCAAAAAATGAAATGTATATGCTGGGAAATCGCCACCATAGATTTTGATTTGCGGCGTGAAATATATTTCCCCTGGAATTTGAATGAATGTTCCCAAATAACTGATAAAAGAAAAGTTCTAAATTTTCTACGAAAGGCAATTGTCAAACAGAAAAAAGACTTTAACATCTCGACAATAGACACCAATGAAATATGGAACAGCACAAAAGATATCCTGGACGAGTTTCATACAAATACAAGCAGTATGGGCTTTTGTGAAAGAGAGTATCAGGAATATGTGGAAATCTTCAGCAGCATAGGAAAAGATTGTCTTGACATTTCTACATTCTTCAAAAACTGCAGTAATTGTACCCATAAAAATGATAGCAACAAACCATTTACATGTACCATAAAAAAAGGACTAAATGAAATGTATAGCTGTCTGTACATTCACAGAAACAGGTGTGCCCATAATCTGACCTCATACCAGCAAAACAGACCCTCGTTGGAAATTCTTTCCGGCATAGACTCTGTTTATGAAAACTATTATATAAGATTTGCGTTACTGATCATTATAGACAAGATGATGATTAGTCTTTACCGAATCTTTCAACATGAAGCTGACCACTTGAAGCTATTCTAGAATAAATGTTTAACGAACTAAAAAAGAACATTATGAGCATTACTTATTCAACACTGAGTTCCAACTTCAGCAAAGTTAAGGATCTACCAACATCAGCGGTCGGTAAACTAATCGGCGGAAAAGTAGAAGAGAACATAAAGGCCGGCTTCTTCACTAACGCCTGTGCAATACGTCTGTCGTATGCCTTTAACTATTCGGGTATGCCCATATCACGCTATGACGGTGCCACATCTTCGGGAAAGGACAAGAAATGGTATCTTTATAGAGTAACTGACATGCTTAGCTTCATCAAGCAAAAGATAGGCGGCACACCGATAAAAGGGAAAAAACTGGAAGACTTCAAAGGGAAAAAAGGTATCATAATCTTCAAGAACTGTAATTGGAGTGATGCTTCCGGACACGTGGATTTGTTTAATGGTGAAAAAGTGGAAGGAAAAGCTTATTTTACGGATTGCGGCGATGTTGAGCTCTATGTATTACAATAATCAAGAGAGAGAATCATGAACAGAATCCTATTGTATTTTTCATTCATCTGCACAGTCGGGCTTGCATGTTGTACGAGAACGCCTGACGAGAAGTTGTTCGTGGTCGAAGATAACGGTTTATTCGGATATGTCTCAGAAAACGGTGATACTGTAATACCATGTATGTATCCATTTGCCTATACCGACACAATCAACCATATTGGATTTGTGGCTGAAGGAAACGGGAAAATAGTATGCCTTGACAAAAAAGGCAATAAGCTTTTTAACGTATTCAAATATGACAATGGACCCGACTACCCACAAGAAGGATTATTCAGAATCATAGACGAAGATGGCACCATCGGATTTGCAGATACTATGGGTAAGGTAATCATCCCTCCAAGCTATAAATTTGCCTTCCCTTTCAAAGATGGCAAGGCAAAGGTTACGTATGAAGGACAATCTGTAAGCAACGGTGAATATACTGTCTGGGAATCTTCTTCCTGGATATTTATTGATAATCCTTTAAGGAAAGAGGAGAAATAAAGATAACCATTTTGAGCTAATTTGATTGATTAATAGTGTGAAAAAGAGAGCCAGCTAATTGTTTATTAGCCGGCTTTTTTTTATTGGTATGTTCGCTGATTATTCCTTTCAAAGTTTGGTAAGCAATACGAAAAAAGGTTCCCTTTTTCATAGGAAACTGTTTCAATCGACTTGCCCAATAAAACTACATAAGCATTTTTGTATAAATCAAATAATTGAGCAATATAAAGATAGGCATTAAATATAGCTATAATTCAGTATCAACATCCGCTTTGAAACCGATAAGTTTCAATTCATTTCTTGGATGTTTGCTTTGTAGTATTTCTTTTTGCATATTCATATTTACATGCGTATAGATTTGCGTCGTAACGATA
>ERZ779791.552-NODE-552-length-12613-cov-8.03591_pt1 | contig 12613 bp, 12 predicted proteins | sample MGYA00511351_ERZ779791 | MGnify/ENA primary metagenome ERZ779791 (study PRJEB29588, sample SAMEA2143745) | human gut metagenome | biome: human gut; feature: human-associated habitat; material: faeces | place: Denmark | collected 2008/2010 ...
CTTTTTACGACAACAGCGAAGAGAAAAGGGGCCTCACCAACCGCTCCTCATCGGAATGCAGCGGCTAAAAGATGTGTCAAGCAAATGAAGGATTCTTTAATCCTATATGTCCAATGACTTTAGTTTCGAGGATTGAGGAAGGCAGGGGATAAGAGTGGGCTCCGGGCAAGACATATTATTGGAAAAACTGTATCATAGGGGAGACCTCACTCGGGAAAAGGTCTTGTGGATAGACAGACTCTCGATCCTGGCTTTCTTAGAAAGAAGGTAATGACAACTTAAGGGAAAAATAAAAAAGGCCCTCCCAACTTAATTGGAAAGGCCTCTTTAATTCGCGTTTTTGTTCGCGCTGTTAATTACATAGCAGCTGCAGTGTCAGCAGCAGTAGTGTCAACAGCAGCAGTAGTGTCAACTGAATCAACTACAGTGGTGTCGCTGTCAGTTGTTGCAGGAGCCTGCTGTGCTTTGTTACCACAAGATGCGAACGAGATAGCTGCGATAGCTACGAACATAAGAACTAATTTCTTCATTTTCTTTGCTTTTTAAATCTGTAAAACAATCATTTGTTTATTAAAACACTGCAAAGGTAAGCATTTTTTTGATACGCTGTTCATTTTTTGAGGTTTTTTTTTCGCCCTTACTGTAACTTTTTTGGAATATGTTGGAAATCAATAGATTACAAAGATTTAATAAAGGTTAAACTTGAAGGAAAGCCTTATCCGTGTGCGTTTACATTCTTGCTTTTCATATCTTTTGTGTGGGTGAACAGTCTTTTTCTCGATTTAAAAGTGTATCTTTGCGAACACGAAAGAAGGCACAGAAAGATCTTGTGCTTTTCCTATACCTTATTATATATAATAAAGAATACTTTCAATGATCGATACAAGTGCCTTTCAAGGCAAGACGGCGGCTTACTATACATTGGGCTGCAAGCTTAACTTCTCGGAAACGTCCACTTATGGCAAGATGCTCGAAGAAATGGGTGTGCGCACGGTGGAGAAAGGCGAGAGAGCAGATATCTGTCTGATCAATACTTGCTCTGTCACGGATATGGCCGACCATAAATGTCGTCAGGCCATCCATCGCATGGTGCGTGAGAACCCGGGGGCTTTTGTGATCGTTACCGGCTGTTATGCTCAGTTGGAGCCCGACACGGTGAGTCATATTGCCGGAGTCGATCTGGTGCTCGGCTCCAATGAGAAGGCCCAGCTTGTGCAGTATCTTAATGAGGCGTGGGCCGAGCGTGCGGCAGCTCAGGAGGCGCAGGGGCCTTCCGATGGGCAAGGGTCGTCCGATAGCGACGGTGCTACGGCAGAGAAGGGTCTTCATCTCCATCGTTCCTATCGTGTGGCTCTTCGCGACATCAGGACCTTCCAACCTTCGTGTTCACGTGGCAACCGTACGCGCTATTTCCTGAAAGTGCAGGATGGCTGCAACTGGTTCTGTACCTATTGCACGATTCCCATGGCCCGTGGGCTGTCGCGCAATCCTACGATAGCATCGTTGGTGGCCCAGGCTGAGCAGGCGGCGAAGGAGGGAGGCAAGGAGATCGTGCTCACAGGCGTGAATATCGGTGATTTTGGCCGTTCCACGGGTGAGAAGTTCATCGATCTGGTGAAGGCTCTCGATCAGGTAGAAGGCATACAACGCTATCGCATCTCATCCATAGAGCCTGATCTGCTCGACGATGAGCTGATCGAATATTGTGCGCACTCGCGTGCTTTCATGCCCCATTTCCACATCCCCTTGCAAAGCGGCAGCGATCATGTGCTTCAGCTCATGCACCGCCACTACGATACGCAGCTTTTTGCTCATAAGATCCATCTCATCCGCCAGCTCATACCCGATGCCTTTATCGGTGTTGACGTGATGGTGGGTTGTCGCGGAGAGACTCCCGAGTGTTTCGAGGAGTGTTACCATTTCCTGGAGACACTTCCAGTACAGCATCTTCACGTGTTCCCCTATTCAGAGCGTCCGGGTACGAAGGCGCTCGAGATACCTTATATTGTCGATGAGCGTGAGAAGAAGCGGCGCGCCAACCGTATGATCAAGCTCTCCGACAAGAAGGATCACGATTTTTATGCCCGGTACATCGGTCGGACGGCCCGTGTGCTGTTGGAGAAGAACACGCACGGTCGGTCGATGCATGGCTACACCGATAATTATATCCGTGTGGAGTTGTCGCCGGCCGAGTCGTCACCAGAGTTGGACAATGAGATCGTCACCGTGCGTCTTGGTGACTTCAACTTCGACGGGAGTGCATTGAAGGCTAAACTGATAGAATAAAACAGAAGAGAATGTCAGAGATGAAGAATGATTCACGAGAGCGGGTGGCTATTGTCATCCTCAACTGGAACGGCAAGGAGATGATGCGCCGGTTCCTGCCGTCTGTGATACAGTATTCGAAGGACGAAGCTGTCGTGTGGGTAGCCGACAATGCCTCGACTGACGGATCAATGGAGATGCTCGCCCGGGAATTTCCGCAAGTCAGGACACTTGTGCTTGATAAGAACTATGGCTTTGCTGAGGGATACAACCGTGCACTGAAGCAGATCACGGCCGACTACTATGTACTGTTGAACAGCGATGTGGAGGTGACGCACCATTGGCTCACACCGCTTATCGAGTATCTTGATGTCCATCCTGATACTGCGGCCGTCCAGCCTAAGCTCCTCTCAGAGAAGAACAAGTACGCCTTTGAGTATGCGGGCGCTTCCGGCGGATATATCGACCGTTATGGCTATCCCTTCTGTCGTGGCCGTATCTTTGACAGCGTGGAGCGTGACAATGGCCAGTATGACTATCCTACTCAGGTGACATGGGCGACAGGAGCCTGCCTGATGATTCGGTCGAAGGATTATTGGATGGCGGGTGGCCTCGACGGCCGTTTCTTTGCCCATTGTGAGGAGATCGATCTTTGTTGGCGTCTGGTGTGGCGAGGCAGGCATATTGTCTGCTATCCCGAGAGCACCGTCTATCATGTTGGTGGAGGAACGCTGCCGAAGGGTAATCCCATGAAGACCTTCCTCAATTTCCGCAATTCCCTGACCATGCTTTATAAGAATCTGCCCGATAAGGATCTCCGGCATGTCATGCGGGTACGCTGGTTCCTCGACTATCTGGCAGCATGGCAGATGCTCCTTCTCCAGGGACACTGGGGTGATTTCCGTGCTGTCTTCCGTGCCCGCCACGCTTTCCACAAGTGGCGTCATGAGTTTGACAAGGACCGTGAGGAGATGAGGAAAAACCGTATTGCCGGCGCACCTGACGGTCGTGAGTCTTTCAGCATCCTATGGCAATATTATGCCAAAGGGGTTAAGACGTTTAGTCAGTTGCCGCAGGAATCATCCCTCTGACAGCGAATGGCTTTCGGGCGTGGAGGCTGGATGATGATGCGTCGTCAAGAACCTTTATAAGGTGGAGAAAGTCTCCGAGCGTGGTTTAAAGGTCATGAATGCGTATGATTTTTTATGCATAATCAACGTTTTCTTCTTTTTTTATATATAAAAGCAATAACTTTGCAGAAAAATTATATTAAAGTCCATGGATTCAGCAGAATTATTTAGATGGGTGCTTGAAAATTTGAACTATTGGGTTGTAACCGTTTTTATGGCCATAGAGAGTTCTTTCATACCCTTTCCTTCTGAAGTCGTTGTGCCTCCAGCAGCATGGAAGGCAATGACGGATGACAGTATGAACATTGTTCTTGTGGTCGTATTTGCCACTGTGGGTGCCGACATAGGAGCACTTGTTAATTATTATCTTGCCCGTTGGCTCGGCCGCCCCATTGTGTATAAGTTCGCCGACAGTCGTATTGGCCACATGTGTCTTATAGACCGTGAGAAAGTCGAGCATGCCGAGATGTATTTCCGGCAGCATGGCGCCGCATCGACATTCTTTGGCAGACTGATACCGGCCGTCCGTCAGCTCATCAGTATTCCAGCCGGTTTAGCCGGGATGCGACTGGATCATTTCCTTCTTTACACAACATTAGGAGCAGCTGTATGGAACTCAGTATTGGCAACACTCGGATATCTGATCTACCACTTTACAGATCTGAAGACTACGGCCGACGTGTATGAAAGAGCTACGAAATACAGCCATGAAATTGGTTATGTGCTCTTGGCATTGGCCGTCATCGTAGTAGGTATTCTTATCTACAAGGGAATGAAAAAGAAATAATAAGATATTATATTATTCTGAAAGGAAGTCACACCATACTTGTCTTGAACGCGTTGGTGTGACTTCTTTTGTCTTATGATGATAGTACGATCATTCTGATGAAAACCCTAATATCGTATAATGTGGCAGGTATGGGGATACAAAGTCGCTACGGATTTTTCTTTAGTCCAGTTTTCTAGAAAGCGTTTTCTGAAAAGCACATGGGCAAACAACTGGGCTCGTTCTGGCCCTGTCGGGCTGATACGCTTCTATTTGTCATTTATGAGCTTGTCGTAGATGTGGTTAAAGACTTCGCGGAGGCGTGTCTTGTCCGCAATGGTGTCGCGCACATCTTTCAGATAGTGCTCGTTGGGTGATCCGGGTATCCATAGCTGAAGGTAGCCGTGGGTGCTGTATTTCTCTTCCATGTGTTCGTTGAAGCGTTGCCATTGTCCTTCCTTGTCCAGCTGGGGCGTATGTTCCAGGCCGAATTCCACCGCGCGTGTGAATACCACTTCGGGAACCAGATCGCGGTCGGCCTCTGCAACGATCTTACCATAGATGCTCCGCGGCGCATGGGAAGCGGAGGCCCGATGGTCTTCTACCGCTTCTTTCATGATCTTGATCTGTTCTGGCGAGAACCATTTGCGCAGCCGGGCATCGGCCGCCAGGATCTTGCCGCCCGTGAGATGATGGATGGCGCGTGGACCGCTCATGCCGAGGTCGTGATAGGCCGCGATGGTGTAGACCATGTCAGTGTCGGCTCCGGTCTTTTTGGCAAGCTCGAGCGAGTTGGCGATGACGCGTTGCACATGTTGGAGGCCGTGGGAAGGGCCGAAGGCATTATATCGGGGGAGGATCTGGGTCTCGATAAAAGACATAAGTTCAAGATTGACTTGCATAATATCTCTTTTAGTTATAATCTTAAGCGGAACGCTCTCTTACGCGGAAATGCCCTCTGAGGGAGAAAATGATGGTTCCTTTTGCAAATGTATAAAGTTTTGGCTAATTTTGCAAGTGATTATGAAAGAAACTTCCGTAAGTCCAAGGGGCTTTGATGCTCGCTGCCAGTCCTATGACGTTAAGGATGCCTCGGTTCCGGTCTTGACCGGTACGATGCCGGCTTGGACCGGCGATGAGTGTGGGTTAGGACGGCCGTCTTTCGCGTCTTGCTTCCTTTCTGCTTTTCAGGTAGGGATGAGTGCTAATGTTGTTTAGGCTTATCTTGATGGGAAGCGCGGCGCTTATGGAGATGTCTCGGAATGTTCATAATAGCGCGACAAAAGAAATCCAAGAATGATACTGAACACAGGAGGAAGGACGGATACGGTGAACTATTTCTCGGAGTGGCTGTTGAACCGCTTCGCCGCCGGCTATGCCTATAGCCGTAATCCGTTCCATCCTGATGTGGTAAACAGGATAGACCTTAATCCAAGGACCATCGACGTTGTCGAGTTCTGTAGTAAGAACTATCGCCCGATCCTGTCCCGCCTGCATGAGATCACGGAACGGTTCAACTGCCATTTCCATTATACCATCACTGCCTATGACAAGGACATCGAGCCTAATGTACCCGGCATAGACGAGAGCATAGAGACGCTAAGAGACTTGTCGGCACAGGTGGGGAAGGAAAAGATCATCTGGCGGTATGATCCTGTGCTGCTCACCGGGAAATACACCATAGAACGGCATCTAGCCACCTTCGACTATATGGCGAGGCGGATCGCGCCCTATGTCAGTCGCTGTCTCTTTAGTTTTGTAGTGTGGTATAAGAAGCTGCATCTTCCTGAGCTGCAGCCGATCTCCGGGCAGCAGAAAGAACTGATCGCAAAAGGATTGGGAGAGATGGCAGCCAAGCGCCATCTGTATATCCAGACCTGCGGCACCAAGGAAAGTTATGAGCAATATGGCATCCATCATAGTGGTTGCATGACACGTGCCGTCTATGAGCACTCACTCGGGCTGCACTTCAAGAAGGTGGCAGAGAGAGGCAACCGGCCCGGATGCCGGTGCATGGAAAGCAGGGGGCTTGGCGACTATAACACTTGCCTCAATGGTTGCCGATACTGCTATGCCAATTACGACCATGAGAAAGCCAGGGAGAATTACAGGCTTCACGACCCTGAGTCTCCCTTGATGATAGGTCATCTGCGGCCAACAGACAAGATCGTTCCCCTGCTTCAGGAAAGCTGTCTCGACAGGACTCCTATGCTGTTTTGATCCTGTCCGTATCACTCGGCTCCTTGTGAGGGGACGATGCTGGTGACCGTAGGAAGGGGCGGAAAGAGATCAAGGGGCTGGAGAATCAGGGCTTCGATCGATGACATAGGCCCGGCATTGACGAGGATAATTAAATTGTAGACGGAATGCCTTCTTACGTGGAAGGTCCTCATAGGGAGAAAATCGTGGCACCTTTTGCAGATGTATAAAGTTTTGGTTAATTTTGCAGGTGATTATGAAAGAAACGTCTATAACTCCTAATTCTTTGAAGGCTTGGGTTCTTGCAGCCCGTCCCAAGACACTGACGGGAGCCGCTGTTCCCGTGCTGATCGGTACGATGTTGGCTCTGGCCGACCATCAGTGGCAGATAGGCTGGCTGCCTTGTGTACTCTGCTTCCTTTTCGCTTTCCTGATGCAGATCGATGCCAATTTTGTTAATGATTATTTTGATTGGAAACGTGGCAATGATGATGCGGCGACGCGGCTGGGGCCGCTCCGTGCGTGCTCAATGGGGTGGGTGACCCCTCGTGCCATGCAATGGGCATTGGGCGTGACGACGCTGGTGAGCTGCCTTGTCGGCCTGCCGCTGGTGATCTACGGAGGATGGCAGATGATCCTTGTCGGCCTGGCCTGTGTGGCGTTTTGCTACCTTTACACGCTTTGTCTTTCCTATTGGGGTATGGGCGATCTGCTGGTGCTTGTCTTCTTCGGATTGGTACCGGTGGCGCTGACCTATTTCCTGTGTGTCGCCCCTTCGCCTGCCGGTTGGTCGGTAGAGCTGTTGGCGCGGCATTTCCTCCATCCGGTCAGTCTGGCGGCCGTTCCCTTGCACGTTTGGCTGATGGGACTGGCTTGCGGCTTCGCGATAGACGCCCTGCTCATCATCAATAATTACCGCGACATCGAGAATGACCGGCGCGACGGCAAGAAGACCCTTGTCGTGAGAGTAGGCCATCGGGGAGGGCAGCTGCTCTATCTCATTGTGGGATGGGTGGCCATTGTGCTGACGATACCTTATTCGCTGATGCTCCAGACATCACATATGGCGGTAGTCGTCGTCCTGCTCCTGGTTTATCTTCCGTTTCATTACAAGGCATACTTCCACATGAAGACGATCGACAAAGGACGCGAACTCAACCGGGTGCTGGGAGAGACGGCGCGCAATCTTCTGTTCTTCGGTCTTTGTGTGGCCGCAGGGCTTTTGATCGAGCTGGCAATGAGCAAATAAATTCGCTTTTGCTTTGACATTCAGTCATTTTGCCGTATCTTTGCAAAGTAACTATAGTTTTATGGGAATATTCGGATTATTTAATAAGAAGAAAAAGGAGACCCTCGATCAGGGCCTTGAGAAGACCAAACAGAGCGTATTCACAAAGTTGACCCGTGCGATTGCCGGCAAGTCGAAGGTCGATGACGAGGTGCTTGACAATCTTGAGGAAGTACTCATCACCTCTGACGTGGGAGTCGACACGACGGTGAAGATCATCCGCCGTATTGAGGAGCGTGTGGCCCGTGACAAATATGTGTCGACCTCCGAGCTTAACAATATCCTGCGCGAGGAGATTGCCGCGCTGCTGATGGAGAACAACACCGATGACAATGACAATTGGGATCTGCCTGCCGACCATAAGCCTTATGTGATCCTGGTGGTAGGTGTCAACGGCGTGGGCAAGACCACTACGATCGGCAAGCTGGCCTACCAGTTCAAGAAGGCCGGCAAGAAGGTCTACCTCGGTGCTGCCGATACCTTCCGTGCCGCCGCCGTAGAGCAGATTCAGATATGGGGCGACCGCGTGGGCGTGCCTGTCGTGAAGCAGCAGATGGGCGCCGATCCTGCCAGCGTGGCCTTCGACACCTTGCAGAGCGCCAAGGCCAACGGCGCGGATGTCGTGTTGATTGATACTGCCGGCCGTCTGCACAATAAGGTAGGCTTGATGAATGAGCTGAAGAAGATCAAGGATGTCTTGAAGAAGCTCGATGCCACGGCTCCTGATGAGGTGCTGCTGGTGCTTGACGGCTCTACCGGACAGAACGCCTTTGAGCAGGCCAAGCAGTTCGCCGCCGTGACACAGATCACAGCGCTGGCCATCACGAAGCTGGACGGCACGGCCAAGGGCGGCGTGGTGATCGGCATATCCGATCAGCTGAAGGTACCCGTGAAATATATCGGATTGGGTGAGCAGATGGAGGATCTGCAGCTCTTCAACCGCAAAGAATTTGTCGATTCACTGTTCTAATGAAGAAAAATCAGATAGATATCATCACTATGGGATGCTCGAAGAACCTTGTGGACTCCGAGCAGCTCATGCGTCGTTTTGAAGATCAGGGCTATCACTGCGTGCACGATCCCAAGCGGTCGCAGGGCGAGATCGTCGTGATCAATACCTGTGGATTCATTGAGGCTGCCAAGGAGGAGAGCATCAATACGATCCTCGAATTTGTAGAAGAGAAGAAGAAGGGCCGTCATAATAAGGTGTTTGTGATGGGATGTCTTTCCCAACGTTATCAGAAGGAGTTGGAGGAGAGCATTCCCGAGGTGGATAAGTATTACGGCAAGTTCAATTTTCGCCAGCTCATAGAGGATCTGGGTCCCGCATCCGTTGATGCTCCTGAGGCATCGTTCGCTGAGAGCCGGTCGAAGCTGGGCCGTGAGGTGACTACTCCACGCCATTATGCCTATGTGAAGATAGCCGAGGGATGTGACCGTCATTGTGCCTATTGCGCCATACCGCTTATCACCGGCAGGCATGTGTCGCGTCCGATGGACGAGATTCTCGATGAGGTGCGTGAGCTGGTGAAGGAGGGCGTGAAGGAGTTCCAGGTGATTGAGCAGGAGCTTACTTACTATGGCGTGGACCTCGATGGTCATCATCATATTGCCGAGCTGATCGACCGTATGGCGGAGATCCCCGGAGTAGAATGGATTCGTCTGCATTACGCCTATCCCAACCAGTTCCCTATGGAGCTGCTCGATGTGATGGCTAAGCACGATAACATCTGTCGCTATCTGGATATAGCCTTGCAGCATATCTCCGATCACATGCTCTCCGCCATGCACCGTCATGTGACGAAGCAGGAGACGATCGACCTCATCGCTGAGATACGCCGTCGCGTACCGGGCATCTGTATCCGTACCACGCTGATGGTGGGCTTCCCCGGTGAGACGGAGGAAGACTTCGAGGAACTGATGGACTTCGTCCGTGAGGAGCGTTTCGACCGTATGGGTGCCTTCATGTACTCTGAAGAGGAGGGCACTTACTCCCAGCTGCATTATGAGGACGATGTGCCGGCAGAGGTGAAGCAGGCCCGTCTCGACAAGCTCATGGCCTTGCAGCAGGACATCAGTGCGGAGCTGGAGGCCGAGAAAGTCGGTAAGACGATGAAGGTGATCATCGACCGGCGTGAAGGTGACTATTATGTAGGCCGCACGGAGTTCTGTTCCCCCGAGGTGGATCCGGAGGTGCTGATACCCGTAGAGGAGCGTCAGCTGCGCACCGGCCGTTTTTACGATGTGGAGATCACCGGCAGCGACGAGTTTGACCTGTACGGTACGACGAAATAATTACGATCCCATGGATAGCCTTCCTGGGGCTTTCCATGGGATAATCATTTAATACCTAAACGACTCGGTATGAACAACAAGGAATATATAGCGGATTTGGCACAGCGGTCAGGCTATACGCAGGCCGACACCCAGCGTATGGTGACGACGGTGCTGGAGGCGATGAGTAAGACTTTTGAAGAAGGCGACTCCATGCAGATCCCCGGCTTCGGCACTTTCGAGGTGAAAAAGCGGCTGGAGCGCATCCTCGTGAATCCGGGAACAGGTCAGCGTATGCTCGTGCCACCTAAGTTGGTGCTGGGCTTTAAGCCTATTGCCGCCATTAAGGAAAGCTTAAAGAAAGGAGAGGAGGAAGCATGAACAAATCGGACATAAAGGATCTGGCCCGTCAGCTCTCTGAGCAGTATGAACTTTCTAAGGAGGATGCCGAGAAGTTCGTTGAGCAGATGTTCGCCGTGCTCAATGAGGGCCTTCACTACGACAAGCAGGTGAAGGTGAAGGGTTTAGGTACGTTTAAGGTGATGAGCGTCGCGCCGCGCAAAAGCGTGAATGTGCAGACGGGTGAGCCGATCATCATTGAGGGCCGTGAGAAAATATCCTTCACTCCCGATGCGTCGATGCGTGATGCCGTCAACCGGCCCTTTGCCCAGTTTGAGACCGTCGTTCTCAATGAGGGCGTGGATTTTACGGCTATCGACAAGAAATATGAGAACGGCGTGCCCGAGGAGGACATGCCTGCAGAGACGACACCGGAGGCAACAGAGGATCCGGGTTCCGTGGCTATGCCTGTCGTACCTGATGAGACACCGGCAGACGGGATGACAGTGGAGGAAGTGCCAGAGACTAGTCCCTCCAAACCTGAAGCTGATGCAGAGAAAGAACAGCCGGAAGAGGACGTTGCTGAGTCAGAAACTGAGATACTTGATGAGCCTACCGTAAATGCTGAGCACGTCACTGTGGAGGCTGAACCGGAAAAGGCCCCCAGTGAGTCAGAATCCATGGCCGGTACGGTTGCAGAGAAGGCTGAGGATGTGGAGTCGGCAAGGGACGAGGAGGTAGCTGGATCGGAGTCTGCCGCAACGGAACCAGACCCCGAGGCCTTGGAATCGGAATCCGTAACGATGGAACCGGAAGTCGCAGTCACGAAACCGGAAGTAAACAGAAAGACGACCAATGTTCCCGAAGAACCCGAACAGAATGTCGTGCAGAAGCCGGAGAGCGAGGCGGTCACGGCAGACCTTGCGGCCAATGAGCTTTTGAAGGAGATCCATCACAATAAGCGGCTGATCCGATGGTTGGGAGTCGCTGTCATCGCTCTGCTTGTAGTCTTTGCGGGTATCACCTGCTATTTCTATCTGGAGTTGTCGCGTCGTGACAACCGCATCCAGCATCTGGAGCTCTCTACGGCTGTCATGAGCAGTCACAAGATATTAGGACATCGGTCGGTGGATTCTGCTGCCATGGCAAAGAGCAAGGCGGACAGTGCCCGTATTGCACGGCCGGCTAAGACCGTGAAGGCCGTGGAGGCGGCACAGGAGAAAGCCGAACTGCGACAAAAGGAAGTTGTCTCCGGGCCCGCGTCCGTGAAAACGAATGGACAGGCTACATCCGCAACACAGGCGAAAACGAAAGATAAGGCAAAGGCTGATGTGAAGACAGCCAAGTCTGATGACGCATCCTCTGCCTATGACAAGGATCCGCGTATCCGTACCGGTGCTTATCGCATCGTGGGCATTGACCATACCGTGACGGTGAAGGCCGGGCAGACCCTCTCCAGCATCAGCCGTATGGCGTTGGGCCCCGGCATGGAGTGTTATGTAGAGGCTGTAAATGGAGGCCGGACGGAGTTTAAGGCAGGAGAGAAAATAAAAATACCGGCACTAAAGCATAAGAAAGCGAAGTAGACGGTAAACCTATATAGACGGGTGGCAGATGATGCCGCCCGTCATTATTTGTATCCGGTATGATATTTTGTCCGCCCGTATAGCCGTACCAGGGACGACGGAGAGCCTGGCGTCGCTTTATATACAGATACCGGATGTATCAAGCAGGAAATACAGTTACGATACATTGAGAGAGGTGCATATACTTTGATAGGTAAATGATATCTTGTAGGAATGTCCTTTTTACTTAACCTGATCATTATAGATTTTTACAGAAATGTAAGTGAATTATCGCCCTTATAAATTATAATACTGTATATCGCTTACATTTTGTTATAAAAGCAATATATTTTAGACGGAAAGAAAGGGACGACGCCTGATTTAAGATGAGAGGATAGTAGAATAGGACGGTTTATATACATATATTAAGTTGTCGTTTGTTAAAAGTTAAACAACAAGATTAATAAATGATGTTTTTTTGTACCTTCGTCTTATGAAATAAAACCAATGTAGTGAATTTATTTGTATTTTAAAATTTATCTTGAAATAATCAAGTCGACAAGATTATATAGAGACAGACCCCACTGGACCCAAAGGAATGCAGCATCCGAACAGCTGTAATATAGTAGGAAGATATTAATTATTATAAGGATGAAAAAAATAGTTTTAACTGCGATTGTTGCAGTGTTGTCTTTAGCTTGCAATGCGGAAGAGTGCAAGGTTATTGATGAGAAGGTTCAAACATCATGTAGTGATAGTTAATATATAAAATAGGTGATAGTGTAAC
>ERZ779791.558-NODE-558-length-12416-cov-7.79152_pt1 | contig 12416 bp, 16 predicted proteins | sample MGYA00511351_ERZ779791 | MGnify/ENA primary metagenome ERZ779791 (study PRJEB29588, sample SAMEA2143745) | human gut metagenome | biome: human gut; feature: human-associated habitat; material: faeces | place: Denmark | collected 2008/2010 ...
TACAGGAACTGTCTGCCGGTTGACTCATAATGACGGAATTAAACGACAGTCCCTAGTTTAATGCCGTTTTTTGTTTTACGTTGCAAAGATACATCTCTGATTGTGAAAAATCATAGCACACTCTCCTTTTTTTTTTCATTTTTCTTCCTTCTTTCCTTCTTTCTGAGGGTTGTCAGCCAGTCCCGAATGTCTGGATAAGGAAAAATGTTCGTATGGAGGATATGTTCGGATAGGGGATGCGACCCGGATGGGGTAGGGCATACGGGTCTATACTTGATACTGATGACAGTTCTTGCCCTGCTTGTGAAAAACTTGTCGATACTGTCTCAAGAAGTGTGTTTGATAAGTCAAAATAGGGCCGACACCTGTGTGCCGGCCCGAAGTTTGTAATTTAGGAGTGTTCAAACCACTAAACATACAAACCATGCACTTCACAAAAGTACAGATTTCTGAGATCATACGCAAGCATGCAGACCTAAAATTCTCCATTGCCTTTGCATCCTCCCTCCTAAGGCCGACTTGCTTCAGACACACGCAGTGAAATACTACCTGAAGAAAAAAGGCCATACAAAGTTTTTTGCAGAACTCTATATGACCATTTCTTATTAGAGTTTTTTTGTCCTACCGTTGCCGCGATGCCGTCTTTATAGTTTGTCTTTCTGACCGGTCTTCATCCCGCGGAGATCACAATGATACTTCCTGCGAAATTCCAGTTTGGCTTTTTCCATTGTGGGATTTGATTTATGCGAGGGGAACGACTGTGCCACGATTCGGGCCCGTATCTCATCATTCGATGGATGTCTGAAGATTGGCTTCTCCAGAGTGGAACGCAGTTGGTCAATGGCATGTCCGGTATCTCTTCCTTTCAGTTCAACAAAGATCTCTGTCCATTGTTCTGGCTCCACTCCCTGCTCTGAACGTTTTACCAGCACCAGCTTGTCACAGCGTTGACCGTCTTTCACGATATTCCCATCTACGGCATATACCACCGATTCTTTCATGCCGTTTATCACGACCATATATTTTTTGCCCTTCTCAGCCACACTCACCATCGGACGGACTTCAAGCCGCTGTTCTGGAATATAGCTCTCGGCACTCAGCCGTTCGTGAGTCGATTGATAGGTATCATGATCTCGTGTCATATCTCTGGATATAATTTCTCGTTCAATTTGCTGATGCTCTCTTCCACCCAGTCCGACACGCCATCCAGATCATTTCCGCTGAGCATGGGCACTTCTGCATCGAGGATATTCTGAAAATATCCTTTTTCATCGATGTAGTACCCTGAGATAGAAGAAGCGGGCAGTACACAAGCTTTGTCTATCACGTCCTGATCCAGCCCTTCATGGGCAACTCTCGCTGCTGCCAAGAGCACATTCACCACCGACAGGACGTATGGACTGTGAGAGGTTATCACGGCCATGCTTTGTTCCGATCCGTTCGCCAACGCTTGGTTCAGGGAGCGCACGATGCTCATGATCACAAGTCTTTGCGATTCCGGATATAGATTCTGCTCCGGCTCTTCAATGAAGAGCTGTGCCGACTGGTATACCAGCCTGCGCAGGGCGCGCTCATGGTCCGTCTTGCTTATCTCATTGTACTCAACCATCGAGAGCGGCGCATTCTTGCCTACACAATTGGTGATGTAATTTGTCATCACATCCAGAGGCATCACGCTCTGCATACCACTGGAGGCATAGAACGCAGGCGTCTCGTATCCGTCTTCCCGCAACAGGATATCAGCACCCGACTGGTTCACATAGCTGAATCCACCCGTGGCAGCCAGTCTGAAGGGATGCTCTCTAGTATAAGGCTCCTTGGCTTCATTCCACTCATAGATGAAATTAAAAAGGATGTCCCTTTCGGTTGCCTTATAGGTCTTGTCCACATTTTGGATCGCTGAAATAAGATTTCTCTCTGCAGGGATATAACACAGTTTACTATTATACCGCTGTTCCGCAAAGGATCTTTTACGTACGATCCTGGCATTGCCGGTTCTGCCCGTATACACAATGGTAAGGACATCTCCATCATACTTTAATTCCGTATCGTCCTTAAAATAGTCATCATTCAACCTGTGAAACGACTTCAGTTCCTTTATGAAGCGGTTATAGTGAGTATATTGATTTATCAGGTCCTCGGTCGAGGTCATGATCTTTTTCTCTATCCAACGGCAGAAACACAACACTTTCATGAAGGTGCTCTTACCAGAGCTCTGACGGCCGATGAGCAACATCAACGGAGTGAGTTCTATTTGGGTAGAATCCGATATCGGACCAAAGTTTTTAATATGCAGCGAAACCATATATTATAAAATATCTACCTTTGCTTCTATTTTAATGAGTAAAGTTAAAAAATAACCTTAATGCCTAAATAATGTCAGTCGTAATATTTTGAATTATTATATATTTTTGGCATATCTTGCAGAGAGGCCCCGTGATGTGTTCAAATATGATGTGCGTGAGCACATGCGTCCAATATATCACAACGCAGGAATGTAGTGGCTGTAGGGATACGACCCGGATGGGGTAGGGCATACGGGGTAGAATTCGATACTCATGAGAGTCCCTCACCGGCTTATGAAAGAAAACGTTACCGCCCCCTAAAGCCTGTCTGATAAGTCAAATAGGGCCGACACCTGTGTGCCGGCCCGGTATTTGTAGTTTAGGAGTGTTCAAACCACTAAACATACAAACCATGCACTTCACAAAAGTACAAATTTCTGAGATCATACGCAAGCATGCAGACCTAAAATTCTCCATTAACTTTGCATCCTCCCTCCTAAGGCCTACTTGCTTCGGTCATACGCAGTGAAACACAGCTCAGGCATAAACCTAAAAATGGATTGAATATAGGATGAGTTTATTTTTGAACGTAAGTTATAGTAAAATATGTTCATTCCTTTTTTATTGTAAAGTATATGTATTACCCAAATCATAAAGTTAAATTTATGATCCTTGGATATTTCTCCGTACAAATATACCACACTTACAAATATTTGTGGTATCTTTGTACAGATCAATATGGCAAACAATGAAGAAATCCAATTCGTACATATCATCAGCAGACATGAAAGAGAAAGGACGTACGGCATATTACAAGATGTTGGAAAGTGTACGTCAAGGTGAGCTTGTGCAGGTCCGGCGAGGACTATATGCCAACATCGACCAACTTTCCGCCGGCATGATCGACATAGAAGCGATTATTCCAGGCGGGATTCTCTGCCTTTGGTCTGCTTGGAGCATACACAGGCTTACGACATCCATGCCGCAAGCCTATCATGTAGCCATAAAAAGAGACAGAAAGGTAGTAACACCCTCCTATCCCCCAATAGAACTTCATCATTATACGGCTTCTATTTGGGAAATAGGAGTAATCAAGATGAGCGTGGAGGGTTACAATATCAGGATCTATGACATGGAAAGATGCGTTTGCGATGCCATAAAGTTCAGGAATAAGGTGGGTATGGATGTCTGTTCAGAAGTCATTGATAACTATCTTGCCCGACCGGAACGGAATATCAGTAAACTATTGGATTATGCCAGACAACTCCGTGTGGGCACCATCCTCGAAAATTATCTGCAAGTTAAACTATGAGTAAGGAACGAAATAAGAACTACGGAAAGTCAATCAGGGCCAAACTCCTGAATGTGGCTAAAAAAGAAGGTATATTCTATCAGACGATATTGACACGATATTTTCAGGAACGGTTGTTATACAGAATGTCACAAACACGTTACCGTAACAATTGACACTTTTTGATTAGGGGGAGCTTACTTTTTGAAAAAAAATCCCGAAGCCTGATTTAAAAGGGCTTCGGGATGAATTATTATGCCATTTTGTTTTTTACCGGACAGCAATAATTGTTATTGCGTCACAAACACCCTCCAGCTGCCATCTTTCTCGCCTCGTTCGACGTATTTCTTCTGTATGAGTTGATCGAGCAGTTTCTGAATGGCTGCGATGCTGATGCCTGTGATTTCCTTTATGTCGGCCAAGGTAAGTGTCGGTTCTGTTCGCATGGCATTCAGGATCTTTGTATAATTGGGGGTGCGGAATGCGATGCGTTCTCCATCATACCACCACACATTTTCATTCTTTTCGCTTACAAACAATACATCATTATAAACCTCTGTTGCAACTAAATCATTGAAATATTTCAAGAACGGACGAATATCCTTAATCTCTGCGTGAGCACCATCACTGGGGATAGGACCTACTTCGAGGTCGGCTTGATGCAGAGCCTCCAGATATTCACTCTTCTTGCGACTGCGGACAACGACCATCGGGTAATGATGGCGAGTTAGAATAAAGTTTACCATCAGTCGGGCAATGCGACCATTCCCATCCTCAAAGGGGTGAATGCGTATATATCGGTAATGGAATAATGCAGCTAGCTCCACAGGAGAGAGCTTTCCATCCTGCTCTGCCTTGTTATACCAATCCACCAAGTCAGCCATCAGGCCGGGTGTCTCTTCTGGCGACGCATACTCAAACCTATCACCATATCGGGTAATGACACTGTTGGGTCTGGTCTTATACTGACCGGCATGTATTATATAACTTGTCTGCACGCCACCTGGGAGATTACGATATACCGTGTAATCTTCACGAAGTAGAGTCTTATGTAAGGTTCGGATAAAATTCTGGGTCAAGGGAATTTCTTTCATTTTCGCTTCCTCAGTCATCATACGAAGGCCAACGTTGCTTGCTGCCATCTCTTGCACATCGCGCACATCAGCCTCGCCAATCACTTTACCAAAAAGCAATAAGATTTCCGTCTGGCCATAGGTCAGTGTATTACCCTCAATGTGGTTGCTGTTGTAATTGAAGTCCACTGTAAAACGACGGCTAAGCCTTTCCCGATCCTTATCGGATAGTGGTTGTAACTCTTGCCACGCAGCCAGTGCTTTCTTGATATTTAGGTATTTCATACGCCTGAACATTTATTATCAACAGTGCGAATATATAAGAAAGTTTTCAATATGGTTGTATAGATACAACCTTTTTATGGTTTTTTGATAGTATATTGGATAGTAAGATGGGGGATTGTCGCGCCTATACCCGATTATGTCTATTAATTGAATCTATTTTTTATCTTAAACTCTGAGGGCTGAATGGCGGGCAAGACAACCGATATACTCAATATCGGCGGTAGTGTTTCACTGAATGTGTCTGATAAATCGAAAGGGCCTGGCACCTGCGTGTCAGCCCCGGTGTTTGTAGTTTAAGAGTGCTGAACATACAAACTATGCACTTCACAAAAGTACAAATTTCTGAGCTCATACGCAAGCATGCAGACCTAAAATTCTCCATTAACTTTGCATTCTCCCTCCTCAGGCCGACTTATCTCGGTCATACGCAGTGAGATACTGCCAAAAGTTTGGAGATAGGTATGAAATTATGTGTGGCGTTGTAATCAGGAAAGCTCCTCATCTTGAAAACGCGATTAAAATCATTCCCCATCTGAGGTTAAAACATATATAAGGAACCGAGCCTTGACATTGTTACACTACCTATGCCATTGTCAATCCCTTAATTCCGTATAATCCTCTTCCATGATTTCGATATCCAATTTATTATCATCCGTCAGTTCGATGTCTTTATTTGAACGGAACTCATGCCATATTGCTTTCAGTTCTGGGATGATTATATTGTACTCATCTATATTATATTCTCGTTTATATTGCAGGGCTTTGTCACACCAATATCGCATTATTCCAAGAAACTTGTTTATGTCGTCCGGATAGCTGTTTATGTCCAGCTGCCTTCTTATCTCTGCGACATCATTTTCCGCTTCATAGGAACAGCTGCTTCTAGGCTTAATGTATTTGTTAAAGTCATCGGTTGACATCGGCTCACAGTTTTTTAGATTCCTGTTTGCCCGTTTCATGCTATGGAACATAGATAGAGTCCTTTGTGCCACTCTATTTTCAAATACGAAATAAATGGTACCACACAAAGGCTTATCTCTGCCCAGTATCTCTTGGGTATGCGAAACCTTATCGGTCAATTTCGTCCCGGACAGATTTTTCACGTTTTCATATCCCATTCTGAGCTCCAGCAGCATAAGATAGGAATCCGAGAATCTGTTCTTGCCTAAGTGCTTTTTTATCCCTATGACCGCATCAACCGTTTCTTTTCTATCTCCGGCACGACATGCTTCCTTCTCATATTCGTCCATGTCGAGACATTCGATATGCTCATCAAAATATTTCTTGCCGTGGTAGTCTTTTTCCGAAACATCCTGCAGTTTCTTTCCGCATACAGGATACAATTTATGCTCCGTTATGATTCCGTTGTCATATATCAAAGCTTCCATATTGCTCTATTTTATGATAGGCCATGTTGAACGATTTGAATATCTCCTCGATATTTTGTCCCAGATCCTTATAGACATATTTAAAGCGTTGTTCCGATTCCTCTGCCAGATAGAAATGTGTCCTGTCCTCCACCTTCTCTTTCCTCGCAATGGCGTTTATCGCATCAACCATATTCGGATTATGGCTTGCCACCATGATCTTCGTTCCTGTCTCTTTGTTGAGCAGGACAAGCACATGGGCGAATTCGACGATCCATTGCGGATGCAGATGAGCCTCCGGCTCGTCGATCAGCAGCAAGGTCTTGTCATTCAGATATCCGTTTTCAAGAAGCCTCAATATATAGGAGAACGACTTAAATCCTGTAGCCGTCTTATCTAGTTTGATGTTGAGGCCGTCCTCACTGACGAAATGCAGTTCCTTTTGACCGAAGTCATCTTTCTCGACATCAACATGCCCGTTTATCAACTGTGTTATTCTCCTTGCTATCTTCTTATGGGTATCAATGCCGGTAAAATCCTTGTTCTCATCCAGCATCAGGGTCTTCAGGTCTTTCCAGAACACATTATCGTCTGAACCTTCTTCCGATACGGCCATGGGAGTATCAACGTAGATAGCCTTGGTAAGGTTATACAAACTACCGATACAGCCTTTCTGAAATAGTTTTACGCCATCCTCCTCAATATTTATATTGTTAGGATTCGTCTCGTCAATATCAAAATTTCTACGGGCAAGCATGAAGAAGTCATCCATAGAACGTTTCTTCTTATTCTCATAATAATTATTCTTAATACGTTCTATTTCATTTAATTCCGCGTCTTTAAAAGTATTCAGCACCTTGTCCGGATCATCTTCGCTCTTAATGCCTAAGAATACAAAAACTCTTTCTTTTTTAGTTGGTGAAGGCGAATTTATTAAGTATTTATGCAGAATATCGCAGAACCGTTCTATCACCTTATCCGCCGTCAGCTGTATTTTTTCTACATTCTCATGCTCATTCTCACTTTTCAGGCCACGTAGTATGGAAGATGCCTCTTTGAAAAACTGTGAGTTGCTGTTGTCAGCGTCTTTGTCTATGTCTCTTCTTGCAAAGTCGAGCCTGGTAAAGATCTCAAGGATCTGACCGACAAATCTCTCATAAATAAATCTGTCATACTCATTTGCTCCGTTAACGATATAATACAGCCATTTAGACAATGTGCTTTTTCCACATCCATTTATTCCGGAAAGCACAGTTATTCCGTCAATGGATATGGCAGCTTTTTTAATTGCGTGATAATCATTAAGCTTATAGATGTATTTGCTCATTGTTTTGCTGTTATAGATTTAAATTCACAAGAGATTTCTTCTTACTATTACAAAAGTAAGAATAAAATGAGATGTAGGCAATATTTTTAGCCGGAAAAAGACAAAGACATTTTAATCAAACAACAAACGTCAGATAATCTATCATAGACGCAGCTACCTCAGGAATTGCCGATAGATTCATTCTGCTTGATTCAACGGGGCGACATTCCTACGATTTCCTCTCCCCAGAGCATCACTTTCAACAACTGTACCATAGCTCACCTTTTATTTTGTGTGTCTTACCCGTTGCGCCTTTCTGTCCTCCCTGCGCATCTGGTAGGGAGATTCAGGCAGTTCAGGCAGCACATGGTCTATCTCATTGATTTGTCCCACCACTTTCAGCAACACGATAAATGTAGACAACGAGATATTACCGGCCGTCCCATTCTCAAATTTGTGAATGGTCGTCAGTCCGATGCCCGACTGTTCCGAGACATCCTTCTGGGTAAGGTTACAACGTATTCTGTATTCCTTAAACCGCTCACCCAGCAGCCTTACAAGCTCAGGAGTGGAATATTCATAAAAGTCTACCATGGCATCCGCATTTATATATCATTATAATGATAGTTATACCCGTTTTTGCCCGTTAACCATCACTATTGTGAAGTTTATGATGGCAAATATACATAATATTTTTAAGAATCCTATTATTCCCCGAAATATTTTTCATCATCAGATGAAGGAAGCCTTACCCTCCCACTCGTTCAAATAGGTAAGTCTGTGCATCACAAGGCCGGAATGTAGTGGTTGTAGGGACGCACCCCGGTGCGTCCACACATACCCCGGGTCTTCACATATATATGATTTAAGGTATAACGAAGACGTATGACATGTAAGAGAGGGGGTCAAAATTAAATTATGTATAATTAATTAAGTAAGTAACTTTTTAGCCTGAAAACTTGTTTTTATCAAAATAATGCCATATCTTTGCAATGAAAGCCAATATGCAATGTCCACAGATGGGCACAAAATCGCGAGACGCTTCGTAGACGGGCGGTAGACACCAATTCGGATGAGACATACCGAGGGCTTTGCCATCCTTTGCGAAGGTCTTATTATCTATTATTATGCAACAATGAGCAAGCTTCGTGAGAGTCTGAGGAATTATTTTGATAATACGCCGGAAGAAACCCTGAAACGCGACTTGGACGAATTGGAATACCTCAATAATATCGGCCCAGACGCGATAGAGTATGTAGAGACCATAAAGGGATATTTCGGCGGTGTATTGTTGTGCTCTGACTTTGAGACTCCGACCTATCAAGCAGAAAGAGAAATAAGCCCGGAACAAAAATATTATTTGGCAGCTTAATTTTATGGAAGAGGTAGCATTTAGCCTGAAAACATACAAGTTTTCAAAAGCGTCTTTGGATTTTAATATTCCTAATAATGCGAATTTGACAGTGTCTTTCAATCCTATCGGCACTTATTCGCAATCAACAGGTGTTTACCACTTGTGCTTTGATGTCCTCGTAGAGTGCAAGGAAACAAACTCAAATGTGATCAAAGTTACCTGTGAGGCGTCTTTCGAGTTTAACCAGTCGTTAAAATTAGAGGAAATACCTGTTTTCTTTTATCCGAACAGTTTGGCTATACTCTTCCCTTACGTAAGGGCATTCGTAAGTACGCTTTCGCTTCAGGCTAATGTCCGTCCTGTGATGTTGCCGACGATAAACCTTATGGGGCTTACTGAAACTCTGCGTAAAAACACTAGTGTTGTCGATTAAATCCATATATAATGACTGATATATATCAAACACTTGAAGATAAGGACAACGATGAAGAAATCGAGAGGCACGGCCCTTATTTTTGCAGTGTATATGAAATTGACGGCAGTCCCAAGAAAGGTTCAAAAGAGCCATGGCTCGGTGGAGGGTATTATTTTTGGGACACTCGCATAAATGACGCGCATTGGTGGGGAAGAACGGTCTATTGGCCATATTTTAAAGGGTATGTTATCTGCCACACCATGTATGACCAACATTCGCCGCTGCTTTTCGACATGGTAGGTAATATGTCGCATATAGACCGCTTTGAAGAATGTGCGCTGGATGTAAAAACGAAAACACAAAAACAAAGAGTTAGCGTGCCTTATGTCCTTGAAATATTGAAGCAGCATGCTGACTTTGGCTATAAAGCCGTAAGAGCTTGGCCCGCTCCTAAAATAGACCACATCAATCCCCAAATTGAAATGTTCTTTCCCGGCAATAGGACTGTAATAAGGAAACTAGAAAAAGTGCAAATATGCTTTTTCGACAAAACATTACTCTGCTATCCTTTCAGGATACAGGAAAAAAAGCCGTTCCCGAAGAACTTTACTATATGAAAAAACGCTAACTGCCCGATTGGACGGCCGGCGTTTTTTATTTATTCTATCTTTACTAACTTTATGCTTTGGCAAGCCTGACGATTTGGGCAAGTAAGATTCGGATATAATAAAGCCTCTATGATACTGTCTCAAAAGCCTGTCTGATAAACCGAAAAGGCCGACACCTGTGTGTCAGCCCGGAAGTTTGTATTTTATGTTATCTCTTTCCTCCGAAGTGTCCTCTTGATGAGGATGAGCCGGACGACTTGCCGCCTCCGAAACTTCTGGATTTGAAACTGCTGCTGGATGATCCCCGGCTCTTGAGCGTGTTGCCTACACTGCGCGAGCTGGACGGTGAACTGAACGACCGGTTAGGGGTCGGCAGGGTGCGTGGGGCGCTTCAACCATAATGATGCCCAAATCATGGTACTTTTTTCTTTGTGTTTCATGGTAGGGAGATTGTGAATACATGCGTTCACAATCTGAACTGACCATATTCTGGCATGGTATGCATAACCGGGGGCTGATTATGAACCCATTTATGCTTATTTTTGAAAACAGAATCCAGATATAGGAAGATAACTACAACAGAATCCTGTTTCCATTTACACAAAGTTTTGGTCAATGTCCTATGTTTTAAGATTACCATAATAGTAATATTTTGAACAGAAAAAGAAGTATTATTTCTTTTATTGTTCAAAATATTGCTATATTTGCAATATGGATAGACCATTAAGTGAAATAGGAATCATTCCAGTAACGACTTCAATCATTGAATCGTTATATCCGGAACTTAAGTCTGCTGACAAGAAAGTAACTTGGCTCGAAAAGCAAGGGATTATCATCAGGCTGAAGCGAGGACTTTATGTGATCAACCCCGAATATTCGGGAAAGACTCTATCGAGTGAGTTGATAGCCAATCATCTCTATACACCTTCATATATTTCAATGTCTACCGCACTGCGATATTATGGACTTATCCCCGAGGCTGTATATGTTCATCAATCAATGACTGTAAAACATCCCCGAAGCTTTCAGACTCCAGTCGGCAGTTATGACTACAAATATATATCAAGAAAGGCTTTTTCGATAGGAGTAAGGAGTATGAATAAAGGTGACTATGCATTTCTTATTGCATCACCGGAAAAGGCTTTGTGTGATTTGATAGCCAATTCCTCCAAAGTCATTCTTCGCTATATGAAGGATGTAGAGACATATCTTGAGCAGGATATTCGTATGGATATGGATGAGTTCTATAAGATGGACGCAACTATATTTGAAGACTATATTCATGTGGGCAAAAAGACTGATTCAATTTCGACACTTTTAAAATTCTTAAGACGATGAAAAATGAAATATTCGACAATATGCTCTCCCGTTATGATTTAACAACGGAGCAAAATAAGAGAAATGCCATATTTGAAGTGAACCAACAGATGATACTTGCAGGCCTGTATGCCGGAGGCTTCTTTGAGTCAGCTGCGTTCTATGGCGGAACTTGCCTGAGAATCTTTCATGGCTTGCAGCGTTTTAGTGAGGATATGGATTTCTCACTGCTTACGCAAGATGATAAGTTCGATTTTACGAAATACTTCCCTGCTATCATTGATGCCTTTACAATGGTAGGCCGTAAGGTTGAAATAAAGAAAAAAGATAAGAAGAATTTCGGAAAGGTCGAATCGGCATTTCTTAAAGATAATACCGATGTGTATGATGTGACTTTCCAGACAGAAAAGTCAATAAAGATAAAGATAGAAGTAGATACTTGTCCACCGTTGAACTTCAAGACGGAACAAAAGCTGTTGCTTCAGCCACATTCATTTATGACCCGTTGTTTTACACTTCCAGACTTGTTTGCAGGTAAGATGCACGCACTGGTCTATCGTGTGTGGAAGAATAGAGTCAAAGGTCGTGATTGGTACGATTTTGAATGGTATGTACGCCATAATGTTCCGCTGGATTTTACTCATTTGGCAGAGCGATGCAAGCAGTTTAACAATGAGGATATTACTCCAGAGTTATTCACGGAGAAACTCATTGAGCGTCTCTCTACAGCTGATATAAAACAAGTGAAGGAAGATGTATTGCCTTTCGTGCGCAATCCAAAGGAACTTGATATTTGGTCAAATGATTATTTTGTGCAGTTGGCAGGGATGGTAAGAATAGAATAATACAATATTAAGTTTTAAGGACTAAGATATTTTCCTAAATATGTTCAATCTGGGATTATAATAAAAGAAAGGCACCATAAAATATTTTGTGTAAATGGAAAATACAGGATTCAAAATAGAGTCCTGTATTTTTTATCTTAGTATGCTCGGCATGAGCTTATTCTAATGGGTGCAAGTCCCTAACGAACCCTAATAGCGGGAATCGTATAGCCAAGAGCAAGGGTGTCCACTGCGAGGTGGAATCTGAAAGAAGCTGGCGGCAAACATCTG
>ERZ779791.563-NODE-563-length-12358-cov-4.944_pt1 | contig 12358 bp, 8 predicted proteins | sample MGYA00511351_ERZ779791 | MGnify/ENA primary metagenome ERZ779791 (study PRJEB29588, sample SAMEA2143745) | human gut metagenome | biome: human gut; feature: human-associated habitat; material: faeces | place: Denmark | collected 2008/2010 ...
TTGATTTTAGCATTGAACGACTCCGCTGAAGCATTTGTCAATCGTTCTTCAAAATAATTTATGATGGTCGTACTATGGTTTGAAAAGGTATCAAGTACCTTGTTGAACTCCATATAGTCAAACTTTTCCACTTCATTGTACCATCTTGCGAGATTTAGCCTTGCTTCATCGGGACCTGACTTCTTGTTGAAGATGTCTGTCAGTTTCATGCTAAGGCTGTATCCTTCCAGAAGCTTGGGGAATTTATCAAAGAGAATGGCAGCCCTGGTCTTTTGCTGTTCATTCCATTTGCTCCAGTGTTTCAGTATAATATGCTTGCTTCTGCTTACTATCTGTGGCAGGGTTTCTCCGTTCTCCATTCTTTCAGGCTCCCATTTCCCTATTCTCTCCCTTTCCGCCTTACTCTTTGCTTCTTTCTTCTTTTGACGGTGCTCCCTGACAGCCTGATTTTCCGCATCAAGTACTTTCCACCGATAGCGTATTCTTAACCGGTCAACAGCTTCAGACATGAGCTGCTGTACATGAAAACGGTCATTGATCAGCTTTGCGGCAGGAAACACCTTTCTGACCGTCAGCATCATGGCTGAAGATAAATCTGTAGTGACAGTCTTGACAGACAGCCGTTTCCGGTGCGGAAGCCTGCGCAAGATTCCGCTTACCGCATCTGTGGCCACTCCACGAACCATTGCAACTAAAGCCCCCTTACGGCCTTTGGCTGCTTTATTGGTCAGAATCGTATAAACATCTCCATTGCTCAGGCAAGTTTCATCCAAAGAAAGGTTTTCTCCAATGTTTTCAGGATAAAGGAGGTAGTCATGCGCATGTTCGAGTTGGTCCCAGTTCCGGTAATCACTGATTTTCTCCTTGTATTGTTTACGAAGAGTCTGTCCTTTTACGCCATAACGTTCCGCAAGCACACAGATGCTCACAGGAGTAGATTCAATCTCCTTCTTTTAAAAAAGAAACGAACTCAGAATTGAGCCGTGTACCGTCAAATTCGGATAAATCCCAGTCATAGCTGAAGATTTCATTGGAAGACTTGTCAAGCCATTTACGTTTACGGACATGGAGATAAGTGGCGCGACCACGAATAGGATAGTCTTGGATTGTACGGTACTCACCAAAACCATAGGATATGATATCCGGGTTGGTCTTATCTTCTTTTAGCTGAACTTTTTTTTCATCAAGATAAATATCAAAACGGTCAGCACTCTTGTCGAAATTGACAATATCAAAGTTGTCTATAAGCACATCCGGAAGGATGTGCACGAAGGAGTTGTGCGGGTTTCATAAAACAAAGGTAAGCAAAGATAGCTAATTTTAAAAATTACCAACCAGAAATTTCCGCTGACCCCAAAACCCCTCAGGTTGTTACGTTGACCCGTGATTCTATATGAAAAGAAAAATAAGTCCAATATAAATAAAAGAGAAACAAGATATCCATGAAACAAATTCATAAATACCTTGTTTTGTGTAGCGGGACCCGGGATTGAACCGGGGACCTCATGATTATGAATCATGCGCTCTAACCAGCTGAGCTATCCCGCCATTCCATTAAAAAAACCGCCAGGCGTGGAAGCCACCCAACGGCTAAATCATTCTTCGTAGCGGGACCCGGGATTGAACCGGGGACCTCATGATTATGAATCATGCGCTCTAACCAGCTGAGCTATCCCGCCATCATTTCGTGATTGCGGGTGCAAAGATAGAGCAAGTTTTTGAATTGAGCAAATTTATCCTCCCTTTTTTACTCTTTTTTCGGTAAGGAGCCACATATTGTCCGACTTTATTCGCAAGTAAAGCACTATAAACAAGCAATTTCCACGATTTACCCCAATTAACCTTTCGATGTAAAGTATTTATTTTATGCCACAAAAAAATAATTTGGGACGATTAGAATTCCTAAAAAAATATCTCCAATCATTATGGAGTGAACAAAAAAATACTTTAATTTGCCGCCGTTGCAAAAAATACAAATAAAAACACTAAAAACGTCATGAAAAGAAAAACACAAATAGAATATCCACTGAATCCTTCTTCCAGTGTCATCATATGGAATGCCATCAGTACGACCGCCGGCCTGCAGCGCTGGTTTGCCGACCAAGTGACAAAAGAAGGAAAAACCTATACGTTTCACTGGGGAAAAACGGAGACACGGCAAGCTATCGTAGTCAACAGCCGCCCGGAATTTTTCATTCGCTTTCACTGGCTGGATGACGACGAGGCCAAAAGTTATTTCGAAATGAAAATCCATTACAACGAACTGACAACCGACCATACACTGGAAATTACAGACTTTGCTGAACCCGGAGAGGAAGAAGACGTACGCAGCCTTTGGGACTCTCAAATAGAAACCTTGAAAAGAGTTTTCGGAGTATAAATCTATAAAATATACAAAACTTTATTTTGCTGTCCGTTTTTTGTGCTACTTTTGCATGCTGATAATATTAAACAGGAATGCTACGCATAAAAAAACTTGATATATTCGTCTTAAAGAGTTTTCTACTGCTCTTTTCGGGGACATTCTTTATCTGCCTGTTCATTTTCATGATGCAGTTTCTATGGAGATATGTCGACGAACTGGTTGGAAAGGGCTTAGAGATGAGCGTATTGGCTCAATTCTTCTTTTTATCAGCACTGACTTTGATTCCATTGTCTCTCCCGCTGGCCATCCTGCTGGCTGCCTTGATGACATTCGGAAACTTCGGAGAGCGTTATGAACTGTTATCCATGAAGGCAGCAGGTATTCCCCTGCTCCGCATTATCCGTCCGGTCGTGCTTTTCTGCATGTTCTTGGGAGTCCTGTCGTTTTTTTTTCAAAACGTCATTGGTCCGAGAGCCCAAAAGGAACTCTGGACCCTGCTGGTTTCCATGAAACAAAAATCACCGGAAGTGGACATTCCGGAAGGAGTGTTCTATAGTGACATTGAAGGATATAACATCTACGTCAAGCACAAGGACCGTGAAACAGGTATCCTGAAAGACGTCCTGATATACAATTTTTCCGATGGATTTGAGAATGCCCACATCATTTGGGCAGCAGAAGGAAAACTGGAACTGACAGCCGACAAAAAACACCTGTACCTGCATCTGTACAACGGAGAGCAGTTTGAGAATCTGAAATCCCAATCGGTCATCTCACGCAACGTTCCCTACCGCCGAGAAACATTCAAGGAAAAGCATACCCTGATTGCTTTCGACACCAATTTTGAAATGGTGGATGGCAACTTCCTGAACCAGCGTTCGGACATCAAGAACATGCGTGAAATCTCCTTGGCCATCGACTCTCTGAACATGTATGCCGACAGTGTGGGTCATGCCATGTATTCGGACGCCATGAAAACGACGTATCGAAAACCACTGCTTACCAAAACGGATTCCACCAAAATCCAGACAGAACATCTGAGTATTATCAATACCGACAGTATACTGAACAGCATGACATCGGCACAGCGGTTGAAGGCCCTCAACACCACAGAAATGCGGCTTTCTTCACTCATTTCAGAATGGAGCATGAAAAGCTATATGACAAGAGAGGCCGACGGGAACATCCGCCGTCACCAATCAGACTGGCACAAGAAAATCACCTTGTCACTGGCCTGTATCATCTTCTTCTTTATTGGTGCCCCATTGGGAGCCATCATCCGTAAAGGCGGGCTGGGTATGCCGGTCGTAATTTCGGTCTTAATCTTTGTGCTCTACTACATCATCGACTCCGGAGCCACCCGCGTGGCCAAAAGTGGAGAAATGAACATTGTGCTGGGTACCTGGATGAGTACCCTCATCCTGGCACCTTTGGGCGGATTCCTCACCTACAAGTCGAACAAGGATTCCGTGGTATTCAACATCGATGTCTATGCAGCCTTCTTCCGGAAACTCTTAGGCATCCGGGTATCACGCCACATCTTCAAGAAGGAAGTCATCATCCATAACCCCGACTACGACCGAATCTACCAGGACCTGGACGACCTTTGCCGGAAGTGTGAGACCTACGGAAACACCCACAAACTGTTGGGGCCTCCCAACTACTATCAAGTGTTTACTAACAACAAGCATGACGATGCCATCAAGGAAATCAGCCAACAGATGGAAGCGTTGATAGAAGAACTATCCAACACAAAAGACGGAGTGGTACTGAACTTTTTGAACAATTATCCGTTCTTATCCATCAAAGCGCATAAGAGCGTGTCGGACAACCGCTGGCTCAATCTGCTGATTGGAATCATTGTTCCAGCCGGATTGCTCATCTGGCTGAATATCTGGCGTTACCGGGTACGTCTGGACAAGGATCTGAAAACCATTGTCAAGACCAGCCGCGACATACAGGAAAGAATTAAAAAATCATTCTAAACTATCATATCATTATGGAGAAAATCAAACTGAATACAATTGAAGAGGCAATCGAAGATTTCCGCAAAGGAGAATTCGTCATCATCGTAGACGACGAGGACCGCGAAAATGAGGGCGACCTGGTGGTAGCTGCCGAACTGATTACCCCGGAAAAAGTAAATTTCATGCTGAAACATGCAAGAGGTGTACTTTGCGCCCCTATCACTATATCCCGCTGCGAAGAACTGGACTTGCCCCATCAGGTGTCTAACAATACGTCTGTATTGGGCACACCGTTCACCGTAACCATCGACAAACTGGAAGGCTGTACTACCGGTGTTTCGGCTGCCGACCGTGCAGCTACCATCCGTGCACTGGCCGACCCAACTTCCAAACCGGAAACTTTCGGACGCCCGGGACACGTGAATCCGCTGTATGCACAGGATAAAGGTGTACTCCGCCGTGCCGGACATACGGAAGCTTGCGTGGATATGGCCCGCCTGGCCGGACTCTACCCTGCCGCTGCCCTGATGGAAGTGATGAACGAAGACGGCACGATGGCCCGTCTGCCGGAACTGAAAAAGATGGCCGACGAATACGGTTTCAAACTGATTTCCATTGCCGACCTCATTGCTTACCGCCTGAAACAGGAATCACTGGTAGAAAAAGGAGTGGAAGTAGACATGCCGACCGAATATGGACACTTCCGTCTGATTCCTTTCCGCCAGAAGAGCAACGGACTGGAACACGTGGCCCTGATCAAAGGTACTTTCTCTGAAAACGAACCGGTACTGGTACGTGTACATTCATCTTGCGCTACCGGCGACATCTTCGGTTCCATGCGCTGCGACTGCGGAGAACAGTTGCACAAAGCCATGCAGCAAATCGAAAAAGAAGGAAAGGGAGCCATCATCTACCTGAACCAGGAAGGACGCGGCATCGGACTCATGGAAAAGATGAAAGCCTACAAGCTGCAGGAAGAAGGAATGGACACAGTAGATGCCAACCTTTGCCTGGGACACCAGGCCGACGAACGTGACTACGGAGTAGGTGCACAGATTCTTCGCGAAATCGGTATCCACAAGATGCGTCTGCTCACCAACAATCCGGTGAAACGTGTGGGCCTGGAAGCCTACGGACTGGAAATCGTGGAAAACGTGCCCATCGAAGTGACGCCCAACAAGTACAATGAACGCTACCTGCGTACCAAAAAAGACAGAATGGGACATACCTTACATTTCAATAAATAATCAAGACCTATGGAAACAAACAATTTAGTAAAAAGCTATGCCAACAAAGCCGCACAAACAGCTTTGTTTCGCAGTGTATACATTTGGATGACGCTGGCGCTGGTCATCACAGGCTTTGTGGCCATGTATGTGGCTAAATCGTACACCCTCATTGAGACCATGATGCAGAACTCCATCCTGTTCTGGGGGTTGCTGATTGCAGAAGTAGCCTTGGTGATGTATCTCTCTGCCCGCATACATAAAATCAGCTTCACCACGGCTACCCTCCTGTTCATTGCCTATTCGGTGCTGAACGGAGTCACAATGTCCGTGCTGTTCCTGGTTTATACCCTCAGCTCCATTGCCACCACTTTCTTCGTGACGGCTGGAACATTCGGGGTAACCGCCTTGTTTGGCTATATCACCAAGAAAGACCTTACCCGCATCGGAAGCCTTTGCCTGATGGGAGTCATCGGACTAATTATCGCCTCACTGGTGAACATGTTCCTCCACAACTCGATGATGGACCTGATCATTTCTTACATCGGGGTACTGCTGTTTGTGGGACTTACCGCTTACGACTCACAGAAAATCAAGCAACTCCTGTCGCACGACGACATTGAAGTGAACGAGACCACACAGAAGATAGCCCTGATGGGAGCCTTGACCCTGTATCTCGACTTCATCAACTTGTTCATTTATCTCCTCCGCATACTCGGAGACAGAAAATAAACCTTTTTCGAAGCTAATTTCTTTTATATGTGGAAGAAATTAGCTTCTTTTGCAAAGAAAATTTCCAACTTTAATAACACAATAAAATGAACCAACTTTCAGATCGTTTGAACAGCCTGTCGCCTTCGGCTACATTGGCTATGTCACAGAAAAGTAGTGAACTTAAAGCTCAGGGGGTTGACGTCATCAACCTGAGTGTGGGAGAACCGGATTTCAATACTCCGGACCATATTAAAGAAGCCGCTAAAAAGGCCATTGACGAAAACTACTCTCGTTATTCACCTGTAGCCGGATATCCGGCACTGCGCAACGCCATCGTGGCAAAATTGAAAAATGAAAACGGTCTGGAATATACCGCCGCACAAATTTCCTGTGCAAACGGTGCCAAGCAGTCTGTCTGCAACACCATCCTCACACTGATTAACAAAGGTGACGAAGTGATTGTTCCGGCTCCTTTCTGGGTAAGCTATCCGGAAATGGTGAAACTGGCCGAAGGTACTCCGGTCATCGTACGCGCAGGCATCGAACAGGACTTCAAGATTACTCCGGCTCAGTTGGAAGCTGCCATCACTCCGAAAACACGTGCGCTGATTCTCTGCTCTCCGTCCAATCCGACAGGTTCAGTCTATTCAAAGGAAGAACTGAAAGGACTGGCAGAAGTCATTGCCAAGCACGAACGTGTGATTGTCATTGCGGATGAAATCTACGAGCACATCAACTATATCGGCAAACACGAAAGCATCGCTCAGTTTGCTGACATCAAAGACCGTGTAGTCATCGTCAACGGTGTATCAAAGGCATACGCTATGACGGGATGGCGTATCGGTTTCATCGCCGGACCGGAATGGATTGTAAAAGGTGTGAACAAATTGCAGGGACAATATACTTCAGGACCTTGCTCTGTATCACAGAAAGCCGCTGAAGCTGCTTACACAGGCACTCAGGCTCCGGTAGAAGAAATGCGCAAGGCATTCGAACGCCGTCGCGACCTGATTGTGAAACTGGCAAAAGAAATCCCTGGATTTGAAGTAAACGTGCCGCAAGGAGCCTTCTATCTGTTCCCGAAATGTGATTCTTTCTTCGGTAAGAAAGACGGCGACCGCGTGATCAACAATGCCGATGACTTGGCTATGTACTTGCTGGAAGTAGGCCACGTGGCTTGCGTAGGCGGTACTTCTTTCGGTGCGCCTGAATGCATCCGTATGAGCTACGCCACTTCCGACGAAAACATCGTAGAATCTATGCGTCGTATCAAGGAAACTTTGGCTCGTTTGAAATAACAAGCAAAAAAGAGACGATTACATAACAGCTCCGAAGATTTTTCGGGGCTGTTTTTTTTTGGTTCATAAAACGCACTTGCGTTTCAGATAAAATGTACTTGCGCTTCAGATAAAACGTACTTGCGTTTGAAGCAAAACGCACTTGCGTTTTAGTTGAAATGTACTTGCGTTTTAACCGAAACGCAAAGGCGTTTTTACAGGACCTGATTTGACACCATATTCCCCAGAAAAAGGTAAAAAAATAAGGGAATCCTTTAGCAGGGTTCCCTTATTTTGTGTCATACAGACGATTCGATTATCCCAGGTGAATTGCTTCAGAAGGACAAACGTCAGCACAAGTTCCACATTCTGTGCAAGCGTCCGGATTGATTGAATATTTATCACCTTCTGAGATTGCGCCAACCGGGCATTCATCGATACAAGTACCGCAAGCGATACAATCGTCACTAATTACGTAAGCCATTGTTGTAAAAAAGTTAAGTTATTATTAGTCCTAATTTGATAGTGCAAAGTTAATCTTTTTCCTTTCAGTTGTCACATCCACTTTACATTTTCTATCTAATTCGATACAATTTATAATTCGTCTAAATAGACTCAACGCATTATCGACTGGTACATTGTCTGTTGCATCCGGGTGCGGATGTTGTACTTCACCAGATTGTTCGTTCCCAAGGCGGAAGGATATGTCCGGTTACTCAAGAACACAAAAACCAGTTCATTGTCCGGATCCACCCACACGCAAGTGCCCGTATAACCAGTATGGCCAAACACAGAAGCAGGTGCTTCAGGCGTGCACGGACTGTTTTCCGGATTTTCCACATCGGGCTTGTCAAATCCCAGTCCCCGACGGCTGTTACGCGACTTCAGCGTGGTGAACAGTTCACATGTGGCACGGCTCAAGTATCTTCTGTCGCCGCAAATACCCTTATCCAGCCACATCTGGGCAATCCGAGCCACATCGTGAGCCGTAGAGAACAAGCCGGCATTTCCCGAAACTCCGCCCATAAAGGCAGCGGCCTCATCCTGCACAAATCCTTGTAACGGTCCTCCACGCAGCAAATCGTCCTTGACAGAGGGCACAATCTGTTCTTTCTTGAACTTGCGCAAAGGCAGGAAGGCGGTATGCCTCAATCCCATCGGAGCATAAAACACACTGTCCAGGTACACCTCCATCGAAGTCCCCGTAATCTTCTCTACCATCTCTTTCAGGAGCATGAAGTTCAGGCAACTGTAACGATACGACCGCCCTTTCAACGGGGTTTCTACAATCTGCTTCACCACCTCCCGGCAGAATTCCTTGTTCAGGAAAAGGCTGTCGGACACTTGCAGCGGATAGTCTGCCGACGGAGTATGTGACACCCATTGCGGGTTGTACCGGAAATCCGGACAGGCATACATGTTTTCTGCCAGTTTCAGCGTATGGGTCTTGTCCGGTTTCTTACGGAACAAGGCTCCGTTACAAGACTTCATATCGATGGCCTCCTCATAAAACGGAAGGTAGGCCGGCAATCCGGATTCATGGAACAGCAAATCCTGGATGGTGAGACGAGACTTGTCCGTTTTTTTCAAGATAGGCAAATAATCCGATACCCGGTCGGTCAGCCCGAACTTGCCCTCGTCATAAAGTTTCATCACGGCCAACAGCGTAGCCGTCACCTTGGTCAGTGAAGCCAGGTCGTACAGACTGTTCTCCTTCACCGGCATCCCGCCTTCATACGTATAGTTTCCAAAACATTTGTTGTACACCGGAAGTCCTTCTCTCAGAATCATGACATGACAGCCCGGATAGGCTCCCAACCTGATTCCTTCTTCCGCAATGCTGTCAATATTCGCCAGGATGGAGGCATCCATTCCTACGTCTTCCGGATCATACCTACGGGGAGTATCCGGGTCTACCGTCAGTCCGTCTCCCGCCTTGAACAGTCCGGCCAACGGAATGGAGAGCCGTCCGTCGGCATACGCATTGCCTAAAATCAAATCGGCCACATGGCGTTGCACGTAGTCCTCATCCGCATGAGCCAGGATGACCGTTGAGGCATGGCGAACCACTTCAGGCATTTTTTCCAGTACCTTCATGTCACCAAAACAAACCAAAGCCAGCGGCTTGTCGGTAGCCAACTTTTCCAGCAGCGGCACATACGGTTCCACATTCTGCGAATGCAGTGCTACCAGCACCCGCTGTGCCGGACGCAAACGAGTCCCGATTGCCTCCAGCGAATCCACATTCGCATGCAGCCAGCTGACCGGAAAATCCTGATGCAACTGATGATAGAAAGGATAAGCTTCCGACAAAGAAGAAGACACACTCAACAAAACCGTTCCCGACACAGATAAATCGAGCGGGAGCAGGGCCAGCGAATCTTTCACCACCGTCACCGCCGCTTTCGACAATTTCTGCTGAAGTGCCAACGCTTCCGGAGTGGCAATCTTTTCTTCAAGGCCTTCGGTCGGAATTTCCTTCCAGGAAGAAAGTCCCAAGGCATATTTAAAGGTCAGCACCTTCCGGCATTTCCGGTCAATCTCTTCTTCCGTCAGCGTACCTTTCTTAATCGCAGACATCACTCCGTCGATTTCCTTCTTCAGATTCCGGGGAGCCAGCAGCACATCGTTGCCTGCTGCCAACGCCTGGGCACAGACATTCTCATGTCCTGCAATTCCTTTCATTTCCAAGGCATCCGTCACCACCAGTCCACGGAAATGCAATTCATCGACCAACGTATGCATAATCACTTCTTCCGAAATGGAAGCCGGCTTTTCACCCAAGGCAGGTGCATGCAAATGCCCTACCATCACGCCACTCACACCTGCTTCAATAGCTTTCTGGAAGGGATACAACTCCACACTGTCCAACCGGCCACGGTCGAAATTCAGTTCAGGCAACGCTTTATGTGAGTCGATTTCCGTATCTCCGTGCCCCGGAAAATGCTTGCACACCGACATCACACCCCCTGCTTCCAGTCCGGTGGCATAGGCCACCACCTTCCGGGCCACTTGCCTGGCCTCACTGCCGAAAGACCGGAAGTTGATGACCGGATTATTCGGATTGTTATCTACATCGGCCACAGGAGCAAAATTGACCTGTACTCCAATCAGACGACATTGGCGGGCCACTTCTTTTCCATAAGCATAAAGTAAGGAATCATTCTGCACACATCCCAAAACCCGATTATACGGATACGAGGGTGTATTCTCCAAACGCATGCCCAATCCCCATTCTCCATCGAACGTAATCATCAACGGCACCGATGCATACGACTGGGCAAAATTCGTGAGCTGGACCTGCTTTCCGGTTTCTCCTCCGGTAAACAGCAATCCTCCGATGGCGTAGTCTTCTATGGCTTTCCGCAGCACATTCTTATTGTACTGGGTCGTCACCGGCTGGAGCGTATAAATAAACAGCTGGCCCACCTTCTGCTTCAAGGTCATGCGCTGCATTTGCTTGTCCACCCATTTCCGGCAAGCCTCCGTGTCATGCATCTGTTTCAAGAGAGCCGGCTCCTGTGCGAAGAGGCCCGTGACCATCAGACAGCACCACACCAGGCTCCACAAACTTTTTCTTATCATTCCATCTTCATTTTTTAGTTCTTCTGCATCTTGACAATCATTCTTCCCACAAAGGCTGCACTTTTCCCCATCTGCTGTACGGGGACCTCTATTCCATCCAGGTTCTTATAGAATTTCGGTGCGTCGAAGAATGAATGAGAGTGTCCACCCAGCACAAGGTCAATATGGCGGGTGTTCTCTATCAGCTCCACATCCGAGTAGGGTTCTCCTTCCCAGCCCAAGTGTGACAGACAAATCACGAGGTCACAATGCTCCTGATTTTTCAACAAATCAGCCATCCGCTGACCTTCTGCCACCGGGTCTTCAAACTTCACATTTCCGTAATTGGCATGTGCCACCAGTCCGTCGAGTTCCGGACTTAATCCGAACACCCCGATACGGATACCGTCGCGTTCCAGCACGACATATTCTTTCACCAGTCCTTCGAGCACGGTTCCGGTCACATCATAATTGGCACATACTATAGGGAATTTGGCCATCTTGAACAGACGGGCCATGTTGTCGAGGCCGAAATCAAACTCATGGTTTCCAATGGTACCGGCATCATACCCCATCTCGTTCATCATCTTAATTTCCACTTCTCCCTTGAACAGGTTATAATAAGGACTCCCCTGAGAAAAATCGCCGGAATCGAACAACAGCATATCCTTGTGTTCCTTCCGTTGTTCCTTCACGAAGGCAGCCCGGCGCAAGATACCCGCTTTTCCTGCCACCACGGAATCCGGGAAGTAAGAAGCATAGGGTTCGATGCGGCTGTGCATGTCGTTCGTGTGGAATATATACAGTTCTTTTACCGACTGAGCTGCCACCACACCTGCCAGCATACACATCAGCCATAAGCAATATATCTTTTTCATATCTTTCTTCTATTTCAATTGGACGCACTCACTTTGATTCTCCCTTCTACCTGGGCCGACACAAACTGCCCCTTCTGTTCGCACTGCCGTACTGCATCCATCAGCAACGTACGCAGCAACGCATCCTTCGGAAGTGTCTTCGACTTTGCCTTCCGGAAAGCCATCATCCGGTCGTTTCCTTCGGCCAGGTAATCGATGGTAGCCACCGTGTAAAGTTTCTTTGGCTCAATCGGTCGTCCGTTGACCTTTGCCTCCAAGAGATTTCCTTCTTTGTCAATCTTTAATGAAGCCCCACTGAGTCCTTCGCCATGTACCGCCGCAATTTCCGTGAAAAGTTCTTTCAAGGTAGTTCCATCCATAGTCAATA
>ERZ779791.594-NODE-594-length-11781-cov-9.71192_pt1 | contig 11781 bp, 10 predicted proteins | sample MGYA00511351_ERZ779791 | MGnify/ENA primary metagenome ERZ779791 (study PRJEB29588, sample SAMEA2143745) | human gut metagenome | biome: human gut; feature: human-associated habitat; material: faeces | place: Denmark | collected 2008/2010 ...
GTTTAGCGGAGTGTCGGTCGGGCATTGAAATTTAGCTAACGCTAAATTATCCTCCAAAAAACAAAAAAGTTTACTCAATTTTTTCAAAAATTGCGGGTTTGGGCAGCGCCCATAATATCTTCCGATTTAACAATTTATCAGGCGCAAACAGCCACACTGTTTGCGTGCTAAGACTTAGTTTTTTAAAACAGGCGACAGCCATTATAAACAGAAATGCTAAAAACATAGTCAACGCATTGCGTTGACTATGAAAATGATGTTTATTTCCTTTTGTTGCTCTCGCAAAGGCTTTCGCCATTGTGTTCAAGCCGCCAAACAGCGAGCTGTTTGGCTATCGTTAAATTGCATAAACGGAAAGTATTTGTGGGCTTTGCCCACACCCACGACCTTTGAAAAGGTCGACCAAACTTTTATAATTGCTTGGCTAAACTGTGAGTTAAACCATAATTTACCCAACTTTAAAATCATTCATTATTTTTATGAGAAAACTCATTGTAGAGGTTTTCAAGTTCGGGCAAAATGTCTACATACGGAGATTCACAGGCGGTTTCAAATGGACTGCTCTTTTTACTCTTCAGATTTTCTGCGGCAGATTTTTCGGGTACATTTATTGTGCCTGCACCTGCCACACAGCCGCCCGGACAAGCCATACCCTCAAGCAGGTATCCGTTATATTTGCCTGCTTTCGCCATTCTTAACAATTTCATACACTCGTCAAGTCCCTGTGCGTTTGCAATTTTTACTTCACGCTCAGGGTTCATTCTGTGTATTGCATTTACAACCGCTTTTGCAACGCCGCCGCTTACGGCAAAACCTCTGCCGTCCGCACTTGAGAAAGAAAGCGGTTTTTCATCGGGTTCAAGCGCCGCAAAATCTACCTCTTTGGCGGCAAACATTCCCGCCACTTCTTCAAAAGTGAGCACAAAATCAATGTCACTTCTTATACTTCTGCGGCTTGCCTCAAGCTTTTTAGCCGCACAAGGGCCGATAAATACTACTCTGCAACCCGGGTGATCCTGCTTTGTAAGTCTGCCTGTAAGTACCATAGGGGTGAGAGCCATTGAAATGTAAGACGCAATGTCGGGAAATGTCTTTTTAGCCATAACGCTCCATGCGGGACAGCACGAAGTAGCCATAAACGGCTGTTTGGCAGGCACTTCTTCCATAAAGTCTTTTGCCTCTTCAACGGTGCAAAGATCGGCTCCCACGGCAACCTCTACAACATCTTCAAAGCCGAGTGCCTTGAACGCATTTCTTATTTTTGTTGCGGGAAGTCCTGCAAACTGACCTGCAACGGCGGGTGCAACTGCGGCATAAACGGGAGTATCACTCTGTAAAGCCTTTATTGTTTGGAAAATCTGGCTTTTGTCAACAATTGCGCTGAACGGACAGCTTACAAGGCACATTCCGCAGCTTACGCATTTGTTGTAGTCAATATCCGCTCTGCCGTATTCATCACTGTGAATTGCTTTCATACCGCAGGCAGCTGCGCAGGGGCGCTCCTGCTTTATAATTGCATTGTAAGGGCACGCACTTTGGCACTTGCCGCATTTAATGCATTTTTCTTCGTCAATAAAAGATTTGCCGTGCACGATTGAGATAGCGCCTTTCGGGCAAACCTCGGTACAAGGGTGTTCAAGACAACCTTGACAGCCGTTGCTTACGAACACACGCTTTTCGGGACAGCTGTGGCAAGCGAACTTAATAATATTAATCAGCGGCGGTTCATATACCTTTTCGTCAATCATACTTTCTTCAACGCCTGTCGAAATAGGCGCTTGTTCATCTGCCGACAACAGGTTAAGTCCCATGGCAAGGCGCAGTCTTTCACCTACAATGGCACGCTCAAGGAAAACGCTTTCTCTGTAAGTGGAAATCTCGCCCGGAATAATTTTGTAAGGCAGACTTTCAAATTTAGAATAATCACCGCCCTCGTACGCAAAACGAGCAACTTCGGTAAATATCTGCTGACGAATTTTAGTCTTTGAAGAATACAATCCTCTCATAATTAAAACTCCCATTATTTCATATTTTTTCTGTTTAATGCAAAAATTCAATTATTTTGCAAGTTTATTCGATACATTTCAATAAAATTATACAACAGCGGCTAAAATATTTCAACAACAATTTTGTAAATTCAATAGCAAAATATTCTAAAAATGCATTGACTTTTGTTTATTTTTGATTTATTATAGCAGTGTATAAACATAAATATAGGAGAACTTTATTATGAAATGTCCAAACTGCGGATTTGATTGCGAGGGCAACTTTTGCACAATGTGCGGAACTTCGCTTAAATCACAATCACCACAAACCGAAAATAAACAGAACCCATATATAAATATTGAGAACAAACAGCCCTTAAACAATTCTGCATCGGCAGTACAAAACCAAAATAATACAAATTATGCCAACACTGCACAGCAGAATAATTTTCAAAATGTACAGGCTCAACCGCAGCAAAGTAATTTTTCGGGTACACAGCCTCAACAGCTGACGAATTTTTCTTATATTCCACAGCAAAGACCAAACGGTTTTGTAAATGTTCCCGTACAGGGGCAGAACGGAGTTGCGCCTATTCCCACACAATCGCCTGTACCTAAAAAGAACAGCGGCAGAACAGGAAAAATTGTTGCCGCCTGCATACTCGGCGCAGTAATTTTTGCAGGTGTGGTAATTGTAATAGTGTCTGCCGTAGTAAACAGTCTCGATTTACAACTGTCGGAACCCACAGATGTTGATAAAATTGACTCTACTCAATACAAAGTAGGAGAGAAAGCCGAAACATTGTTTGGCGGCATAACAATGACCGATATTCAAACAGGTTCTTTTTCGTTAGAGTCAATGACATCCTCATATGATGCTCCGCAAGAGTATAAGTTTGATTTTTATGTTGAAAATACCACCGACGATGATTTCACAATATCTTTTGATGATTTTAATGTTACCGTCAAGGACAGCAGTATGAATTATTCGTTTACAAATGTCAGCGTTGACGGAAATCCCGATAAACTTACAATAAAACCGCATACAAGCGACACATTTACCATATATCGCTGTGATTCAAATCGTAAAGAGGACGGCAGTTTAAAGATAAACTATAATTATGAGTGCGGCGATAGTAAAGGCAAGGTTGTTTTTACAAAGAACTGCGATAAAATTTACAGCAGTTTATTTGAAGAGGCAGATACCGATTTCGGTACTGTAAAAGTAACTGATGTAACAAAGCCGAGCACAAAATATATTTATGATACCTATATTAAGGGCAGTAACCTGCAAACGGGCGGCGCTACATTAGATGAAAGCGATTTTGACGACAGCGTTGCTTATGATACGGAAACCATTGCAATATATGAATTTACCGTTAATGTCGATAATTTAAGTGACAGCGGCAAAAAAGTATATTTAAAGGAAATTTCAGCGTCTGAAGACACAGATGCGGACATAGTTCCTTATGACGGACTGTCTTCCGATTATATTATTCCGATTGCGGTTGTAAGCGATAATTATAAATATTTTATCAGTGATTATGATTCTCAAAGTTTGAATTTAATGATTGACAGTGATAAAACAACTACATTTAAATACATAGCGGCTATCAGAAAAGACAGCGATTATTATTTTAATATGAGCTTTAAGTTTGACAACGGAAACACCGTAATTACAGAAACAAGCGTTGACGAACTTGAAGAAAATATCAATAATTAATGTAAATTGAATAAAAAATAAATGACCGTAAATCCGATAAAGATTGCGGTCATTTTTTAATCGTGCAAAGTTTTTAACATTATATTATAATTATGTTAAAAGCTCTGTGCCGAATTAAATGTTACAATATTGTAAAGTATAATTTGTATAATAATTCTTTTTTTAAGACATTGTAAGTATTATGTGTATAATATGCAAATTCTTTAACAGAAAAATTGCAGAAAAGCTCTCAAAATTCGTCACACGAAAAATACACAATACTTGAAATATTGACAGTATAATGATATAATTCAAGATAGGTTATTATGTGTCAGAATGAAATTTTATGATTTGGAAGTGAGTTATTAAAGATGAGCAGATTTTTTAAGGACATCAAAAAATTCTTTAACTACACGGTATTTTCTTCAAAGGCGGAACTTAAGTCCGAAGTAGCGGGCTCTTTCTTGAGCTGGCTGTGGTGGATTCTTGATCCGTTCTTCTTTATGCTTGTGTATTCGTTTATCGCAATCCTTGTATTTAAGAGCGGCGAGCCGTATTTCCCGGTATTCGTATTTATCGGTCTTAACTGTTGGCAGTTCTTCAGCAAGGTTGTTAAAAGCTGTGTAAAAGTCGTGCAGTCCAAAAAGATGATTGTCACGAAAGTTTATATACCTAAGCACATATTTATTCTTGAAAAAATCGGTGTTTACGGTTTTAAGATGCTTGTATCCTATGCGCTTACGGTTCTTCTTATGATTATTTACCAAGTGCCTTTAAGCTGGCGTATGTTCTGGGCACTGCCGATTATGGCCCTTTTGGTGGTAATCACATTTGCTTGCAGTACAATTATGCTCCACTTTGGCGTATTTGTTGAGGACTTGCTCAATGTAATTACTATTGTGCTACAGCTCGGATTCTACATTTCAGGTATTTTCTATTCAATCGAAAATAAACTTGACGGTATTTTGGGTGAGCTTTTGATTAAATGTAATCCGATAGCTCTTATTATCTGCGATTTAAGACGAGTGCTTATTTATAATCAGGATCCACACTGGGTGGCATTGCTTGCGTGGTTTGTTGTTGGCATCGTTATCAGTGTTATTGGCATCAGAACGATTTATAAGCACGAAAACAGCTATGTAAAGGTGATTTAATTATGGGAGAATCAGCAATTTCAGTCAGAAATGTTAAAATTAAATACAGATGTTTTAAAAAGGTTTCGCTTTTAAAGTCTATTTTTGCACCGAGAAAGAATAAGAAAATTGAGTATTTTGAGGCTGTAAAGGGTGTTTCTTTTGAGGTTGAAAAGGGTCAGATTTTGGGTATTGTCGGCAAAAACGGCAGCGGTAAATCAACTCTTTTAAAAGCTATAGCAGGTATTTTCTCGCCTGACGAAGGCGAAATCGACCTTCACGGTCATTCGATTTCCTTGCTTTCAATCGGCGTAGGTTTTCAGAATAAATTAAGCGGCAGGGAAAATATTTTCCTTTCTGGTATGCTTTTAGGCTTTGAAAGACCGCAGATTGAAGAAAAACTCGACGAAATCATTGAATTTTCCGAACTCGGTGACTTTATTGACCGCCCTGTAAAGACATATTCAAGCGGTATGTACTCTAAACTTGCGTTCTCAATTACGGCGATTCTCGAAACCGAGATTATGCTTATTGATGAGGTCTTGAGCGTTGGTGACGCAAAGTTTAAGAAGAAGAGCTACGAAAAAATGCGCAGCCTTATTATGAACAAAGACAGAACCGTTGTTATTGTATCGCACAGCTCCGACACACTCAGAAAACTCTGCGACAACATTCTTTGGCTGCACGATGGCGAAGTAAAGATGCAGGGCACTACCGAAGAGGTGCTTCCTTTGTACGAAGAGTTTATGTCTTAACGGTGGCGGTATGTCAAGATTTTTTGAAAAACTCAAAGATGTAAAACCGAGAGATATACTGCATATTTTTCTGTTTATATTTGCCTTGCCGATTGCACTCGTGTATAAAATTTTCAGAAAAGATTTATGGCTTGTGTGCGATAACGGAGTGGAGGCAACGGACAACGGATTTTGCTTTTTTGAATATGTGTGCAAAAATCACCCCGAGCAGGACTGCGTTTATGCGGTGTATAAAAACAGCGTTGATTACGAAAATGTCAAAAAAACCGGCAAAACCGTAAAGTACGGCAGTTTTGCCCACTGGATTTTATATCTTACCGCAAAGGTAAACATCAGTTCTCAAAAGGGCGGAAAGCCGAACTATGCCGTATGCTATCTGCTTGAGGTTTACGGAATTTTGCGCAACAGCCGTGTGTTTTTACAACATGGGGTAATTCTTACAAATATTGATTTTCTTTATTATAAAAACACAAAAATGAGTATGTTTGTCACCAGCACATACAGGGAATGGGAGTATGTAAACAATAATTACGGTTATCCCGAGGGCACTGTAAAATTACTCGGACTTCCCCGCTGGGACAAGCTTCACGATTTTAAAACAGTGCCGAATCAGATACTTATTATGCCGACATGGCGTGACTGGATCGGTACAGACGCACTTTCAAAAAGCATTGAAGATGATAAAAAGGCTTTTTGCGAGAGCGATTATTTTAAAAATTGGAGTAAAATAATCAACAGCAAACGACTTGAAGAAATTTGCGAAAAGTACGGCTGTACTGTTATGTTTTACCCGCACAGGGATATGCAGAGATTTATCGACTGCTTTTCAAAGAGCAATCCGTACCTTACAATCTGCAAATATCCCGAATATACCGTGCAGGAGCTTATGAAAAGCTCGGCGTTTATGATTACCGATTACTCAAGCGTGCAGATTGACTTTGCTTATATGAAAAAGCCGCTTGCGTATTTTCAGTTTGATTATGAAAGATTTTCGGAGCAGCACTACGGTAAAGGTTATTTTGACTATGCCGAGGACGGATTTGGCCCTGTTTATAACGAAGAACAGGGACTTATGAATTATATAGAGCAGATGGCACAGCGTTCGTTTGCGAACACAGAGCTTTATTTAAACAGACACAAGGAATTTTTTGACTTGTACGATACGGAAAATTCAAAGAGAAATTACGAGGCTGTCAAAGAAAGATGGCCGTGAGGTATGTATGGAAGAGAAAAACACAAACCCGATTGATTTTGTAATAATTTGGGTTGACGGCAACGATAAGCAGTGGCAGGAGGAAAAAGCCAAGTATGACGGCAAAACGGTCACCAATGCCAACAGTGAAGTTCGTTTCAGAGATTGGGACAACTTGCAGTATTGGTTCAGAGGTGTGGAAAAGTTTGCCCCTTGGGTAAATAAAATTCACTTTGTCACCTGGGGACATCTGCCGAAGTGGCTTGATACAACAAACCCAAAACTTAACATTGTAAATCATAAAGATTACATTCCGTCAAAGTATCTTCCTACCTTTAATTCACATACTATTGAGCTTAATTTGCACCGTATAGAGGGACTTTCGGAACAGTTTGTGTATTTTAATGACGATATGTTCATTACAGCACCCACTAAGCCGGATGATTTTTTCAAAGACGGTATGCCTTGCGATACATTTGCGCTTGACTGCATTTGTTTTAATAAGGACAGCGCAGGTTTCTTTAACGGTGCGGATGTTTCTATCATTAACGACCATTTCGATAAGGAAAAAGTCTTTAAGCGTGACTGGAAAAAGTGGTATAGCGGTAAGAACGGAATGAAAAATCATTTAAAAACGACGCTTTTGTTGCCGTGGCATTGGTTTCCGGGATTTTATTATCAGCACACACCGTCAAGTTTTATGAAATCAACCTTTGAAGAAATTTGGAAAAAAGAATACGATGCGCTGGATTCTACCTGTATGGATAAATTCAGAAAAACAGGCAATGTAAACCAGTGGCTTATGAAGTTCTGGCAGTTGGCGGCAGGCAATTATACAGTCCGCAGGGACAGCTTTGCATACTGCTATCATGTCAAGGAGTATAATTATCCCGATTTGTGCAGGGATATTCCTTCACAAAAGCATAATATGATTTGTATTAACGATACAGCCGAAACTACGGATTTTGAGGTGAAAAAGCAGGGCGTCATTGACGCATTTGAAAAACTTTTGCCTGAAAAATCAACTTTTGAGCTGTAATTTTAGTTTATTTAATTTGCATTTTGCGGTTTCGGTAAAATTACCGAGGCATAAACCATATACTAAAGGAGTAATTTGATGGGTAGAAATTTTATATGGCTGTTTGGCGAAAATCTTGCCGCAACCTCAAATAATAACTCATATTATTTTTGGAAACAGGTAGTACGCCGCAGGGACGGTATAGACAAGTACATTGTGCTTGAAAAAAATGCCGCCAATAAAGAAACCTACGCCTCTCTTTCTGACAAAGAAAAGAGTTTTGTTGTTTGGAAAAACACAGTAAAGCATTTTAAGATTTACTTAAATGCCGATATGTACTTTGTTTCTTTGAGTTACAAGGATATTACTCCTACAAAGCTCGGCTTTTTTAAGACAGACTTTTTCATAGAAAAGCCTCTTATTTACTTACAGCACGGCACGCTTGGCATTAAAGCTATTGAATATAAGGGCTATGGCTACAATAATAATATGTTCCGTTTTTTGTATTACAACAAGAACATTAAGCCCACTCTTATGGATTACAATAAATTCAAAGATTATCAGCTTTACTACGGAATTTATCCGCCACGCTACATTGAGCTTGTAAAGCGCCACAAGGCATACCATGCACAGCCGCACAACGGCAAGAATATACTTTGGTTTATGACATGGAGAGAGTACCTTGGCGACAACTATATGACACAGATGCTTATGCATCAGATTAAGGGTGTGCTTTCAAGCCAAAAACTTGCCGATTATCTTGATAAAACAAATTCAGTTTTTACGGTTTGTTTGCACCAATTCTTTGATGAAGAGAAAATCGAAGAATTTAAGGAATGTGCAAAGACAGACAGAATCAAGTTTATTCATTCGCACAAAACAGATGTGCTTGACGAACTTGCGAAAAATGATGTTCTCATTACAGACTATTCTTCAGTAGGCTTTGACTTTACGGTGCTCAATAAGCCTGTAATTTTGTATCAGCCTGATTTGAAGAATTACCTTGCAAAGCGTAACCTTTACTGCGAGGTAGAGGAGCTTGAGCAGTGCTCTTACACAAAAGCAAGACAGCTTGTTGACGCTATTGCCGACGAAACCTATACGATAAATCCGTTCTTTAAGTCAAGACTTCCGGAAGAGATTGACTATGACTTTATAGAGAGCGGCGCTCATATTGACAGAATGTATGAGGAATTTTCTGCAATTCAAAAGAATAAGGTAACATTCCTCGGTTATAACTTCTACGGTGTAGGCGGTACGGTTTTTGCTACCCGTTCGCTTGCGGAGGCTTTGCTTGAGAAAAATTACCTTGTAGAGCTTTTGTCGCTTAAATGTACGGCAAAGCCAAAGGAAATGCCTTACGGATTGCAGCTTACAGCATTGTATAAGGCAAATTCACGCAGAAAGATTGAACTTTTAAAGCGTGGCTTCTTTAGATGGAAAGGACTTTACGGTCACCTTGACTGCGATTGCAGCAGACAGAACCTTTCTCCGTATGCAGGTATGGCAATGAGAAAGAAACTTGAGAATATAAAAAGTAAGACTGTAATTTCAACAAGAGAATCTCTCCACCTTTTCCTTAATGACGCTACATCGGAGAAAATTGAGGAGAAAATCTATTTCTTCCATTGTACAGCCGCACTTGTAAACGAGCTTTTCCCTGATATTGTTAATAAAATGGAGAAAATCGACATTGGCAAGGCAGTATTTGTAAGTGAGGAAAACCGTCAGCTTTACATTGATAAATTTAATTTTAAAAACTATAAGGATTATATCGTGCTCGGCAATACTCTTGAGTCAAGTCGAAGTGTGGCAAGAGAGGACATAGGAGCGGAAGAAGAGGACGATAATAAAAAGAAAGTTGAAGTGCCGGAGCGTGATTACTTCCTCGGTATGTATCTGTTGAGAATCAGCCATGAGCGTGAGGCTGACATTAACAATCTTATCGGCTTTGCCAAGTATCTTAAAGAGCAGAATGTTGATGACATTGTAATTGATGTTTACGGTACGGGCGACTATCTTAACGAATTTCTCGATAAGATTTTTGATAACGAGGTTGAAGATTATATTTGTTATTGCGGCGAAACTTCTAATCCGAAAAATCAGATGAAAAATCACGATGCGGTTGTTGACTTTACTCTCAACCATTCATTCGGTATGCCGTATATTGAGGCTATCCTCAACGGAAAGATGGTTTATTGTACAGAGAACACAGGTTCAAGGGAAGTTCTTAACGGCATTGACGGCTGTATTTATACTTCGTATGCAGACTTGCTCGATAAGATTCGTAAGTTCCCACAGGTTACAGATGACCAACTCAGAAGTAACTATGATAAAATCAGTAAGGTATATTCAAGAGAGGTTCTCGGCGAGAAATTCGTTGATTTTCTTGAAAAATAATTAATAATTAAACGGCAGCACTTTGAAATTAAATTCACAAGTGTTGCCGTTTTTGATTGAAATAAGGTTCTTTATCAAAAGTTGGGGTAATTTATGGTTTAACTCACAGTTTAGCCAAGCAATTATAAAAGTTTGGTCGACCTTTTCAAAGGTCGTGGGTGTGGGCAGAGCCCACAAATACTTTCCGTTTATGCAATCTAACGATAGTCAAACAGCTCGCTGTTTGCGGCTTGAACACAACGGCGAAAGGCTTTGCGATAGCAACTAAAGAAAATATACTTTATTTCATAGTCAGCGCAATGCGTTGACTGTTTTTGTTTATATGGCTGCCGCCTGTTTTGTTAAACTTTGTTTCACGCACACTGACAGCAAGCAGTCAGTGCATAATAATTTGTTATAACATAAGACATTATGGGTTCTGCCCAAGCCCGCAAGCCTTTAAAAAGGCTTGGCCTAAATTTTAAAATTATTTAGCTTCAACAGTGCGATAAACCATAATTTGAAATATAAAATTAACATAATAAAAAAAGGAACCTTGTACAAGATTCCTTTTAGTGTATTGTTTATTCTGACGGAGCATCAATGGTTACGGTCATATAATCGTCATCTTCTTTGTATGAAAGATATACATTATAGCCGTCTTTATCATCTGCGGAATAATAGCCCTCATAACTGCTTTCGTCAACGGTAAAGCCGAGTTGCTTGCATTTGTCAACATATTCGTTAAATTGGTCTAAAGATAAACCGTAAGCCTCAAATCCAAAAGAATCTTCATTATCTATGGATTTCTTTACCACCTTTACATCAGGCTTAGGAATTTTTGTGCCGAGTTCCGATGTGGTCCAATAATATGCCTCTTCGGTATTTTCATCTTCTGAATATTTTTTAGTGCTGAAATCATAATATGAAGTGTAGATTTTATTGTCATTAATGTATTTTATGGTAGCAACATCGGGTTCAACCAAATTAAAGTGATTTATGTCTTTTAAATAATAAATACCGCTGTAATAATAGCAGTTTATATTTTTTGCGGATTCTCCGGGTTCAACAATTTTTTCGGTTTCTGCGTGCATAGAAATATCCCTTTGTTTTAATTCGGAAATATCATCATCACTCATTGAAAATTTATCTTTAATCTCGTTGTAGAAATTTTCCTTCTCCTCTTCCGTTACCGAGCCTTTTTCTTTAAATGTCATTTCAAAATCCGTAACTGTATATTTTGAATTGTTTGTATAGTCTAAAAGAACATATTTTTCACCGTCAACAATTCCTTGATCCACATTCCATGCAATATCATCAATTTTAATTGTTTCTCTCTTCTTTTCCGGTTGTTTTGTCTGTGATACAGCAGATGCATCATCGCTTGTTTGACTTGCAACGCCCTCACTGCCTGTCGAAGTCTGCGGTGCTCCATTGTCGGAGCATCCGGCAAAAACTATTGTAGCAGACGCCGCAACAATAACAGCTATAAATGTACATAAATTTTTCTTAACGGTATTTTTCATAATTATGACCATTCCTTTCCGCCTTGCTACAAGGCGCAAAAATAAATGAAAGCAACTTGTAGTAAAGCTATGTAAAAATTGTTAGAATGTA